>OGEC01001121.1_pt1 | contig 14877 bp, 9 predicted proteins | sample 1570551 | NCBI WGS metagenome assembly OGEC01 (sample SAMEA2582127, study PRJEB24529) | metagenome | biome: Human gut stool | place: China | collected 2011 | reverse complement strand
GGTATCGAGTTCGACTTCTGTTCCGTTCACAGTACATGGGCCTTCGAGAAAGAGGGCTTTGAGACCGTCATCATCAACAATAACCCGGAGACCGTCAGCACAGACTTCGACATCGCGAATAAGCTGTATTTCGAACCGCTGACTCCGGAGGATGTGGAGAGCATCGTTGATATTGAAAAACCGGACGGAGCAGTTGTCCAGTTCGGTGGACAGACAGCCATCAAGCTCACAGAGGCTCTGATGAAGATGGGAGTCCCGATCCTGGGAACCGCTGCAGAGGATGTCGATGCCGCTGAGGACAGAGAACTCTTCGATGAGATCCTTGAGCAGTGCCAGATTCCGAGAGCGAAAGGACAGACTGTATTTACAGCGGAAGAGGCGAAAAAGGCAGCAAACGAGTTAGGCTATCCGGTACTCGTTCGTCCGTCCTACGTTCTTGGCGGACAGGGCATGCAGATCGCGATCTGCGATGAGGATATCGACGAATTTATCGGCATCATCAACCGGATCACTCAGGAGCATCCGATCTTAGTTGATAAGTATATCATGGGTAAGGAGATCGAGGTCGATGCGATCTGCGACGGTACCGATATTCTGATCCCGGGTATCATGGAGCATATCGAGCGTACCGGTATCCATTCCGGCGACAGTATCTCCGTATATCCGGCGAAGAGCATCACCGAGGACAACAAGAAGACGATCGTGGAATACACAGAGAAGCTCGCAAGGGCGCTCCATGTCAAGGGAATGATCAACATCCAGTTTATTGTAAATGATGAAGGTGTATTCATCATCGAGGTAAACCCGCGTTCCTCCAGAACCGTCCCATATATCAGCAAGGTAACCGGAATCCCGATCGTACCGCTGGCAACCCAGATCATCTGCGGTCATACGATCCGGGAACTCGGCTACACACCGGGACTCCAGAAAGAGGCAGATTACTACGCAGTGAAGATGCCGGTATTCTCTTTCGAGAAGATCCGTGGAGCTGATATCAGCCTTGGACCGGAGATGAAATCCACTGGTGAGTGTCTTGGTATCGCAAAGACCTTCAACGAGGCCCTTTACAAGGCATTCCAGGGCGCAGGCATCAAGCTTCCGAAGTACAAGAACATGGTCATGACTGTCCGCGATTCCGATAAGGAAGAGATGCTCGACATTGCTGCGAGATTCAAGGCACAGGGTTACCGTATCTTCTGTACCGCAGGAACCGCAAAGTATTTCAATGAGCACGGCGTAAAGGTCATTCCGGTAAGAAAGATCGAGCAGGAGTCTCCGAACCTTCTTGACCTGATCCTTGGACATGAGATCGACCTTGTCATCGATATCCCAGCACAGGGCGCAGAGAGAAGCCATGACGGCTTTATCATCCGCCGGAATGCGATCGAGACAGGCGTTACCGTTCTCACTGCGGTTGATACTGCGAGAGCGCTTGTGACAAGTATGGAAAATCGTGCAAAAGAACTTACACTGATCAATATTGCTGAAATCTGATATTGGTAAAAAATAGAAGAGCAGCCCGTTTCACGCTGGAGTGAGATGGGCTGCTTTTTACGTTGCCCCAGCAGCGTATGCCGGAAATGTATGCCAGAAATTTGAAAGAGGTGACGCGCTATGCAAAAAAAGAAATATTAACGCTTTATCAAGATGAATATATGCATTGATAATGTATAAAACATTGGAAAAACTGCATGAAACAATATAATTATGCACTGAATATTGTATAAAATGCATAATATGTAAAAAAAACATAAAAAAGTGCTTTACAAAAGAATAATTATACATTATAATGCGTATCAACATCACACATGTGAGACATAGAAAAAGATAGAAACAAAGAGGAGAGGATCGATTATGAAGAAGAACATCGTTTTAGCTATGACAACAGCAGCGGTCATTGCTGCTCTTACAGGTTGCGGAAGCTCCAAGAGCACTGAGACAACGGCAGCAGCAACAACGGCAGCCGAGACAACAACAGCTGACGCGACAACAGCTGCTGAATCAAAGGAAGCAGATAAGACAGAGGCAGCAGCCGCAGCGGAAGGTTCCTTAAAGGCACTTGAGAATGTAGATCCGAATGGTCATCTCGGAAAAGTTCTTGCGGCAGGAAAGATCACAATGGGAACATCTCCGGATTTCGCTCCGTGGGAATTCAAGGATGTCAGCAGTGGAACAACCGAGTATGTCGGTGCCGATGTAGAGCTTGCAAAATACATCGCTGAGAAGCTTGGTGTAGAGCTTGAGATCAAGCCGATGGAGTTCTCCGCGATCCAGCAGGCAGTTGCTTCCGGAAACATCGATATGGGTATCTCCGGTTTCGCTTACACAGATGAGCGTGCTGAGGCTATGGGACTTTCCGAGCGTTATAATGTAAACACGAAGAAAGGTCAGGGCCTTTTAGTTAAGAAGGAACTTGCTTCCCAGTACAATACAGCAGAATCCTTCGCAGGCAAGAAGGTTGCTACCCAGAACGCAACCTTACAGAACAAGCTTGCTACAGAGCAGCTTCCGTCTGACGTTCAGATCCAGTTAGTGACAAATATAACAGACGGTGTTATGATGTTAACAACAGGCAAGGTTGACGCACTCGCTGTATCCGGTGATAACGGTGAATCCCTTGCAAAAACATATGATGATATCGCAATGGCAGATTTCATGTTTGACTATTCAAGTGAAGGTAACGTTATCGCGGTCAAGAAAGGCGATGATGATCTCTTAAATGCGATCAACGAAGTGATCGTTGAAGTTAACGAGAAAGGTCTCTATGAGCAGTGGAGGGAAGAGGCAGTTGCACTTGCTGAGAAGCTCGGTATCGAGACGCACTAATTTCGGAGCAGATCGTTTCGTTCCGTGATGGAAGATCTGCGAAGGCCGGAATTGGTTTTCACTTCAGGTTACAGAAAATACAGAGCTCGGTCTTTCCGGTGAAGATACCGGAAAGACCTTTGTGTGTTTTCAAGTTTTATCTACGAAAGGAGTTTTCCAGATGGAGTTTCTTAACGTCATGTTAAAGATCTGGATGAAGTACTGGAGCTTATTTTTACAGGGTCTCGGAATGACCTTGTTTATGGGTCTCCTCACTGTCCTCATCAGTACCGTTTTCGGTTCTTTGATGGCACTGATGCGCCGCAGCAACGTGGGCATCGGAAAATTTAAGCCGCTCCGGCTGATCGCTACCGTTTATGTCGAAATTATCCGCGGTACGCCGATCCTGCTGCAGTTATATTTCTTCTACTTTATGCTGCCGACATGGCTGCCGTTCTTAAACCTGAGCGAGTTTACATGTGTCATGACCGCATGCTGCGTAAACTCCACGGCTTATGTCTGTGAGATCGTCCGGGCAGGTATTCAGGCTGTCGATGTCGGACAGACAGAAGCGGCCCGTTCTCTGGGCTTAAACGCGCGCCAGACCATGATCCATATCGTTCTCCCGCAGGCAGTTAAAAATATTCTTCCGGCACTCTGCAACGAGTTCGTAGCGATCGTCAAGGAGACATCTCTGGCATCCACGTTCTTTATCGGAGAACTTATGACCCAGTTCAAGACCATCAACGGTCTTACATTCCGTGTACTTGAGCCGTTAACCATCGTTGGTATCATTTACTTCGGCGTGACATTTATCATGTCCAAACTGATTGCTTTACTGGAGAGGAGGATGAACGCAAGTGAGCGCTAATGAAAAAGAACTGATCCGTGTAGAAGATCTGCACAAATCCTTCGGCAGTCTTCAGGTATTAAAAGGTGTTACCGAGCATGTCAACCATGGAGAGGTTGTCTCCGTCATCGGACCGTCCGGCGGCGGTAAAAGTACCTTCTTACGCTGCTTAAACCTTCTCGAGACACCGACATCCGGTAAGATCTATTTTGAGGGGACCGATATCACCGACAAGAATGTCGATATCAACCTTCACCGTCAGAAGATGGGAATGGTATTCCAGCACTTTAATGTATTCAATAATCTTACAGTTGGAAAAAACGTAACGCTTGCTCCTGTCCTTCTTGGAAAGAAAACCCAGAAGGAAGCCGACGAGATGATGCGGGAGCTTTTAAGCCGCGTTGGTCTTGCGGATAAGGAAAACCAGTTTCCGAAGAAGCTCTCCGGCGGACAGAAACAGCGTCTTGCGATCGTGCGCGCGCTGGCGATGGAACCGGATGTTATGCTTTTTGATGAGCCGACTTCCGCCCTTGATCCGGAGATGGTAGGAGAGGTCCTTCATGTTATCAAGGACCTTGTAAAGACAGGAATGACTACTGTGATCGTAACCCATGAGATGGGCTTTGCGAGGGAGGTTTCCGACCGCGTATTCTTTATGGATGGCGGCGTGATCGCGGAGAAAGGTACTCCGGATGAGGTCTTTAATCATCCGCAGAATCCGAGGACACAGGAATTTTTAAGCAAGGTATTATACTGATGAAAGAACAGCGGGAAAAGCTGTTTTAACAGGAACTATGAGAAGCACGCTTTGCGAGCTTCTCAAGTTATCGCGGCAGTCGCCAAGGTCTCATGCAAGCATGGACTTTGGCTCGTTGCTCGCGTAAGTCATATCCCGTTTAGGCAGACTTTTGGAGTCTTGCCTGGCGGGATTTTTGAAAGGAGAACATGACATGTCAGCATCCAAACAGACAGCATTCGATTATATCGACGAAAAATCCGGCGTGATCACCGACGTATCCGATAAGATCTGGGACTATGCGGAGCTTTCCCTGAGAGAGTACAAATCCGGTGAACTTTACGCAAAGGTATTAAAAGAAGAAGGATTTACTGTCGAACATCCCTTTGACAACATTGAGACTGCATTCCGCGCTTCCTACGGTTCCGGAAAGCCGGTGATCGGAATTCTCTCCGAGTATGATGCTCTGACAGGTCTTTCCCAGATCGCCGGATCTGAGACCAGAAAAGAGCTTGTCGCAGACGGAAACGGCCACGGCTGCGGCCACAACCTTTTAGGTGCGGGTTCCATGGCTGCGGCTTTTGCTATAAAAAAATATCTGGAAGAAAAAGGTGAGGGAAGCGGTAAAGTGATCCTTTACGGCTGCCCTGGTGAGGAAGGCGCCGCTACAAAAGCATTTATGGCAAGAGACGGCGTGTTCGCGGAGTGCGACGCGGCTCTTACCTGGCATCCGGGCAATGTGAATCAGGTCACTTCCGGTACCTGCAACACCTGTATCCAGACAGAGTATAAGTTTACCGGTGTTGCCTCCCATGCGGCGGGCGCACCGGACAAGGGACGTTCTGCCCTCGACGCGGTGGAGCTTATGAACATTGGCGTCCAGTTCTTAAGAGAGCATATGCCGGACAGCGCGAGGATCCATTACTCCATCACAGATGCCGGTGGAGATTCTCCGAACGTGGTACAGCCGAAGGCACAGGTCCTCTATATGGTCCGCTCCATCTGGGTAAAGGACGCGCTGGAGCTTCAGGAGAGAGTCGACCGTATTGCTCTTGCGGCATCCATGATGACAGATACAAAGATGGAGAAGAAGTTTATCGACGGCTGCTCCAATACCGTTCCGAACAAGGTCCTGGAGTCCCTTATGTGGGACAACTTCAATGATCTCGGTGTCTGCCATTACACGGAGGAAGAATTAAAGTACGCGAAAGCCCTCTACGATTCTGTTGAGATGAAGTCTGACAAGCTTCCGGGAGATGCAACGGAGGACAGCAGCGATATCTACGAATATGTTGATGAGAAGTCCAAACACGGCACGACACCGATGAATGAGTTCCTTGTCCCGTATCTCTACTATGAGAAACCGAGAATGGGATCCACGGATGTCGGTGATGTGAGCTGGTGCATTCCGACGGCGCAGATCAACACATCCACATTCCCGGCGCAGGCACCGGGACATTCCTGGCAGAATGTTTCCTGTGGACGGACATCCATTGCCCACAAGAATATGCTGTTAGCGGGAAAGGTCATCGCGGCTACCGCGATCGACCTTATGGAGAAGCCGGATGTTTTACAGGCAGCGAAGGACGAGTTCAATAAAAAGATGAAACGCTATGGCGGCTACACCTGCCCGGTTCCGCAGGGCGCGGTTCCGGTCATCCCGGGTGAGAAGATGTAAGAGACGGCATGACGGAGTCTTTGAAAAAAAGGAATAGAATGGCCGTAAGTCCGGCAGGACAGGGAAACGCGGAGATACTCTGCGGATGACCTGTCCTGCCGGGCTGTTTTATCGTTACTGTTTACGCTTGTGCAAACAGTAACTGATCTTGCCGATGCTTCGCATTCCAAATCGGCAAAATCCACTACCACCACTGTATTGTACAGAATTTTCAGTTCAGAAAATTCCTGCCCGTGTACAGCAATGTTTTATCTCAGCCGAGCCCCTGTCTCTTTCATGTGGTAAATAATCGCAAATTTGTTTCAGAGAGATAGGACTGAAAAATTTCAGAAATTTTACATATTTTTCAGTAAAAGGACAGGAATCGTGGTTCTAAAATGCCTTAAAATATGATATACTATAAAAGTATATTCTTAGGACGGAGAACAAATGTACGCCCGTGGGAATGACGGGCTGCGCCGGAAAAGGAGGCGGTCAGGTATGAATATCAGGGAAACGATGGAACAGTGGGAACGCCAGAATCTGAGTCCTTACGCGTCGTTAAGCAGTGAGACACTGGGGCGTGACCGGGAGGAACCGCTCTGCGATATCCGCCCTGCCTATCAGCGTGATCGTGACCGGATCCTGCACAGCAAGTCATTCCGGCGCCTGAAAGACAAGACCCAGGTTTTCCTCGCTCCGGAAGGGGACCACTACCGGACGAGACTGACCCATACGTTAGAGGTATCCCAGATCGCGAGAACGATCGCAAAGGCACTCCGGATGAATGAGTCCCTGACTGAGGCGATCGCCTTGGGGCATGATCTCGGCCACACACCTTTCGGACATGCGGGGGAATACATATTGAATGAGATCTGCGAGGACGGCTTCGCCCACTATAAGCAGAGCGTCCGGGTGGTGGAGATCCTGGAAAAAAAGGGACAGGGGTTGAACCTCACAAAGGAAGTCCGCGACGGAATGTTAAACCACAGAACGTCCGGAAATCCGGCGACCATGGAGGGAAAGATCGTGCGGTTCTCCGATAAAATCGCATACATCAATCATGATATCGACGACGCGATCCGCGGAAAGATCATTACCGAGCGGGATATTCCGAGAGAATACGCGGATGTACTTGGGGATACCGTAAAGGACCGCCTGAATATCATGATCCATGATATTATCAATAACAGTATGGACAGGCCATCGATCTTTATGTCCCCGGACGTAGAGCGGGCCATGCGGGGCTTGAGGGAATGGATGTTTGAACATGTGTATCGCAATCCTGCCGCAAAGGGCGAGGAGGGAAGAGCCCAGCAGCTGATCGTGACACTTTACGAATACTACCTGAAGCATGTGGACGAGCTGCCGGAAGAGTACCTGGCGATGATGGAGCTTCGCGGGGAGAAGAGAGAGCGGGTCGTCTGTGATTATATTGCCGGGATGAGCGATGGATATGCCATCGACCGGTTTGAAGAATTATTTGTACCGAAAGGCTGGAATGTCTGAGAGACGGATCCGGCGGATCTGCGAGGTTTCTGAGAGGAAAGTGCAGAGCGGTTTTGCGGAAAATACATATCGCGGGAGGGATGAAGCGTGTATTACCCGGAAGAAGTGATCGAGGAAGTACGAACAAGAAATGACATCGTGGACATCGTGTCCCAGTATGTGAATTTAAAGAAAAAGGGCGCAAACTATTTCGGATTGTGCCCGTTTCATAATGAGAAATCCCCGTCCTTTTCCGTTTCACCGGGAAAGCAGATGTATTACTGCTTCGGATGCGGAGCAGGCGGAAATGTCATCACCTTTGTGATGGAATATGAAAATTATACCTTCGTGGAAGCGGTGAAGATGCTGGCGGACCGGGCGGGGATCGCCCTGCCGGAGGTGGAATACTCAAAGGAGGCGAGAGCCCAGGCAGACTTGAAAAATACGCTCCTTGAGATCAACCGCCTTGCGGCGAACTTCTTTTATTATCAGTTAAAGCAGCCGTCAGGAAAGGTCGGATATGACTATTTTAAGGAGAAACGCCGTCTGACGGACGATACGATCCGCCACTTCGGCCTTGGGTATTCCAACAAGGTGCCGGATGACCTTTACCGGTATATGAGGTCGAAGGGATACAACGACGATATTTTAAAAGAGACAGGTCTTTTCTTTATCGATGAGAGGGGGGCCAGAGATAAATTCTGGAACCGTGTCATGTTCCCGATCTTAGACGTCAATAACCGTGTCATCGGTTTCGGCGGCCGTGTGATGGGGGACGGGGAGCCGAAATATTTAAACTCCCCGGAGACGAAGATCTTTGATAAGAGCCGGAATCTTTATGGACTTAATTTCGCTAGAACGTCCAGGGCGAAATATATGCTGGTCTGTGAAGGCTATGTGGATGTGATCGCTATGCATCAGGCGGGATTTACGAACGCCGTGGCATCTCTGGGGACTGCGTTTACGTCCCAGCACGCGATGCTGTTAAAGCGCTACACGGATCAGGTAGTCCTGACCTACGACAGCGATGGGGCGGGTGTGAAGGCGGCACTCCGCGCGATCCCGATCTTAAAAGAGGTGGGGATCTCTGTAAAAGTCCTGAATATGAAGCCCTATAAGGATCCGGACGAGTTTATCCGGAATCTCGGAAAAGACGAGTTCCAGAAGCGGATCGACAATGCCGTCGGAAGCTTTATGTTCGAGATCTCCATCATCCGCAGTCAGTATAATATGCAGGACCCGGAGTCGAAGACAGGGTTTTATAACGCCATCGCGAAGAAGCTTCTGGAATTTCCGGAAAAGCTGGAGCGGGACAACTACACCGAGGCTGTCGCCAGGGAATATATGATTCCGGAGACGGACCTCAAAAACCTCGTGAACTCCATGGGCGGACTCATCGGAGTGACTACAAGGGAGCGGGAGTACGATAAGGAACGGATCCGCCAGAAAAAGGAGAAGGAGGACGGGATCCGGAAGTCCCAGAGACTGCTTCTCACCTGGCTCATCGAGCGTCCGCAGCTTTTCGAAAAGATCCGCGGCATTATCACACCGGAGGATTTTGACGACGAGCTTTACAGAGAAGCGGCATCCATGGTCTTCGATGAATATGAAAAAACAGGAAGCGTGAACCCCGCGCAGATCCTGAATCATTTTATCGAAGGCGAGGAACAATACAGGGAAGTGGCGGCCTTATTCCACGCGAGTCTCAGCGAGTCCTTAAATAATGAGGAACAGAGGAGAGCACTCTCGGAGACCGTCAAAAAGATAAAGAAACACAGTCTGGAGGTAAAGGGAAAAACAGCAGATATCAGAGAGTTGCAGGAAATCATCAGGCAGCAGTCAGCACTGGCTGTCCTGAATATCACACTTGACTGAGAGAAGCAGAAGCAAAAAGGCAGACACGAGGAACGTCAGGTGCCGGGAAGGATGGAATTATGGAGGAAAAGACACTTACATTTGAAGAGAAGTTATCAAAACTTCTGGAACTCGCAAAAAGTAAAAAGAACGTCCTTGATGAAAAGGAAGTTCTGGATGCCTTTGCGGGGGATGAACTGACACCCGAGAAGCTGGACCGCATATACGACTTCCTGGATAAAAAACATGTCGACGTCTTAAAAATGTCGAACGATGATGATATGGATCCGGATTTGTTTTCGGAGGATGAAGATGCAGATCCGGAGGATGAGATTGATGTGGAACATATCGATCTCTCCGTACCGGAGGGGATCGGTGTAGATGATCCGGTCCGGATGTACTTAAAAGAGATCGGAAAAGTGCCGCTGCTTTCCCCGGATGAGGAGATCGAACTGGCAAAGAAGATCGAACTCGGTGACGAGGAGGCAAAGAAGAAGCTTGCGGAGTCGAACCTGCGTCTTGTGGTGAGTATCGCAAAGCGGTATGCCGGACGGGGCATGCAGCTGCTCGACCTGATCCAGGAGGGAAATCTTGGACTCATTAAGGCAGTCGAGAAGTTTGATTACAGGAAAGGCTATAAATTCAGCACCTACGCGACCTGGTGGATCCGTCAGGCGATTACCCGCGCCATTGCGGATCAAGCGAGAACGATCCGGATTCCGGTACACATGGTGGAGACCATCAACCGTCTCGTGCGGACCCAGAGACAGTTAGTCCAGAAGCTTGGCCGTGAGGCAACACCGGAGGAGCTTGCGAAGGAACTCGATATGCCGGTGGATCGCGTCCGTGAGATCATGAAGATCTCTCAGGATCCGGTGTCCTTAGAGACTCCGATCGGCGAGGAGGAGGACAGCCACCTCGGGGACTTTATCCAGGATAATAATGTGGAAGTCCCGGCGGATGCCGCGACCTACACGCTGCTCCACGAACAGCTGATGGATGTGCTGTCAACGCTCACTGAGAGGGAACAGAAAGTGCTGCGCCTGAGATTTGGCCTGGATGACGGAAGACCGAGGACATTGGAAGAGGTCGGACGGCAGTTCAACGTGACGAGGGAGCGGATCCGCCAGATCGAGGCGAAGGCCCTTAGAAAACTGCGCCATCCGAGCAGGAGTAAGATCTTGAAAGATTATCTGGATGAGTAAAAAGATATGGGAAGCAGGAAAAGATCTGTGCAGGAAAAGGCAGTCAGGGATGGCCTGTTTGTGTGCTCCTGGGTGGAGTTAAACTGCCGGAAATACAAAAAGGCGGCTGCGAAATCGAAAAGCAGTCGTGTGAAAGAGAAATGGAGAAATTGATATGAAATTATCAGAACGCCTGGAGCTGGTGCTCTCGTTTGTGGAACCCGGGGAGTCCGCGGCAGACGTTGGGACGGACCACGGACATGTTCCGGTGGAGCTTGTCAGGAGAACGATCGTGAAGAAGGCCGTGGCTATGGATGTGCGGAAAGGCCCGTTATCCAGGGCGACGGAGAATATTGCCCTGGCTGGACTTGCGGATAAGATCGAGACGAGACTTTCTGACGGTGTCGCAAAGCTTCTGCCGGGAGAGGCAGATTCTGTCGTGATCGCCGGGATGGGCGGCGAGCTGATCATTAAGATCCTGGAGAACGGAAGACATATGTGGGATTCAGTGAAACAGTGGGTCTTATCGCCGCAGTCGGAGATCTTTAAGGTCAGAAGATGGCTTTTTGAGAACGGTTTTGTGATCCGGAAGGAAGAGATGGTCCTTGAGGACGGGAAGTTTTATACGGTGATGGATGTGCGGAGAGAGAAAGACGCAGATTCTGAGGGGAAAACAGTGGATCCGGATGTTTTAAGCCTTTCTGAGGACAGCCGCATGCTCTACGGCGATTATCTGATCCGGACGAAGAACCCGGTTCTTCTTACATATCTGAAGGAAGAAGAGGCGAAGCTTCTGCGGTTCATCGAGGATCTTTCCGCGAAGGCGGGGGATTCCGAACGGGCGGCAGAGCGGCTTTCCGAGTTGAAATTACAGTTAAAAGAAAATCAGGAGGTACAGCATGAAATGCAGGGAGATCATTGAAATCTTAGAGACGCTTGCGCCGAAGTCCTGTGCCTGTGACTGGGATAATCCGGGACTTTTAGCAGGGCGGATCGACAAGAACGTGAAGAAGATCCTTCTGACGCTGGACGCGGATGACGCGGCGGTGGATCGGGCGAAGGAGATCGGGGCAGATATGCTGTTAAGCCATCATCCGCTGATCTTTAAGCCGATGAAACATGTTTCGGACGAGGATTTTATTGGAAGACGGCTTGTGTCTCTGATCCAGTCGGATGTGTCATACTATGCGATGCATACAAATTTTGATTCGGCGCCGGGGTGTATGGCGGATATTGTAGCGGACCGGTTGAATTTTACCGATCAGAAGCCGCTGGAGGCCATGGGAGAGATTTCCGGGACGGAGTACGGAATCGGTAAGACAGGATCGCTGAAAGTGCCTATGAAGGGCTTGGAGCTCGTGCGAGAGGTTAAGAACCGGTTTGGACTTCCGTTTGTGACCGTTTATGGAAGTGAGCTTTATGAGGATACTCCAATTGTGAAGGCAGCTACCTGCCCGGGGGCAGGTGGAAGTGAGCTTAAGGAGGCACTGAAGGCAGGCGCTCAGGCGTTTATCACCGGGGATATCAGTCACCATGAGGGAATCGACGCGGCAGCCCAGGGGATGATGATCATTGATGCGGGTCATTATGGGCTGGAGCATATTTTCATGGATTTCATGGAAGGATTTTTGAAGGAGAAGCTGCCTACTGATATTGAGGTCGTGAAGATGGCGGTGAAGTTTCCTGCGGTCGTTGTGTAGGTAATTGGCTTCGGGGACGCACCGGTCAGCCTCCGCCCCCGGGCTGAGATGATTTTCGGGGAGGTTTCTCTAAGCTTGCATGCGAATGCTAAGGGCGGAGAAAAGGTGACACAACTCGCTTCGCTCAGACAAGTGTCACCTTTCCTCCAACGCATTCACCTGCGAGCTAAGAGGAAACCAATCCCCGAAAAACAGGCGCCCGGGATCGGAGGCTGACCGGTGCTATAGATCGAAGTGAAATGGCTGTTGCTGATGTTGTGAATGTCATCAGCGGAGAGGTTGTGTGAGGTGGTTTTATGGCAGTTGTAAAGGTGAATGGAATCGAAAAAACGTATCCGGAGGGAACAACCTATCTGGAGATCGCGAGAGATTTTCAGGATCAGTATGAGAATGATATCCTGCTTGTGCGGGTCAATGGAAAGCTCAGGGAGCTTGAAAAGACTCTGGCGGGAGATTCTGAGATTTCTTTTATCACAGCGAAGGAAAATGCAGGTTATAAGACGTATGAGCGCAGTGCGATCTTTCTGATGCTGAAGGCGTTTTATGAGGTAATTCCGCGAGAGAAGATCAAGAAGATCCAGATCGACTTTGCGCTGGGAAACGGTATTTATGGAGAACTTGTCGGGGATATTCCGGTGGACGAGAAGCTGCTGACTTCAGTGAAGGTACATATGGAGAAGCTTAGGGACGCAGCGATCCCGGTGAAAAAGCGGAGTGTCAATACAGATGACGCGGTGGAGCTCTTTGGAAAGCATGGGATGCATGATAAGGAGCAGCTGTTCCAGTATCGTCGGGCGTCGCGGGTGAATATTTACAGCATTGGGGAGTTTGAGGACTATTTTTATGGATATATGGTTCCGGACACAAGTTATGTGAAGTATTTTGACCTTGTTCCGTGTCATGCGGGATTTTTGCTCCTGCTTCCGGTGAAAACGGATCCGAAACATGTGGAGCATCCGGCGATCCGGGAGAAGCTGTTTTCGATCCTGCATTCTTCCTACCGCTGGAGTGACAGCCTGGAGGTACCGAACGTCGGCGCATTAAATAAGATGATCGTGGACGGCATAGGGCAGGATCTGATCCTGATGCAGGAGGCGCTGCAGGAGAAAAATATCGGTCAGGTTGCTGAGAAGGCAGTGAAGGATCCGGACCGCAGGATCGTGATGATCGCGGGACCGTCTTCGTCCGGTAAGACAACCTTCAGCCACAGGCTTTCAACCCAGTTTGCGGCGCTGGGATACAATCCGCATCCGATCTCCGTGGACAACTATTTCCGCAACCGGGAAGAATATCCGCTTGACGAGAACGGGCAGCCGGATTTTGAGGCGCTTGGGTGCGTGGATATTCCACAGTTTAATGAGGATATGAACGCTCTGCTCTCCGGTAAGACCATCGAACTTCCACGGTTTAACTTTAAGACCGGTAAGAGGGAATACAAAGGCGAAATGCTGAAGCTTGGAAAGAAGGATATTCTCGTCATCGAGGGCATCCACTGCCTGAATGACGCGATGTCCTCAGAACTTCCGAAGGACAGTAAATTTAAGATCTACATCAGCGCCCTGACCCAGTTGAATGTGGATGAGCACAACCGGATCCCGACAACTGACGGACGACTGATCCGCCGGATGGTGCGGGACGCGAGAACAAGAGGAACCTCCGCGTTAGAGACGATCGAGCGCTGGCCGTCGGTGCGCCGCGGCGAGGACAAGAATATCTTCCCGTACCAGGAGAGCGCCGATGTGATGTTCAACTCCGCGCTTGTGTATGAGCTTGCGGTATTGAAGCTCTATGCGGAACCGCTGCTCTTCAATATCCCGAGAGACCGGGAAGAGTATGATGAGGCAAAACGGCTCCTCAAATTCCTGGACTATTTCCTTGCGATCGACAGTGAGTCGATTCCGAAGACATCGATTATCCGGGAGTTTATCGGTGGAAGCTGTTTGAATGTGTAAGAAAATATAAGTACATGTCTGGACAGCCCAAAAAAAATATGCTAGAATGAATGGGTTCTGAGTAAGACAGATGGTCGCTGCTGCAATCCTAAGGGATGCAGGAGAGGAAAGTCCGGGCTTCAAAGGGCAGGGTGCCGGATAACGTCCGGCGAAGGCGACTTCAGAGACAGTGCAACAGAAATAAACCGCATGGAAACATGTAAGGGTGGAAAGGCAGTGTAAGAGACTACCGCCTCACTGGTAACAGGGAGGGCACATGCAAACCTCACTCGAAGCAAGGCCAAACAGGAAGCATAAGGCGGCCCGTCTGCTTCCGGGTAGGCCGCTTGAGCCGTCCGGTGACGGACGGTCTAGATAGATGACCATCCAACGACATAACCCGGCTTATCGTCTTGCTCAGAATATTGAATATGGAAAATGATGAAGACCGCTTTTCAGGATCGAATGATAAGGTTTTGAAAAGAGGTCTTTTTAGAATATCGAATCAATTTTGGGGTACTATTATGATGACGCTTTATCTAGTACAATCCACTTTAAATAACAAACTATTTTAATTCACATTCCTATTTATGGTACAATTGAACCATCGGAGGTGTCAATTATGCCTAATACAATTAAAACTATTTCTTTAACAGATGATGATAAATCTTA
>OGEC01001119.1_pt1 | contig 14895 bp, 10 predicted proteins | sample 1570551 | NCBI WGS metagenome assembly OGEC01 (sample SAMEA2582127, study PRJEB24529) | metagenome | biome: Human gut stool | place: China | collected 2011 | reverse complement strand
ACTGTCCCTGACGGTTGATCGTCCAGCTTAACAGCCAGCTGGAATCCTGGCAGCTGACGATACCGCCGGTTACAACGTTTCCGGTGCGAGGGTCACGTTTGCAAATGTCTGTGATATAAGGAATGATCTTGTCATCCAGAGTTGTAACTGTTGCAGATTCCCAGTTTGTCTTGGCAATGTCGGAACAGAATTTTTCCGGATGTCCGAAGGATGGATCCTGACGGGCAATGTTTTTCCAAAGATTCCATACACCGCTTGTACGGACTTCGGCATCCCCGTTTGGTGCATGGTTCTGATCTCCGTAAATTGTTCCCTCTGTGCAGCTTCCGTTTGTGACAAATACGAGGTCGTTTTCTGTCAGGACGATACCTCTTTCCTGTCCGTTTACGTTACATTCAATTGCAGATGCAATCTTTTTGTCTCCTTCGAATTTGAATACAACATTTGTGACTTCTGTATTGAACTGGAAGTCCACACCGGCATCTTCGAGGTATCTTTGCATCGGAAGAATGAGGGATTCATACTGATTATATTTGGTAAATTTCAATGCACTGAAATCAGGCAGTCCGGCAATATGGTGGATAAATCTCTGGAAATATAATTTCATTTCCAAAGCACTGTGCCAGTTTTCAAATGCAAACATTGTTCTCCAATAGAGCCAGAAAGTAGAATCAAATACTTCTTCGTCAAAAACATCTTCGATGGTTTTATTGTAGAGATCTTCGTCTTTTGTCATGAAGAGTTTCATGATTTCCATACAGCCCTTCTGACTGAGGTTGAATTTTCCGTCTGTATGTGCGTCTTTGCCACGATTTACAGTTGCACGGCAAAGCGAATAGTTCGGGTCATGTTTATTGAGCCAGTAATATTCATCAAGTACAGAAACACCAGGTGTCTCGATGGATGGAATGCTGCGGAAGAGATCCCACAGACATTCGAAATGATTTTCCATCTCACGTCCACCGCGCATTACATAACCTCGGGAAGTATCATAGATTCCATCACATGCACCACCGGCAATATCCATTGCTTCTAAAATGTGGATCTGGCATCCAGGCATCTGTGCATCACGGACAAGGAAACATGCCGCTGCCAGAGAGGCAAGTCCGCTTCCTACGATGTAAGCATTTTTCTGATCTACACCTTCCGGTTTCTCCGGATGTGCAAATGCTTCGTAGTTTCCGTTGGAATAATAGATGCCTTTGCTGTTGCGGTCATATTTTCCGCGCTCAGTGTTACGATAGTTATCTGGAACGGAAGAATCGGCAACAGTACTCTTCTTAAAAATAGAATTACCGGATTCTTTTTTTGCCTTCTGTGCGAGATAAATTGCAGTTCCTGTTCCTGCTGCCACTGCAGAGATTACACCAAGTTTAGATTTCTTATTTGACATAATAAAACCACCTTTCTGAGAAAACGTATTCATGTCTCGTTTTGAGATATGAAGTATAGTTGTTATAGCTATAGTATGGACATTTTTGAAGATTTTCAATTTACAAAAAGAGGCAAGTGATTAAAAAGTTATCATTTGCCTCTTTTTGTAAAGTATAGGTTTAGTATATTTGTGTTATGAATTTTCTTTTTTAGGAAGTGTTGCGAAATTTTCAATTGAATGCGTAAGGCTTCCGTGGATGGTTGTCTTATCGAGCGGCTTTTGAAGCATTAATTTTTTCAGAGATTCTTCCAATATTTGTTTTGTCTGGTTTATCATAGAGGGACCCTCCGTTTGTTACGAAAATTAAGTGTGACTATAATTTATAGTATCACATTTTCCAGAACAATTACAAATCTTCTGGTGATGTATTTTGTTGTAGGAAAACAAGGGGGATTCTGTTATAATCTTTAAATAAAGTACTATATGATGTGGTCGAGGATTGCGGGAATTGCATAGCAATGGAGCAATCCGGTTACATCAGTGAGTGGCAAAATTTACTTTGGACACTCGCATCATTATATAAAAAATAAATGTAAGGTTATAGATATGAAAGAAAAAGAGAAGAAACTTACACGGATTCTGCGTATTTTCATGATGCTTCTTACCTGTATCCTGATTGCATTATTCTTTGGAATCATGATATTAGTCAGTGATATGCAGGGAACGGCTCGTGTAGTGAATTATGCCGGACTTGTGCGTGGAAAGACGCAGCAGATCATCAAACTGGAAAATGCACAGAGACCACAGGATGAAATGATCAGGGAAGTGGATGCGTATATTGATGGATTACGTCATGGCAGCGATGAACTGAACCTTGTCCGTCTGGATGATAAAGCATTTCAGGATAAGATGGAAGTGCAGGAACAATTTTTTGAACAACTAAAGGAAGAGATCTATAAGGCTCGAGAAGAAGGATATGAAAATACACAGATTATAAATAAAAGTGAAACATTTTTTACAATCTGTGATGAGACAACAGGGCTTGCGGAAAGTTATTCGCAGAAGCTGGCATCTTCCTTAAACCGTCTGGAGAAAATCGTTGTCGTGGATATTATTGGAATTGTGTGTCTGTTGGGATATGAGCTTTTCAAGGCATTACGGTACGCGGCGCAAAACCGTGTGCTTCGTCAGAAGGTTTATCTGGATGAGGCAACAGGACTTCCGAATAAGAATAAGTGCGAGGAGATTCTGGCATCTGAAGAGCCGCTTACGGACAGGGAATCAATAGCGGTAATGGTGTTTGATTTAAATAATCTGAGAATCATTAATGACCGGCAGGGACATGAAAGAGGCGATCAATATATCAGATCATTTGCAGAACAATTGCGGGCAGCACTTCCGGAGAAATATTTTGTCGGAAGAGACGGTGGAGACGAGTTTATTGCAGTGTTAAAGCAGGTGGATCATGAGCAGGTGAAAGACTGTCTGCAGATGATACGGGAACAGACGGAGCGTTATTCAAAGAATCATCCGGATATGCCACTTAGCTATGCAGTGGGATATGCATTGTCTACAGATTTTCCGGGAAGTAATATGAAAGACCTGTTCCGATATGCGGATAAGAACATGTATGTAGACAAGAATCGGGCGAAGATGAAAGAAGCAGCTGACAAGCGGAGACTTAGGAGTCGGCTGTTACAATCTGTAAAAGAAAAAGGATTTCATTTTACAGATTGTCTGTACTGTGATGCGATTGTGGATCAGTATGTTGTTCTTCGTGCAAGCTCAGAATTTTTCCTTGCAGATGATGGTAGTTATTCTGGTGCAGTAGAGCAGATTATACAGGAGCTGGCGGAGGAAGAGAAACGCAGGAAACTTTGGGAGAAACTTCAGCTGTCGGAAATCCGGGAAACACTGACAGCGGAACATCAGGTAGAGGAATATTTTTATTGTCACAAAGATGGTGACAGAGTTTTGCGTGGCCGGATTACACTTTTATTGCCTGACTTTGCTGAAAATGGAAATCTGCATCATTTTCTTGTTGGGTTTGATGTTTATCAGGACAAGGACAGATTGATTGTAAATGAGAAAAAGCAACTGACACAGTTCTATGAACAGCTGACGCAGTCCATTTTGGAAAACGGAAACTATATAGAAGCATTGATGGATACAGCAGAAATAATCCAAAGTGTTAATCTGACACAGAATTTATTAGAAAAGATATTTTGGCAAAACAGGGAAAACAGGCAGATTCCAGACATAAAACTTCCATGTCCTTATGATACGTATTGTAAGACCTATCAGCGGTTCGTGACAAAAGAGACGAGAGAAAATTATCGTATCACAGAAAATCCGGCACAGCTGATCGAACGTTTTAAAGCAGGCGAAAAGCAGGTGACTGTGGAATATCAGGTAGAGAAAAGTGATGGAAGCAGATGCTGGTGGCAGGAGACAGTCCTGATGTCACAGGAGATGGTTTATGAAAGTAAGACTAAGCAGACAAGTACTGTGATCGGTGCAATTATTTTGTTCAAGGATATTTCAGAGTTCCATGAGCAGGAAGACAGAGAAAGAGAACGTCTGCAGGTTGCATACGAAAAAGCGGATCTCGAGAGCCGTGCGAAGACAGAATTCATGAATCGGATGAGTCATGATATCCGTACACCGATCAATGGTATTCTCGGAATGATCCAGATGATCCGTAAGAACTATAAGGATCAGGAAAAGATAGAAGAGTGTGTTGATAAAATTGATCTGTCTGTCCAACATCTGAGTGAACTGGTCAATGATGTACTTGATATGAGTAAAATAGAGTCAGGATATTTAGAGTTGCAGAATGATACGTTTGATCTGAATACGTTGATAGATCAGGTAGAAGTTGTGGTCAGTGCACAGGTAGAGGCAATGGAAATCAGCTATGAGAGCCATCGGGAAAAGGTGAATCATACGATGCTGAGCGGAGATACGCTGCAGATCAGAAGAATTATGCTGAATCTGTTCAGTAATGCAATCAAATATAATAAGCGTGGAGGAAGGATAGACACTTATGTAAAAGAACTTTCTTTTGATGGAATGTGTGCGGCATTCGAATTCCGTATTACGGATACAGGTGTCGGGATGAGCAGAGAATATATAAAAGAAGAATTGTTTAAGCCTTTTACACAGGAAATAAATGATGCAAGAACGCAGTACAGAGGAACGGGGCTTGGAATGTCAATTGTAAAAGGACTGGTTGAAAAGATGGGCGGAACAATCCAGGTGAGCAGTACGCCCGGCGTTGGAACGGAGTTTCGTTTTTATTTGAGTTTTCCAGTAGTTCAGCCGGAAAAGGAAAGTCAGAGTGGAGAATGTGTACAGAAAACAAAACAGGATCTGAAAGAGGATAAGCCGCTCAGAGGATATCATATTCTTCTTGCTGAAGATAATGAGATCAATATGGAGATTGCAGAGTTTTATCTGGAAGAAGCTGGTGCACAGGTGACAAAGGCATGGAATGGACTGGAAGCTGCGGAACTGTTTAAACAGTCGGGGCTAAGAGAATATGATGCTGTTCTTATGGATATCATGATGCCGGAGATGGATGGAAAAGAGGCCTCACGAAAGATCCGCTCTATGGCAGAACAAAGGGAAGATGCAGCCGAGATTCCGATTTTGGCAATGACAGCACAGGCGTCTACCGAAAGTATACATCAGTGTAAGTCAGCCGGAATGAATGAGTGTATCTTTAAACCTGTGAACGCAAAAGAACTGATTGGATTACTTCAGGATATAGTTGCAAAAATATAAATTGAGAGGGAAGGAAAATGCACGAATTAGGTGTTGTCTTTTATGTTGTAAAAGATGTAAAGAAGGTTGCGGAAGAAAATCATGTGGAGAAGGTTTCTTCCGTGACACTGGAGATTGGGGAAGTGTCAGGAATACTACATGATTATCTGACTGATTGCTGGAATTGGGCGAAGAAGAAAGAACCGCTTATGGAAGAAGCCGAACTGAAAATCGAGCAGATAGAAGCAGTAACATTTTGTGAAGAATGCCAGAAAGAATATCCAACGGTAGAACATGGGAAAATCTGTCCGTACTGTGGAAGTGAAAATACCTATCTGCTTCGTGGAAATGAATTTTTAATAAAAGAGATAGAAGTATCGGACTGAAAAATCAGCGTCTTACCTATTGTCAACCGCTTTGATAGATGATACAATACGAGAGACTTAAAAGAATCACAGGTGTTGCTGATCACAGCAGCCCGTAAACATTTCTTACAGTTTCTAGTAATACACGAGTTAAGCGAGGAAAAGAATTATGCGTCAGATTATCTATGATAAAGTGAAATACATTGCAGACAAATACAAAGGATACATTGATACGGAAGATTTGATGAAGGAAGGACTTACAAATCGTCAGATCGGTCTGTTGACAGCAGAAGGAAAGCTTGAGAAGGTAGCACATGGACATTATTGGATCATTAGTCCAGAGTTTTCCAAACCGGAAGATTATAAGGCAGTGGAAGTGGCACGAGTAAATAGAAAAGCGGTAATCTGCGCAGACAGTGCATGCTATTACATGGGCCTGATCGATAAAGAGCCGGAGATTCTTTCAATTGCAACAAGAAGAAGTGACCGTCACAAGATGAAGATGAATTTTGAAGTTAGCAGACATTACTTCTCAGAGCAGGCTTTTGAGGATGAGAAGCATGTGTTTGATACAAAGTACGGTTCTTACAATGTATATGGAATTGACAGAAGCGTGTGCGACTGTATCCGTTTCCGTGAAGACATTGATAAAGATATCTTTGAACTTGTTATTGAGAACTACAGACAGTACGATAAGAAGAATGAAGAACGTCTCATGGCATATGCAAAAGCAATGCGTATCGGAAGACAGGTAGAGAGAATCGGATTGGATAGATAGTCTATAATAATGATATAAGAGAGTCTGTCATTTTGACAGGCTCTTTTTGTGCGTAGCAATCAGTGAGAAATTCCAAAATAATTCATCATGTGAATAAGAAAAGATGTTCCGATTTTTGAAAGATAACCGTCAGGATGATGGAGAATACAGATATCAGAGGTGATGACCGGATCGGTGATCACTTTTTTAATGATATTTTTGGATGTGAGTGATTCAGCAGCTGACGCAGGGAGAATTGCAATTCCCATTCCGGCTTTCGCCCATGCAGTTCCTGTACGGGAATCATGGTTGATACATAAATAGTTTGGCTGCAGTTTAAGTGTTTCAAAATGTTGGTCTAAAACAGGAAGCCAGCGATGGTAGACAATCAGGGGATGTTCTGCTAACTCTTTAAGAGAGATTGTTACATTTGGGTCGGGTTCAGCGGTAGCTATTTTTCTATCCGTGGAAAGCGTATGTTTTGTATTATAAGAAGTATCGGAAGAAAAATATTTTTTATTTCCGACAGCAAGCAAGTGCTCTTTAACCAAAGTGTAACAGGTTAAATTATCTGATTGGAAAGGGGTACGTACAATTGCAAGATCCAGAACTTTGGATTGTAGTTGTTCGATGACACGATAAGTATCATTTTCATATAATTCAAAACGAATTTCAGGAAATTGCTCATGAAATGGACGAAAAGCGCGCTGTGCCATCAGATCATGAGCAGAGGAAACAATACCAATTCGAAGTACGCCGGATTTTCCTTCACGATAGTCAGAAAGTTCCTGTAAAGTACGCGAAGAAAGATCTAAAATATCCTTGGAACGCTCATAAAGAATACGCCCGGCTTCTGTTAATTCAATCTGACGAGGTCCGCGGAAAAAGAGTTGAGAACCGATTTCCTGTTCAAGAGATTTCATTTGTGCACTTAATGGCGGCTGGGAGAGATTTAATTTTCGCGCGGCTGAGGAAATAGTTCCTTCATTTATTACTGTGACAAAATATTCCAATTGTTTTAAATCCATGTGAAACCTCCAATTATATATTTGATATCATGTAGGAATATAGGGTGCAATGCACGAAATAATATATATTGATTCGTGAGAATAAAAAAAGTATATGAAAAATATATGCTTTCTATATAAAAATAAGATTTTTCGTATGCTTTATTCTATGATAATATAAGAGATAGATTATTATCAAGAGTTAAAAAAATAACAATTGGAAAAACAGTTAAAAAATAATAATCGAGTAAGATTAAAACAAATCAATTAGAACAACAGGAAGGAAAGAGAGGGTATTATGAAGACATTGCTTGCATATCTGAAGGGATATAAGAAAGAATCAATACTTGCTCCGCTGTTCAAAATGCTGGAAGCATCTTTTGAGCTGTTTGTTCCGTTGGTAATGGCAGCAATTATTGATGTGGGAATTGCAAATCAGGATAAGCCATATATTGTGAAAATGTGTTTTGTACTGATCGCGCTGGGAATCATCGGACTTGTCTGTTCCATTACAGCACAGTATTTTGCAGCGAAGGCAGCAACAGGAGTCGGAACGGGAATAAGACATGGATTATTTGAACATATCCAGAAATTTACATTTACGGAAATGGACCAATTAGGAACATCTACATTGATCACACGAATGACAAGTGATATCAATCAGATCCAGTCAGGTGTGAATCTTGTTTTACGATTGTTCCTGCGTTCGCCGTTCATTGTATTTGGTGCAATGATCATGGCATTTACAGTAGATGTGAAAGCAGCACTTGTATTTGTTGTGACGATTCCGCTTCTTTCACTTATTGTGTTTGGAATCATGCTTGTGACGATGCCGATGTATAAGAAAGTGCAGGCAGATCTTGATCAGGTACTTCTTGCAACGAGGGAAAATCTGACAGGAGCAAGAGTTATCCGTGCATTCAATAAAGAAGAGGATGAGACGAAGCGGTTTGAACATGCGAATCAAATTCTTACAGATGCGCAGAAATATGTGGGACGCATTTCCGGAATGATGAATCCGCTGACATATATTATTGTAAACGGAGCAATCATAGCATTGATCTATGTCGGTGCAGTCCGTGTTGATATCGGAGATCTGACCCAGGGACAGGTTGTGGCACTTATTAATTATATGTCACAGATTCTTGTTGAACTTGTGAAGTTAGCGAACTTGATCATTTCCGTGACGAAGGCAGCAGCATGTCTGAACCGTGTGGAGAGTGTGCTTGCTGTGAAACCAGATATGAATGAGGGAGATGTAAGATGGAAGAGCAATTCTTCCGAAACAGATTGGGATTTGAAAAATAAAATTCCGGTCGTAGAATTCTCTCACGTATCTTTGACCTATAAAGGAACTTCAGATACATCCTTATCTGATATAAATTTCTGTGCCAAGAAAGGACAGACGATAGGAATCATCGGGGGAACAGGTTCAGGAAAATCGTCTCTTGTGAATCTGATTCCGAGATTTTATGATGCAACAGACGGTACAGTGAAGATCAATGGACGTGATATCAAAGAATATCAGACAGAGAACCTAAGAGAACATATCGGTGTCGTTCTTCAGAAAGCAGTGCTTTTCAAAGGGAGTATTGCGGACAATCTCCGCTGGGGAAAGGAAGATGCAACAGAGCAGGAAATGTATGAAGCATTGGACATTTCTCAGGCAAGAGAATTTGTTGATACGAAACAAGGTGGATTAGAATTTCAGATTGAACAGGGGGGAAGAAACCTTTCCGGAGGTCAGAAACAGAGAATGACGATTGCGCGCGCACTGGTTCGGAAACCGGAGATCCTGATTCTTGATGACAGTGCATCAGCGTTGGATTTTGCTACAGATGCGGCACTTCGCAAGTCAATCAAAGAGATGAAAAACCAGCCGACCGTATTTATCGTATCTCAGAGAGCAGCATCTATTCAGCATGCAGACCAGATCATTGTGTTGGATGATGGAGCAATGGCAGGAATCGGAACACATGAAGAACTGTTGAAGGATTGTCCAATCTATCAGGAAATCTATTATTCACAATTTCCAAAGGAGGCGGTAATCAATGGCTGATAAAAGAAAGACAAATAGTGAGAAAAAACAGAAAAGTCAGGCAGCAACATTGAAAAAGGTAATCCGCCGACTTGGAAGATACAGAATTTTTCTCGTATTTTCAATTCTGCTTGCAACTGTATCTGTTGCGCTTACACTTTATATTCCAAAGCTGACAGGACATGCAGTTGACTATGTGATCGGAAAAGGTGAAGTGAATTTCCCGGGAGTAATCCAGGTGATGATTCAGATTGGTGTGTGTACACTGATTACGGCATTGGCACAGTGGCTGATGAATGTGTGTAATAACAAAATGACCTATCAGATGGTTCAGGATATCAGAAATGAAGCGTTCCATAAAATAGAGCAGTTGCCGCTAAAATATATTGACGGCCATCCATACGGAGATGTTGTAAGCCGTGTAATCGCGGATGTTGATCAGTTTTCTGATGGACTTCTGATGGGATTTACACAGCTCTTCACCGGGATTGCCACGATTGTCGGAACATTTTGTTTTATGTTATCCGTAAATGTATCGATTACATTTGTTGTGGTTCTTATCACACCGGTATCATTCGTTGTAGCAAATTTTATTGCAAAGAAAACATTTCGTATGTTCCGTCTGCAATCTGAAATACGTGGAGAGCAGACAGGCTTGATTGATGAAATGATCGGAAACCAGAAAGTAGTTCAGGCATTTGGACGCGGAGAAGATGCAACAGAGCGTTTCGACGAAGTGAATAAAAGATTGCAGGAGGCATCCTTGCGAGCAACATTTTTCTCATCCATCACGAACCCGGCGACACGATTTGTCAACAGTCTGGTTTACACAGGAGTTGGAATTACCGGAGCATTTGCAGTTGTACGCGGTGCAATGAGCGTAGGACAATTGTCCAGTTTCTTGAGCTATGCAAATCAGTACACAAAGCCATTTAATGAGATTTCCGGAGTCGTGACAGAATTTCAGAATGCGATTGCATGTGCGCAGAGAGTATTTACATTGATTGATGAAGATCCGCAGATACCGGAACCGGAACATGCAGTTCATCTGACGGATATTGATGGAAATGTGAAAGTAGAGAATGTTTCATTCTCTTATCTGCCAGGTCAGCATCTGATTGAAGATTTTAATCTGGAAGTAAAGCCAGGACAGCGTATTGCGATTGTCGGACCGACCGGATGTGGAAAGACAACCTTGATCAATCTGCTGATGCGTTTCTATGATGTGAATGCAGGAAGTATTAAAGTAGAAGATATAGATATTCGCGAAATGACAAGAAAAAGTCTGCGTGCAGGGTACGGAATGGTGCTTCAGGAGACCTGGTTAAAAACGGGTACAATCCGTGAAAATATTGCTATGGGAAGACCGGATGCAACGGAAGAAGAGATTGTCGAGGCAGCGAAAGCTTCTCATATCCATAATTATATCCGTCGTCTGCCAAAAGGATATGATACATGGATCACAGAAGACGGAGGCGGACTCTCCCAGGGACAGAAGCAGCTACTTTGTATTGCAAGAGTTATGTTATGCAGACCACCGATGTTGATTCTGGATGAAGCAACATCATCCATCGATACAAGAACGGAGATCAAGATCCAGCAGGCATTTGCAAAACTGATGGAAGGAAGAACAACGTTCATCGTTGCACACCGCCTGTCAACCATCCGCGAGGCGGATGTGATTCTTGTGATGAAAGATGGAAAGGTTATCGAGCAGGGAAATCATGAAGTACTGATGAAGAAAGAAGGTTTCTATCATCATCTGTATGAGAGCCAGTTTTCAATGTAGGATAAGGTATGATGCGAGATAGTGAGATACGTTGCAGGTCGCATGAAATGTAAATAGTAACGAAATGAAAAAGGAAGGCTATTAACTACGATAACAGTATAAAGCGTAGTTGATAGCCTTCTTCTTTTCGTTTCAATAAATTATATTTACGGTAGAAGGAATGTATACATTACTATAAAGTGACAGATGCTTCCGCCCATCACGAACAGATGAAAGATTTCATGGCTTCCGAAATTCTTATGCTTGCTGTTGAAAATCGGGAGCTTCAGTGCGTAGATGACACCGCCAACTGTATAGATGATACCACCGGCTAAAAGCCATCCGAAAGCAGCAGCTGACAGATTATCAAGGATTGTAGAAAATGCAAGCACGCAAGTCCATCCCATACCAATGTATAAAACGGAAGATACCCATTTCGGACAGAATACCCAGAAGGCTTTGATAAGGATGCCGACAATCGCGAATGCCCATACAATACATAGCAGTGTGATACCTTTGCGTCCACCGATTACCAGCAGGCAGACAGGTGTGTAGCTTCCGGCGATCAGAACGGAGATCATCATGTGATCGATCTTCTTTAAAACCGTATTCACTTTCTCGGAAATATCAAATGTGTGATAAGTGGTACTTGCCGCATAAAGCAAGATAAGGCTGGCTGCGTAAATTGTAAGCGATACAATATAAAGTTTGCTCGGTTCACGAGCTGCTCTGTATAGAAGTGGTATTGCAGCAATAATTGCCATGATCATTCCAATAAAATGTGTAATTGCGCTTCCAGGTTCTTTGATATAAAGTCTTTTTTCCATAATATATACCTCCAATTCGTCTATATAATAACACATAGTTTTAAATACTACATCTCGAATATGTATATACTATAGCACATATTTCTAAAAAATCAAGAGATATTTTGAAATTAAAAGTATCTTATTCCACAAAAAAACAGGATGAAAGAAATCTGTGATGAAAAGTAAAAAACAGGCCGTGATTTCACAAAATTAAAATGTGAAATCACAGCCTGTTCCAGGTTATGTTTCTAATAAGTTCAATCTGTCAATCTATTCGATTACTGTTCCGGTCTTACCATTCAGAGCATCAGAGACTTTATCAAAGGAAGTAATGTAAGCTTTGCGGCCTTCGTGTCCTTCTACGAATTCAACTGCTGCACGGAATTTTGGAAGCATGTTGTAAATTCCAAAATGTCCCTCTTCCATGTAAGTTTTTGCCTGATCAACAGTAATTGTATCCAGTGGTTCCTCATTTGGTTTGCCAAGGTTGATACATACTTTCTCAACATTTGTAAGAATAATAAGAAGATCAGCATTAATTCCTTCTGCAAGCTTTCCAGCTGCGAGGTCTTTCTCGATAACAGCACTTGCGCCACGTAAATGATTATCCTGCTCAAGTACCGGAATACCGCCGCCACCTGCTGCGATAACAATCTGATCTGCATCAAGAAGAGCTTTCACTGCATCGAGTTCAACAATCTTGACCGGATTCGGAGCAGAGACAGCACGGCGGAAACCTTTACCGGGTTCTTCCACTACGAAGTTGCCTTTCTTACGTTCTTCATTCGCTTCCTCAGCGTTCATATAACGGCCGAGAACCTTTGTTGGTGTGTAGAAAGCATCATCGTAAGGATCTACGATCACCTGAGTGAGGACTGTGCTGACTGTACGGTAGATACCACGGTTGAGAAGTTCTTCACGGATTCCGTTCTGAAGATCATATCCGATATATCCCTGGCTCATGGCAGTACATACAGACATTGGGGATGCTGTATATTCCGGATGGTTCTTTGCAAATTCATTCAATGCAGTGTGGATCATACCAACCTGTGGAGCATTACTGTGTGTGATAGCAACCTGATAGCCTGCTTCAATCAGATCAGCGATACATTTGGCAGTACTTTTAACGGCTACTTTCTGTTCTGGAAGTGTAGTTCCAAGTGCACGGTGTCCCAATGCAACAACGACTCTTTTTTTCATAATATTTCCCTTTCTTCTAAGCTGTAATAGTTTGTCAGGGTGAACAGGTTCATACTGTATTAGAAAAAATCGCAACAGTAAAACCAACCTTACTGATAATTAAGATTTTACTATTATTTAGCAGTAAAATCAATATTGGATTATGCCTGATAGAAGGTCAAATACAAAAATTGCTGTCAAAAGAATACAAATTGAAATTCTCATCCATTTCTTTAATTTTAAGAACAGACTATTCCAGCGTGGAGCAAAATAATAGAAAAATGCACAGCCAAGAAGTGCGAATACTGCTCCGTCTCCCAAATATGCTTCTCCATTCATGAAAGTAAGGTAAGAATGATATTCTGGAAGTTCAATTCCAAAACCAAAATCAAGAAGCAGCTGAACGAGATAGTCAAGAGCCGTGTATACAACAAAGTTGATGATAAACATAGTAGCCGGTTTCTTGATATATTTCTTTAACAGCAACAGTATAAGCAGACCACAGATTCCGTACAACGGGAGCCATGGAAGCGTACGAAGGGTTACATTTTCCAGTGTGCCGCAACTGAGCAGTTCGGAAATGATTTCCAAAAGCCATCCGAAAATAGAAAAGGCATGGAATAAAAATACACAGGACAGAAAGTCATAATTCTGCGCCGGATTGACCGGTGATTTTACTGCGGCAATAGGTGGTTGCACAGAAAAAAGAAATACCGGATACTGATGAGGTGCAAAATAAGAGATCTTTGTGTAAGGACCTTCAGAATCGTCATAAAGAGCTTTACTAATCAGAAGTTCATCTTCAGAAGGAACATGCTCAAGATAAGAATCATTGAGCTGCTCATATTTAGGAGCTCTTGAAAGCACATAGTTTCTTCGTAAAAACAGATATAAGGATGCTTTACAGTTCATTTTGTACGGGCGGACATAAATGATGTCCAGAATTCCAAGTGTAAAGAGAGAGAAAAACTCCCAGCCGAGGAAAGAACAATCTAACAAAAAGAGTTTCCATTTATTTCCCTTTGTAAGCTGTTTAGAGAGAAAAAAGGCATTCTTTTGACTGATTTTTGGATTCTCAGCGAGGATATATGGAATCATGCTATATTCATAATGCTTAATAATTCCACCGATAATTGTTAAATCCCAAAGTTTCTGAAAAAGTGTGTAGCAGAACATCACCCAGGAAGGATTTGCCAGGTAACGCAACTTATATAAAAAGAATATTTTAGAAATATTCGTATCCTCATAGTTATAAGATTCAACAAAAAAACGTTTCTCACCGACAATCAAAAGATTACTGACAAAAAACTTATATAAAAGTGAAAGAATAACCCCAAGTGTAAGAAACGAAGTGACAATAAAGTCCGGACGCTTCAGGTAATTTTGAACTGTATGTAAAAAGGCAGCAGCTATGAAATTATCAGGAATAAAATCGAGAAATGCACTGCTGAAGCTTTCGGCAGAAATAAAAACAGGTAAAATAAGCGCTGTCTTTGTCTGAATCTTATCAGGAAAATAGTTCAAAAATAAAGAACGGGAAATTGGATACGAAGCTGTGAGCATTGCAATCAGAAAGCAGACAGATACACTTCGCCAATAGTTTGATTTTATTAAAATACGCGCCTTTTTCTTGAGCTCTTTTCTTGACCACATAAATAGTATCCCCCATTGAATTGTTGCTGCGGTTCACATGCGTGAATCAGCAATGCATCGTTTCCATAGATAACATCATTATAATTTAGTTGCGTACAGTTTACAAGATAAGGTTCGATTCATGCAGGGTTGTTTCATGAACTATCCATGGGCAGATCTAACTTATTGCATCCTTGCTA
>OGEC01001084.1_pt1 | contig 15408 bp, 15 predicted proteins | sample 1570551 | NCBI WGS metagenome assembly OGEC01 (sample SAMEA2582127, study PRJEB24529) | metagenome | biome: Human gut stool | place: China | collected 2011 | reverse complement strand
GAAACCTTCACCATCCCAATATAAACCTTTAAAACGGTCATTGCGATTGCCACAAAACAAGAACAATGAATCATCAAATAGTCCCAAACCGTAATTCTCTTGCACGACGATGGCTAAGCCATCGATCCCTTTACGAAGGTCTGTTTTCCCGCAAACAATGTAGACATGTTTTGGATCTTGCCAGTTAACCAACATGATTCAAAATCACTTCCATTAATTCACTCATTTGGTCTTTGCTAATCGTGTCAAAAATGGTGACGTTGACTCGTTTGACTGATAGTTTTGCTACCATTTGTGGCTTGGTTGGTTTGAAATCCTTTGGATTTCGTTCATGTAAATTCACCGGGATAATATCTTGCATCTAGAAAGGCTCCTCCAACTGTTTTCTTCCAGTTTAGGAGATGCCCGCTTTTTTTTATATACGTCTTATTATGGTGTGCTTACACATATTCTACCCGGTATGGGTTTATTTTTTTACTTTATGTTGCACTTCAATTGTAAATTCACCCCATAGAAAAAGCGCCTCACAATGGTTAGAACTTTTGTCTAACTATTATGAGGCACTAGTAGTAGAAATAACGTACATAATATAGTACAATATAATGTAAGAGAAAAGAAAGGAGTCCTTATTATGCCAATTGCTACTACTCAAAGTGATTTCCGTAATCATATTAAAGACTACTTAGATAAAGTCAATGATGAAAACCAAACAGTACTAATTGCACGTTCTAATCAACGAGCAGCAGCTGTTATCTCACAAGAACAACTCAATACCCTTCTTGAAGCTGTTAATGCTAAAGAAGATTCACTAGATTATGCTATTGCCAGAGATAAGTTAATCGAAATGCACATCTTACCTGATGATCCTATCGTTGAACCAACTGACGATTATTGGAACAGTTTTAAGCCAAAGGATAACAGTAACCAATGAGATATCAATATAAACCACGAAAATCGTTTGAACGAAACTTAGCTTATCTTGCACAGCTTGATGTAACAATTATTGATGAAGTAAAAGACGCTATTTTTATTCTCCTCGATGGCGACATACTTCCCGATAATTTTCATGATCACGAATTAGAAGGAAACTATACTGGCTATCGAGAATTTCATCTTCGTGATACTCCCAAAGGGCAGCAACCAACTGAAACAAATGACATTGTAGTTATCTATAAAGTCAACAATCAAGATTTAGTACTCGTTGCTGTTAATATTGGTTCTCATAAAAAATTATTCCATGGTCGTTATCATAAGAAGCGTTAAAAGCCGTTGACTAGGGACTAGTCTTGGTAAAATAGCAAAGTTCTATAAGTAATTCTTTATCAAGCCGGCTAAAATTGTTACGTTAGTTATTTAATAAATTGTTTATTTATTTGTCTGCTAACGATATAATTAAACTAGACAAAGGAGGTATCAAGATGAAAATTATTACTTTTACTGCCATCAAGGGTGGTGTCGGTAAAACAACCTTGACTTTAAATTATGGTGATTGGTTAGCCAAACATGGCAAGAAGGTTCTATTAATCGATTTAGATCATCAGTGTAATTTAACAACCGTTTTTGAAAAGACTCGACGAAACAATACTATCGCTGAAGCATTTAAAGAAGACGATAATGCTCAAAAAGTAAAAATTGACAGTGTCGGACCAAATCTAGATTTAATCGCCGGTTTTATAGACCTAGATGTTTTGGGAAGTTATCTAGAAAATAACAGTAACAAAGAAATGATGTTATTCATGTGGTTTAAAAACAACTCCGATTCATTAAACTTAACCGACTATGACTATATCTTAATTGATACACACCCAGATTTTAGTACCATCACTAAAAATGCTATTGCTATCAGTAATTACCTTCTTAGTCCCATCACACCCAGTGAGCATGGCTACAATGCTAAGTTTGACCTAGAAACACGACTCGAAAAATTCAGAAAATCACTTTTTGATTATCGAACTGGCGAAACTTACGTAGACGCAAAACTTTTCTTTATCGTTAATATGATTAGACATAATACAAGTATGTCTCGCGATTTGCTAAAACATATAGAAGGTGATGAAACAGTCGCAACTATAATTCCAGAAAGAGAGCTCTTTAATAAAGCTACTGCAAGGCACACTTCGATATTTGAATTAGCCAATCATGATAAAGCCGTTTTAAAGCAAAATCAAAAGTTCATAAAAAAAGCCGATCATCTTTTTCAAGAATTAGCAAGTAAAACCAAGTAAGGAGAGTTAGCTTATGAGTTTAGATTCATTCAACCATAAAAAAGACGAAGAAATGAGAGAAAGTTACGAAACTACATTGAAAGATAACAAGAACAATGCAGTAGCATTTTTAAAAAATATCAGTCGAAAAGAAGTAGAGCGTAAGCGATCAGTAACCTTCTCAATTACTGAAAGTCAATTAAAAAAAATGGACACAGCTGCCCGAAAAAACGGATTTAAAAATCGGTCAGAATTCTTAGCTTCAATCATAGATGCAATTTAATAATTAAATAAATAATTAATCAAACAGTTTATTTAATTATCTCACAATTAGATAAAAGCTTGTAAAGTATACTGGACCAAATAAAGTTGCCGGTTAGGAAGTACTATGCTAAACTAAAACTAATTTAACAACCGAATAAAGAGATCAAGCTAAACCAAAAAGGTCCCCAATTCACGAGAAATCAGGGACCTTTGGTTTAGCAAGTAGCTAGTAGGCAGCTACTTAGATTCAGCCGATTTTCACCGCCAAGTTAAAATCGGCTGAACATTGCTCTTAATTTGTAGGTTAATTATACCGCAAACCAGTCCGAAAGGGCAAGTTAAGGATAGTTAAAAACAAATTAAAGTCAATGGACTAAGTAGCTAACTGGAGCTATTCAGTCCATTTTTTGTTGTTAGAAATAAAAAAAGTTGCCGGATGGGCAACTCACAAACAAATAACAGATACATGCTGGTAAATTACAAAGCCTCAAGGCTAAATGAACGCTTTGTAATTCAGTTAGAGCATATCAGATTTGTATTTTAAAGCAAATCAAATGTTTTAGCAACTCTCTTTTGAGACAGCGTGTGTCAGTCAAGAAAGGGAGTTTTTATTATGACAAAATCAACAAATTTTAATTACTATGAAGCCGATAACGTATATGGAGCCTTATTTTTCCAGTTCCCTAAGGTATTAATGTATGGCGAGCAATATAAACATTTAAGCAGTGATGCTAAATTGGCCTATATGGTACTGAAAGATCGGCTCGAGTATTCTTTGCGCAACAACTGGGTTGATGAAGAAGGACACGTCTACTTTATTTTTACCGTTAAAGAATTACAAGACTTATTTAACTGCGCTACTGAAAAAGCCGTTAAAATCAAAAAAGAATTGCAAACAGCCAATCTATTAAAACAAATTCAAATGGGATTTAATCCTAAAACTAAAAAGAATGAACCAAATCGTCTATACCTTTCTAAACTCGATGTGAAAGCTACTGATGTCTATTTAAGGGGCGAATATGGGCAAAAAAAGCCTCAAACCCTTGCTACGAGCGGAATTTCGAAAATCGAAAGCAATCTATATAAAGACTATAAAAATAATATAGATACTAATAGATACGATACAGATACTCAAAAGTTGGACTTTTCCACAGCCAATTTTTCACCAGCTGAAATTGAAGCCCAAAATCGGGATTTAGTAAAACATGCTGATGAGTTCTTAACTGACGAAGATAATGGCTTACCGGTCTTCTTAGAACCAGAAGCAGTGCAACTACTTAGCTTTTGGTGCCGTACCCCACAACAAATGCGGCGCTTTATTGGCATTATCTTAAACGCCAAATATGCTGTTGAAAAAGAACATAAGGATTTAGGCGTATGGATTCTATTAGATGACCCTGATTTAAAAAAAATGATGACCAAAACATTAAGACGCTATTTTAATGCCCTAAGAAGCGATGAGAAACATATCAAGAATGTTGAGAACTACCTGTACGGCACCATGCAAAACCTATTTGGTGTTTGGTGGAACCAACAAGCAGCTAGAGAATATGCAGCCAAACACCCCGAAGAACAGAATCTTGGTAGCGAGCGCACTTGGGACTAAAACACCATATAAGCTCATTTAAGCCGTTTTAAGCGTTACACACATAATTATATTAAAATCGCTTTAAAATCGCTTAGAAGCAAAAATAGACACCTTGAGTGGCCGAATTGGCGATAGCTAAACTAGAAAAATGGGATAGGAGCTTTTTAAATGACCAAACCAAGCAAAGAAGTTGAAAAAAATTGAGCAATTGTTGGCTGACCCATGGGCAGTCGATATTCAAGACATTTGGGAGCAAGCAGCCCAAAATCGAGATCCTGATAAATGCAAGCTGTTTGACGCGTTACACACTTACCTCTTAGATAAACGCCAAGAATAAATCATCAATGAAAAGCACTTTGTGATTTAACATAGACAGTTCAAATAATCAGTGACTGAAATAAAAAGGAGGCACCCAACCATGGGAATGACCATGACCCAAAAGATCCTGGCCAGGCACGCCGGCCTGGAGCATGTTGTCCCCGGCCAGCTGGTGGAGGGCAAGCTGGATCTGGTGCTGGGCAACGATATTACCAGTCCGGTGGCAATCAAGGAAATGGATAAAATGAAGGTGCAGGGAGTGTTTGATAAGGATAAGATCGCACTGGTACCGGATCATTTTGTTCCCAATAAGGATATTAAATCCGCGGAGCACTGCAAATGTGTCCGCGAGTTCGCAAGACGCAATGAGATCACCAATTATTTCGAAGTGGGAGAGATGGGGATCGAGCATGCCCTGCTTCCGGAGAAAGGACTTACTGTAGCTGGAGATGTGATCATCGGTGCAGATTCCCATACCTGTACTTACGGTGCTTTGGGAGCATTTTCCACCGGTGTGGGAAGCACGGATATGGCAGCCGGTATGGCTACCGGTAAGGCATGGTTCAAAGTACCTGCGGCAATCAAATTCAATCTGACCGGCAAACCCGCAGAATGGGTCAGTGGTAAGGATGTGATCTTACATATCATCGGCATGATCGGTGTGGACGGTGCACTGTACAAGTCTATGGAATTTGTAGGGGATGGTATCGCCAATCTGTCCATGGATGACCGTTTCACCATTGCCAATATGGCCATTGAGGCCGGTGGCAAGAATGGCATTTTCCCTGTGGATGAGAAAGCTATTGCTTATATGGAAGAACACTCCAAGCGTCCCTATAAAGTATTCGAAGCAGACCCGGATGCACAGTATGATGCGGAGTATACCATTGACTTAAGCACTTTACGGCCTACCGTGGCCTTCCCTCATCTGCCGGAGAATACACATACCATCGATGAGATCCACGAGATGGACGCCATTGCCATCGACCAGGTAGTCATCGGTTCCTGCACCAACGGACGTATTGACGATCTGCGCACCGCAGCAAAGGTACTCAAGGGCAGACATGTGGCGAAAGGCATGCGCTGCATCGTAATTCCTGCCACCCAGTCCATCTATATGCAGGCCATGGAAGAGGGACTTCTGAAGACCTTTATTGAAGCGGGAGCAGTCGTAAGCACTCCTACCTGTGGACCCTGCCTTGGTGGATACATGGGTATCCTGGCAGAAGGCGAGAGATGTGTCTCCACGACCAATCGTAATTTCGTGGGACGTATGGGACATGTAAAATCCGAGATCTATCTGGCAAGTCCTGCAGTAGCGGCAGCCAGCGCCATCACCGGCAAGATTTCCTGTCCCTGCGAACTGGAGTAAGCTGCAGGAAAAAGCAAGATGCGGGCAGGCAAGTAAGGGATTGTGGAATCCTGTGGCTGCCTGCATGGAAAAGTAAGAGATATATTGGAACAGGAAAAATATTTGAAACATTTGTAATAGAAAGGTAACGGAAAATGAACAACGCAAAAGGAATAGTTTTCAAATTCGGAGATAACGTGGATACTGACGTTATCATTCCCGCAAGATATCTGAATTCCTCCGATCCCGCAGAACTGGCTACCCACTGCATGGAGGACATTGATAAGGATTTTATAAAAAATGTGAAAAAAGGTGACATTATCGTAGCGGAGAAGAACTTCGGCTGCGGCTCCTCCAGAGAGCATGCCCCCATCGCCATCAAGGCTGCAGGTGTCAGCTGTGTCATCGCAGAGACCTTCGCCAGAATCTTCTACCGCAATGCCATTAACATCGGACTGCCCATCATTGAGTGTCCCGAGGCATCCCGGAAGATTCAAAACGGCGATGAAGTCGAGATCGACTTTAATACCGGAGTGATCAAAGACCTCACCACCGGCGAGAGCTTCCAGGGACAGGCGTTCCCCGAGTTCATGCAGAAGATTATCGCCGCAGAGGGACTGATCAACTACATCAACAGTCAGGAATAAATTGAGTGCATGGCTCGTAACGTAGGGTTGCCATAACCCCCACGAACGCCCGCATCGGATGGAACATCCTTCCGGGTGTCAGGTCTCCCGGAGGGAGTTTCCTGACGAAAAGTGACAAAATATCACCATCGTCCGACAAACATTCCCGGAAGGACATTCCATCCGCTGCAGGGGTTCTACATTTTCTCATAATATCTGTACGTCATAGGCATTTCTGCCTACAGCCATTTCTATTGTTTTGGTGAAAATCGCATCAAAATAGCAAAATCAGTACAAAAAATCTTCTAAATCAAACATTTTTTGTACTGATTTTATTATTTTTCCCATTTTAGCGAAAATAAGCTCTTATAAAAGGCCAAAATCTCCTGTTTTTGTATTTTTTATGCAAAAAAAGGCGTTTTTAATACAAACTTTATTGTACCACTGCCTTATCCACATCAATCACTGCGTAGAAATCCGGGTGGTTCATCTGGATCCGTTTCGTGACGGAGTCAACAACATCCTGATCGGAAACGGGATAATCATAGGGGACTACGATGTCAAAAATGAGGTTCGTGTGGGTCAGTCCCTTGACGATGCGGAAATCATGCATGCTGAGTTTTGGATCGATCTGATCCAGATAAGCTTTTACCTCTGCTTTCAGGGACAGTGTCTCGGGGTCATTGGTGCTGACGGGATCCATGTGGATCACAGCGTTACAGTTTAATTTGCTGCGCAGTTCATGCTCTATGGTATCGATCGTATCGTGCAGGGTCAGAATATTACCGTCGGCAGGAACCTCCGCATGCAGAGAGATCAGAGTCCTTCCGGGGCCGTAATTATGCACGATCAGATCGTGAATCCCGGTGACATCATCATAAGAGAGAACGATGTCGTTAATCTGCTGTACCAGTTCAGGCTCGGGGGGCTGCCCAAGCAGGGGACTGATCGTGTCTTTGGCTGCGACAAATCCGGAGTACAGGATGAACATACCCACCAGCACACCACAGTAACCGTCGATAATGATGCCCGAGGCGGCGGAGACGATAGTGCCGATGAGAACCACGGTGGTTGCTATCATATCGCTCAAACTGTCAATGGCGGTAGCCTTCATTGCCACAGAACCGATCCGGGAACCGATGCTGCGGTTATATAGAGCCATATAGCACTTTACCAGGATCGAAAATACCAGGATGCCGATAATGACAGGGGAGTAGTCAGGAACTTCCGGATGGAAAATCTTACTTACAGAGCTTTTTACCAGTTCGAAGCCCATGAGCACGATTAAAATAGAGACTAACAGCCCGGAGATATATTCGATCCGTCCGTGTCCGAAGGGATGGTCAGAGTCCGGCTTCTGTCCCGCCATTTTGAAGCCTGCCAGCGTAATGATGGAGGATGCTGCATCCGACAGGTTGTTGAATGCATCCGCCGTGATGGCGATGGAATGACTGAAAAAGCCTGCCAGAGCCTTGGCAGTGAACAGGATCAGGTTGAAAAAAATCCCGACGATACCGCAGAGCATTCCATATGCCTGGCGAACGCCGGAATCCGTGACGTTTTCATGATCCCTGATAAATAATTTTGCCAATAATGTAACCATAAGATATCCCCTTTTCCCAAATGAGATTTTAAAGGATATTGTAGCGCATATGCAGGAAAAATACAAGTAAATCCGGATGATTTGCAGAAAAAACGCCCAAAGATGCAGATCAAGAAATCTGCGGTTGCTATTGCGCATCCGTCGTTTTCAGTGTATAATCTCGGTGGACGTAATGTAAGCTTTCAGAACGGATCCGGGACGCAGACCATTTTCCGGAGCCGTACTGGTAATTTATAATAATCAAAAGTAAAAATGGAGGAACGATCGATGAGAAAGAAACCGGTTGTATTAATGATCCTGGATGGTTATGGATTGAATGATAAGGTAGAGGGCAATGCCGTAGCACAGGCCAATACCCCTGTAATGGATTCCCTGATGAAGGAGTATCCTTTTGTACACGGCAATGCCAGCGGTATGGCAGTAGGACTTCCCGAGGGCCAGATGGGTAACTCCGAGGTAGGTCATATGAATATGGGTGCCGGCCGTATCGTATATCAGGAGCTGACCCGTATCACCAAGGAAATCCAGGATGGTGACTTCTTTAAAAATGAAGCCCTGTTGAAGGCTATTGATAACTGTAAGAAGAACAACAGTGCCCTGCATCTGATGGGACTGTTATCTGACGGTGGTGTACACAGCCACATCACCCATCTGTACGGCCTGCTGGAGTTGGCGAAGCAGCAGGGACTGGAAAAGGTATATGTCCACTGCTTCTTAGATGGACGTGATACCCCTCCCGCCAGCGGTAAGAGCTATGCAGAGCAGTTAAATGAAGAAATGAAGAAAATCGGTGTAGGTAAGATCGCTTCTGTAATGGGCCGTTATTATGCTATGGATCGTGATAACAATTATGACCGTGTACAGCTGGCTTACGACGCCATGACCGAGGGCAAAGGTCTGACCGCTGCCTGCGGTATCTGTGGTATCCAGGAGTCTTACGACAGAGAAGAGACCGATGAGTTTGTAAAACCTACTGTTGTTGTAGAAGATGGCAAGGCAGTCGGACTGGTGCAGGACAAGGATTCCGTGATCTTCTTCAACTTCCGTCCCGACCGTGCAAGAGAGATCACCAGAGCCTTCTGTGATGATGACTTCAAGGGATTTGACCGTGTGAGAAAGGATATTACTTTTGTATGCTTCTCCGATTACGATCCTACCATTCCTAATAAAGAAGTGGCATTCCACAAGATCGCCATTACCAATACCTTCGGTGAGTGGCTGGCAGCCCATGACATGAAGCAGGCACGTATCGCCGAGACTGAGAAGTATGCACATGTAACCTTCTTCTTCAACGGCGGCGTAGAGCAGCCCAACGAGGGAGAGGATCGTATCCTGGTAAATTCTCCCAAGGATGTGGCAACCTATGATCTGAAGCCGGAGATGAGTGCTCCTCAGGTCTGCGGGAAACTGCTTGATGCGATCCGCTCTGAAAAATATGATGTGATCGTGATCAACTTCGCAAACCCCGATATGGTAGGTCATACCGGTGTGATCTCTGCAGCCATCAAGGCGATTGAGACCGTAGATGAGTGCGTAGGCAAGGCAGTACAGGCAGTGAAGGATGTAGACGGTGTTCTGTTCATCTGTGCAGACCACGGTAACGCAGAGCAGATGATCGATTACACCACCGGTCAGCCTCATACCGCACATACCACCAATCCGGTTCCGTTCATCCTGGTAAACTACGATCCTGCTTATACGCTGAAAAAGGGCGGATGCCTGGCAGATATCGTACCTACCCTGATCAACGTGATGGGTATGGAGCAGCCGGCAGAAATGACAGGAAAGTCTCTGTTAATTAAAAAGTAATCACCGGAATATTTTCGGTAAGATCGCAGAAACCATAAAAGCAGATGAAGATTCCTCAGGCACTTTGCACGGTGCCTGAGGATTTTGTAACTGATTTTTACATGATATCTTCTTATCAGCAGGAGGAAGAATTATATTATATGGAACAGAAGAAAAATCTGGTAACTCTGGGCAGCACCGGGATCACCGTAGAGAAAAACTCCTTCGGAGCGCTGCCCATCCAGCGGATCTCCAAGGAAGCAGCCATTGGACTGCTTCGCAAAGCCTATGCTGCAGGCGTGACCTTTTATGACACTGCCAGATACTATACTGACAGCGAAGAGAAAGTGGGCGCTGCCTTTGAGGGTATGCGTGACAAAATATATATCGCTACCAAGACCGGAGCCACCACAGCAGAAGGCTTCTGGAAGGAGCTGCACACTTCCCTGGAAAAATTAAAAACAGATTATATCGACATCTACCAGTTCCACAATCCGGCATTCTGCCCGAAGCCGGGAGATGGCACGGGATTGTATGAGGCCATGCTGGAAGCCAAAGAAAAAGGCATGATCCGTCACATTGGTATTACCAATCACCGCCTGAATGTTGCCCATGAAGCCATTGAAAGCGGACTGTATGAGACACTGCAGTTTCCGTTCTGCTATCTGGCTACCGACAAGGATCTGGAACTGGTACAGGATTGCAAAAAGGCAGGCATGGGATTCATTGCCATGAAGGCACTGTCCGGCGGACTGATCAATAATTCCGCAGCAGCCTATGCGTATCTGGCACAGTTCGACAATGTGCTTCCCATCTGGGGTGTGCAGCGGGAGAATGAGCTGGATGAATTCTTATCCTATATCGACAATCCTCCCACACTGACACCGGAATTACAGGCGGTGATCGATCGTGACAGAGAAGAACTGCAGGGAGAGTTCTGCAGAGGCTGCGGCTATTGCATGCCCTGTCCGGCAGGGATCGAGATCAACAACTGTGCCCGCATGAGCCTGATGATCCGCAGAGCACCTTCAGCAGCACAGCTGACAGACGAGATGCAGGCAAAAATGCGTAAGATCGAGGATTGCCTGCATTGTGGCAGATGTAAATCCAAGTGTCCCTATGGACTGGATACTCCGGCACTACTTGAGAAAAATTATAAGGATTACTGTGAGATCCTTGCCGGAAAAGCGTATTAACACATAGCAGATCTGAATAATAACCTCCTTATGGGACATACTTACCTAAGAAAAAGTAAGTTAAGGATGCCTGTAAGGAGGTTTTTTATGGAAAAATATCTGGAGATCGTCGAAGTACATGGAAGGGAGATTCTGGATTCCAGAGGAAATCCCACGGTGTCTGCCACTGTCACGGTGAAGGACAGAGAGAACGGCAGATGTTTTCAGGGGATGGCAGCGGTGCCCTCCGGAGCCAGTACCGGACAGTTCGAGGCTGTGGAACTCAGGGATGGAGAAACCAGATATTTCGGACTGGGTGTGCAGCATGCCGTCAAAAACGTGGATGAAAAGATTGCAAGTGTTTTGGTGGGAGAGAATGCATTGGAGCAGATCCGTATCGACCGGATCCTGCGGGAGACGGACGGCACGGACAATAAGAGTAACCTGGGAGCCAATGCCATGCTGGCAGTGTCCATGGCGGTGGCAAGAGCAGCGGCGGAGGCACTGGGTCTTCCCCTGTATCGTTACTTCGGAGGAATCTCTCCGAGACTTCTGCCGGTACCTATGATGAATATCTTAAACGGCGGAAAGCATGCGGCGAACACCGTGGATTTCCAGGAGTTCATGATCATGCCCGCGCAGGCGGAGAACTTTGCGGAGGGGCTACGGATCTGTGCGGAAATTTATCATAATCTGAAAAAACTGCTGGAGGAGAAAGGCTTGTCCACCGGAGTCGGGGATGAGGGCGGCTTTGCCCCCAATCTGCCGGATGCAGAGAGTGTGCTGGATCTCCTCGTGGAGGCAATCGAAGCTTCCGGATATGTGCCGGGGCAGGATATCCGGATCGCCATGGATGCCGCCAGCAGCGAACTATATAATGAAAAAACGGGAATGTACCATTTCCCCGGAGAGAGTAAGCTGAAGGGAGAGGAAGTCCTGCGGGATACCGGAGAAATGATCTCGTATTATGAACGGCTCGTAGAGAACTATCCCATTATCTCTATTGAGGACGGACTGGATGAAAATGACTGGGACGGATGGCAGGAGCTGACGAAACGGCTGGGAGAGAAGATCCAGTTAGTGGGAGATGATCTGTTTGTCACAAATACAAAACGGCTGGATGCCGGGATCAAACTTCATTGTGGTAATGCCATTCTGGTTAAAGTCAATCAGATCGGAACTCTGTCCGAAGCCTTCGAAGCGGTGGAGATGGCACACAAGAATGGTTACAAGGCAGTGATCTCCCACAGATCCGGCGAGACGGAGGATACCACCATAGCGGACATAGCGGTGGCACTGAATGCCGGACAGATCAAGACCGGAGCGCCCTGTCGCAGCGATCGTGTGGCGAAGTACAACCGGCTGCTTGCCATTGAAGAGGAGTTAAAGGATGCCGCGGCATATATGGAGCCGTTCCACAAGATCTGAGTGGTTGCGCAACAAAATGTAAACTACAAAAAATAAAAAATGTATAAAAAAGAAGAATTTTCTGCACCAAAAATTCTTCTTTTTTTTTGAGGAAAACTATAGAGACATACATGGGAGAAAGAAAAAAGAACAAAAATACAATGTGTAAATATACATCATATACTGGAAAATATACACTATATACAGGAATTGAAAACAGAGACTATTTTTATTGAAAAACTTTTTCATAAATATACAGACAAATGTGCGCGCTACACGCACAGCGGAAGGAGACAGCAAAAGAGGCAGAGTCACGGAAACTGGCAGATGCTTCATATGTAATTCAGTTGACAGCCTTGAAAAAGTGTTGTAATATAACAAAAGTCGTTGTCGGAAAAGTAAAGTACATTTTACGTACGTGTATACTTGCATACAAATACGAAAAGTGTATTTTATGAATGTCCGTAGGCAAAAGAAAAGCAAGGAGTTGAAGAGATGCTTAAATATATTGCAAAACGTATCGGTCTGGCGCTGATCACGATTTTTACAGTAGCAACACTCACCTTTTTCCTGATGAACATGGTCCCCGGTGGTCCGTTCCTCTCGGAGAAAGCAGTAAGCCCTGCTGCACAGGCAGCCCTGGAGGCAAAATATGGACTGGACAAGCCTTTGTCCCAGCAGTATCTGACGTATATGAAAGATGCTTTGCACGGTGATTTCGGAGAGAGTCTGAAGCAGAGAGGAAGAACCGTTACTTCTATTATAGTATCCAAGTTCCCTGTATCTGCAAGAGTAGGTGGACTTTCCGTTATCGTAGCGCTGTTGGTAGGTATCCCTCTGGGATGTCTGGCAGCTACCCATCGTGGCAAGACGCTGGACAGCGTGATCTCCGTGATCTCCACTTGTGGTATTGCGGTACCAAGCTTCGTTATATGTACTCTGCTTCTGTATTTCCTGGGAAGTAAGGTAAAGATACTGCCCACCTACGGAATCGGTACCTGGAAGCATTATGTGATGCCCGTGATCGCATTGGCATTGTACCCAACTGCTTATATTATGAGACTGATGCGTTCTTCCATGCTGGATGTTCTGGGGCAGGATTATATGAGAACCGCTACGGCGAAGGGAGTAAAACCTTTCTTCCGTCTGTTCAAGCATGCACTGAGAAATGCACTGCTCCCCGTTATCACCTATGTAGGTCCTATGATGGCTTATACTATGACAGGAAGCTTCGTAGTAGAGAAGATTTTCACGATCCCCGGTCTGGGCAATGAATTTGTCAGCTCGATCATTAACCGTGACTACACCATGATCATGGGTACCACCATTTTCCTCGCAACACTGATGGTTGTCATGAATGTGCTGGTGGATATCGTGTATAAGCTCGTCGACCCCAGAATCAAGTTGAAGTAAGATTAACAGGAAGGAAGATACCGATGAAAGAACCGAATGCTATGAGCTTTCATGTAAAATATAAACCGGAAGATTTTATGCCGGCGAACGAAGAAGAGAAGCAGAGTCAGGTCATCATGCGCGAGAGCGTGGGCTTCTGGCAGGATGGCTTCCGCAGACTTCGTAAGAATAAGGTTGCCATGGTCAGCCTCTTCGTTATTATTGTAGTTATGATCTTTTCCTTTATCGTGCCTGCATTTTATCCCTATGATTACAAGACACAGATCAAAGGAAGCGAGAATCTGCACCCCATGCAGTATTCCGAGAAAGAGATAGAGCGTATGGATGCGGGAGAGAAGGTATTCCCCCATGTGCTCGGTACAGATAAAATGGGCCGTGATTATGCCATCCGTGTTATGATGGGAAGCCGTATCTCCCTGTTGGTTGGTCTGATCGCTACTGCCATCATTTTCGTGATCGGTTCCCTGATCGGTTCCATCTCTGCCTTCTTCGGTGGATGGGTGGATCTGATCATTATGCGTATTGTGGATATTATCTATACGATACCGGATTTCCTGCTGATCGTGCTGCTGTCCTTTGCGTTAAAGGACCCTCTGGCGAATCTGGCACAGCTTCCCGGATTCGGATGGATGCAGATCGTAGGATCTAACCTGATCAGTATCTTCATCGTATTCGCATTGCTGTACTGGGTAGGAATGGCACGTATGGTACGAAGCCAGATCCTGACCCTGAAGGAAAATGATTATGTCATGGCAGCCAAGGCTCTGGGAGCCAAGGATGGCCGTATCATTAAAAAGCATCTGCTGACCAACTGTATCGGTACGCTGATCGTTACCACCACACTGCAGATCCCTTCCTCTATTTTTACCGAGAGCTATCTGAGCTTCTTAGGTATGGGTGTGGCAGTTCCCCTGCCTTCCCTGGGAAGCCTTGCAAGTGATGCCATTAACGGAATGATCACATTCCCGTACCTGCTGTTTGCACCCTGTCTGCTGATCAGTCTGATCATCTTAAGCTTTAACCTGTTTGGTGACGGACTTCGTGACGCATTTGACCCGAAGCTTAAGAATTAATGGAAGGAGTAGTGAAGATGGATAACAATTATCTGGTAGATATACAGCATGAACGTCTCTCTTTCTTTACTCCTGCCGGAGAAGTAAAGGCACTGAACGATGTCTCCATTCACCTGAAGGAAGGGGAAGTATTGGGCATCGTAGGAGAGAGTGGTTCCGGTAAATCCGTAACCGCATACAGTCTGATGGGACTGACCGCTTATCCCGGTAAGCTGATCGGCGGAGAACTTCACTTCAATGGACACGAAGTGGAGAAAATGACCGAAAAAGATTTTTCCAAGATGCGTGGTAAAGAGGTCTCCATTATTTTCCAGGATCCTCTGACCAGCTTAAATCCCGTATATACCATTGGTAATCAGATTATGGAAGTGATCCGTCTGCATACCGATGCGGACAAGAAAAAGGCATATGCAAGAGCAGTGGAGCTTTTGTCTCTGGTAGGTATCAATGAACCGGAGAAGCGTATGAAGCAGTATCCCCACGAGCTGTCCGGTGGTATGAGACAGCGTGTCATGATCGCGATCGCGCTGGCATGTGAACCGAAGCTTCTGATCGCCGATGAGCCTACTACCGCACTGGACGTTACCATTCAGGCGCA
>OGEC01001073.1_pt1 | contig 15518 bp, 26 predicted proteins | sample 1570551 | NCBI WGS metagenome assembly OGEC01 (sample SAMEA2582127, study PRJEB24529) | metagenome | biome: Human gut stool | place: China | collected 2011 | reverse complement strand
GGGATTCTTTGCGGTTTTTACAAGTTTTTAAACGTTTTATTTGAAATAGCACAATAGGTTAAGTTACCTGATCAATCTCATAGTCCATTCACAGAGGATACTCGCTTAAATCAATCTGTAACTTCGCCAGATCAACAGCAGCTTTATACGCCTGTGCGTGCTTATTGTCACCGTGCACCGTTTCCACAGCCTTAAGTAACTCATCTGTATTTCCTCTAAAACATCCGCATTTCACGCCGATTGTATGATGCTTTGTGCGGAAAAATGTTGTGAAATCGTCGCGGCTTCCCAGCGGCCCAGCAACCACATAATGAGACATTTTAAATATCTGTGCATTGCCGTACACCTGCGCATTGCCGTACACCAACGCATCGCCGTACACCCGCGCATCGCCGGACACCCACGCATCGCCGGACTGATCGAGGTTTCCTTCTTTCTCGACAAATCCTCCAAGCTCTCCCTCTTCAACATTTTCAAAGGCTACCAAAGCCTTAATTCTGAAAAGTGTTCTTCCGAACTTTACAATGCTTTCGGCTGTCAATTCATATTTTTTCATTCCATATCCTCCAAATTTTAATTTGTATAACGATTTTTACCAACTCTTTATTCCATGCATGGTTAAGATTTCTTTAATCTCGGCATTATCTTTGCAGAAAAAGAACTCATCATGTAACTTGTCAAAATCCTTATAATACTTTCCCCTAACGCTCTCTATAGTATCTGTTTGATTGATACCAAGAATAATATGCCGAAGATAATAATTCCCATCTATTTTGCATAAAACAACACAAGTCATAAATGCTCCTTATCTTAATTTTCATCTTTCTTCAACATTCACACCGTCTCCAAATAATTTATTCCAAACTCTTTCATCCACAACTCATGGCTATATTTCTGTTCAAATGCCTGCTGCGCGACTCTTTTAAGGTGCTCATCCACCTTGCTATTGCAGTGCGGCGCTTCCGGTCCGTGCTCATGATGCCTTGCTTCGCAGACATATCCCCACAGACCATAATGTTCCGCTTTCTTCCGGTACGCCCCGAACCTCCCGTATACAAAGTGGTGCTTATGGAGACCTGTGTGACACAATTCCCCATAATATCCATTCCTCTCCGCTTCTTCCCGGCACAGGTAACATTCCCGGTCAGCCGGTCCTGTCCGCGCCTGTATGATGCTCTTTGCCATTGTCCTCTGCCTCCTGTATCGCTCCATGACGGATCATCTCTGCGTAGCTGCGCCAGCCTTTTCTTGCTGTTCTTGCCATGCCGCGGAGCACCAGTTTCCGGTAGGTGTCCCATGCGTCCCTTGTGTACTCCGTCCATAGCTCTGTGCCGCTTGACATCATGATCCGCCATGTGCCGTTATATACGCTTTTGCTTTTTTCGTATTTGCTTATGCAGCTTTTATTGATTCCGATCAGATCATGCACGTCCTGCGCGTACAGATTGTCATATTCTATGACGCCTGTCCGGATGTTCTTCAGCATATAGAGGTTCTTCATATCGCTGCCTTATCCGCAATTTCTGCCCATCGGAAAGCCTCTGTGAGTCCTCCCGGATACTCCAGCACGATCAGATGCTTATGCTTTGCAATCACGGTTCCCCGCCGGTGTGCAATCCCTGGTTTTGTACTGTCCGGATTTATGTTTACATATCCCTTCATCGTGGTTACGGATATGCGATCTCCCAGCTTTATTTTGTTTTTGAGCCTGTCGATTTCTGCCGGATATATACCGCCCAGCGGATCGACGCTTGGATGTACTGTATTCATGCTTGGCGCTCTATTACTCAATGACAATACCCTCCTCTGTGATCGTGATTTTCTGGATGAGTTCCGGATGCTGGCGTAAATAAGTCAGTATCGGTGTGCAGATGTTCTCCACATGCCGTCTCCACTCCGCCCGGATCCGTTCAGCTTCGCTCTCCTGTACCTCACTGCCATCATGACATTTAATGTATGTATCTGGCAGGTACTGCGGGAACTGTTCGATTTCCATCTGTCCTTCCAGCTGGGGTTCCGCTGTCTGAGCTGACTCCTGCTGCCTGTTTCCCTCCTCAGCTTTCTCATACCCCACAAATCCGGCGGGCGCTGTGCTATGGATGGCTACAGGCGTTGTAGGAGTTTCTGGGGCGGTCTGCTCTGACTGTGCCTCCTCCTGGGGCTCTTTCCGCGAGCGGCTTGGCAGTTTCTCTGGTCCTTTGGCTTTCGTCACCTTGGATATCTTCCGCTTTTCAGGCTTCTTTTCCGGTTGCACCGGTGCAACTTCCGTTTTTTTCTCTGGTTCCGGGTCCGTATGGCTGGTGCAGTAATCTTCGACCGCCCGGATCACTGCCTCCCATGAGTACATCTCCTTGCTGTCACTCCGGACATTGATCAGTGCGATCTCTGTATCCAGTCCCTTGACTGACAGCATCAGCCGCCCCACACCTTTAATCCGGACGGAGTGCATTGCTTCCCCCGCCGGTGCCAGGATCTCCTGGATTAGAGCATCTTTCCTTGCTGACTTGAGCGCCTGACGGATCTTAATCCGCATATAGAGATCGCCGTCAAGGATCTGATCCACTACCTGATGCAGGACGTCCTGCTGCCCGTCTGGCTCCTTTGTAGTCTCTGCCTGCTCCGCAATGATTTCCAGATCGGATACCTTCCCTTCAGCTTCGATTTCTTCTTTGACCGCCTGGATATCACTCTTTGCAAAGGTCGGTGTCAATTCTTCTATGATTGTGTCCGGAAGTGTCAGCATGAGCGCCAGCTTCGCGGATCCGAACCCCTGATACTTTTCGTTTAATCTTGTCGGATCTTCTGGATCAGAGAACTTTGTGTGGATATTGATAAACCGACTCACCTGGGACTTGTCCATCCCATATTCTTTTTGCGCAAATTCCAGATACGATGTGTATCCGGATTCCTGAAGGACATCTGTGTCCCTCGCCATCTTGAATAGATATCCGATCCGGACAAAGCTCTCTGCAGCTTTGCTCATCTCGGAGTCCATTGCTACTTTTAACTCTCGGTACGTTACAGTTTTCTTTACATCTCCGTTCTCCTGTATAATCAGTCCCATTTATACTGCCTCCATAAAATCTTCCGCGAGTCCCTTTAAGACACGCTCATTATTTGCCTTTCTCAGCTCCTCTAAGTTCTGTTCCCGCTTTACCTTGCTTTCTGCTGCCAGCTGCCAGTCCCTACTGTGCAGACGCTTTTTCAAGACTTTCTGCCACTCCCGGAGGAATCCCCGGATCTCCTCAATATTCGGCTCCTCGTCATACATCCCCCGGTGCTGGCGGATCGTGCCTCCCGGCTCCACCTCGATCGTGTAGTACGGCAGTTCCGGCTCTTCCTGGCGTCTCAGAAAGCAGATATACGTCTCCTGATCCCGGATTCGCTCAAAGTATCGGTCTGTGCTTCCTACGCAGTGATGCAGGGCGTTCCCTTCCGACATGATATCCACCAGATTCTGCGGTACGATGATCCTATACTCCTCATTTTCGTACTCGTACCTTGATGCGATGTCCTTTAGGATCTCCTCTGCGCCCAGATATTTCTCTCTGAGTTCCTTTGCTCGGCGATCCTTTGCTTCCGCATTGCGCTTCATCTCTTCGATCATGTCCAGCTTCCGGATTGCTTCCACAGCCTCATCATGCCGACGCTTGAGTTCTCTCGGCCGGTATACCATCTCATCATTGATGTTCTTCCCAAGCCTTCTGCACATCGCCAGATAGTCTCTCCACTGCGTGAGTACTTCCGATGCTGATTTCCCCGGATAGCTTGTATCCTGCTGCCTCTTTACGTAGTTCATGATCTGTTCGGGCGACATGTTCCCAAGGGCAAATTCTGCATTTTTCTCATCCAGACCTGCCTGTCTAGCAAATTTCAGAAATGCGTCGGAGATCCTCTCGTCTGTTTCATCTCCATATGCAAGCCAGCTCCTCTCAAGCTCTCCTCCGTTCCGGTCCCGGAGGCGGTTGATCTTCTGTCGGTCTCCGATCCGCATGATCTCCTCGATCGTCTTGCCCCTGAGATCCAGAGTGCCTTGGTAGGTACCGTCTGACCACATGTGGCAGCTGAGCTCTTCCTGCATGAGCCGGTAAAATCTGCCCTTGAACAGGTACTCTATAAGCCCGATCATATCTGGCCAATTGTGCAAGATCATGATTTTATTGTATCGTGCCTCGATTCCGGCCGATGCCATCTGAGAGAGCAGCCGTCCCAGATTGGTATAGTCTGTGCCCTTCAAGGCTTCTTCGATCCCCGCCGGGTACAGATAACAATCCCCTGTCGTGCGGTTGGCAGGATTGCGCTCTTCATAGTCATCGTAATCATCGTATCGCCCGCACTGCTTATAATAAATCTTTAGACGTTGTCCCCCAAACAGGCTGATCTTCGATACAAATATCCGGATCGCCTCAGATAAAGCAATGCGGTATTTACCCTTAAAAATTGATTGGATATCAAAATACCTTAGTACTGTCTGCCCGGCCGTGGTCTCCTGGATCAGCATCACCCGGCTCCACTTTTCCGTCTTTTTCCCTCTTTTTTTGATCTGCAGGTCTTTCCCGCATGCGCAGGTGATCACGTCATTGTGTCGTACTCCCTTGATCATGGCCGGTGCGATCTTTTTCCCGCAGGATGGGCATGCGTACTCATCATCGGTTTTGTATGTCGGATAAGGCTTTTTCCATACTGCTTCTGCTGCCCACACCTCAAAGCCTTCCGGGACTTCGGGGACACTGTCCATCAGGTCTTTTATGCGCTGCTCTCTTCTCCGCTCCTTTTCCCATCTTTTGTCGGATAGATAATTTCTTTCCACTTCATCGATCAGATACACGGCACTCTGCGGCGCATATCTCATCTTGGACCGCAGCGCCTCTTGTATGATCTCTTCGTCCCGGTCTTCCAGATCGATCTCGATACTGCCATACCAGTAGTCCTGCTCAAATGCCCGCATGAGCTTCTCTGCGGTGTATATATCTCCCCGCAGGATTCCATATTCTCCGGTTTCGACATTCATGAGGTATCGTCCCACATGTACGCAGTCCTTGTAGCAGTCGAGGATCAGGAGATCCGTGGTCCTTGCCGCGATGATCCGCTTCCCTCCAAGCGTGCATTCCGGGATCGGCAGGCTCTTTCCCTGTTTAATCTTCATCCCACCACCTCCACGGTACGCCCATCCGGTAAAATGCTATACCAGATGCCCTCTTTTCCATTCTTGCCATCTATTTCGCCGATGGCGATTCTCTGGAACCATCCCGATTCTTTTTCCATCACAAGTGCCAGAATATCCCCCTTCTTTCCTCGTGCCATCGGCTTCTTTCCTCTGGCGATCACAATCCCATCGCCGTTCCCTTCTGCTTTGTCTTTCTGGACCTTTATGCGATACCTGTCCATCTCCCACTCTCGCTCTGGATGGCGGACCATATACTTTATTGCTTCTTTCACGATGTCCCGCCGCGTGAGTTCTTGTGTAAGTGTCAACCGCTCACACGCGATCCTCGTGTTCTCTCCGTCCTCATCGATGGGACCTTCTGCCTCTGCCTTAAAGATCCGATCATCAAGACTGTAATACCGGAAGCAGTCCAGGACATACTCGCATGCGTGGAGACCGCGGTTTCCGCACTTCGTACTGTCTGCGTGGGCAGGGACATTCAGCATATACTGGAATGTTCCATCTCCCATCGTGCAGGTCATATCAGCCTTTGTCGCTTTATACACCAGCATTCTCTCCACCTCCCAGATAATACTCTTTAATCAGCTGCTTTGCCGTACCCATGCCGGGGATCCCGAGCTTACAGCCTTTCTGCGCCCACTCTGGCAGTCCTGCTGCCTTGATGATGTCCTTGTCCACGTTCTCGTCATGTTCTAAGGACCACTTCACGAGCTTCCCGATGCACTCCTTCAGGCTCTTTCCCTTCCTGCGCACTGCCAGACGCATCTCGGGATCTTCAAAGCACTGGATCTGGATGTAATCCAGCCAGTCCGCCATGATCTCTTTGGGCTGCAGTTCCGCCGCTTCGACCTTCAGTTTCCCGTTCGCTGCCATGAGCGCAGTCACAAGCTCCGCCGCATCACCATCGATGTATTCTTCTGCATCCTCTCTATCGATCCCGTTCTCCTCCGCGATCGCATAGATGGCTTCCGTGTCACCTTCCTCTAGCTGCGCGGCCGCCGCGCGGTTGATCTCCTCATAGTAATCAAATTCTCCGAATTTCTCAAACATTTCCTACTCCTTTCCCCCGCCGGGATTTCCGGCGGGCCTTGCTATGTAAACGGGTTTCACTGTGACATGTACCCGAAGGTGGTCTTCTTACTTCCCAGTCTGCATCTGTGGGATTCAGTTTTACTTCTACATATCTCTGGTACGGATATCCCATGCGATCGACGCCGTTATAGATGCTCTCGTGGATAATGTAGTACCCTGGCTTCGGTTTTGGGTCCGTCTTCCATGTCCTGTTAGGCTTGTCCTTGACCGTTTTCTTCGGCTGGATCAGATTCCGGGAGCTCGAGTATCTCTGGCCGACAGCGCTATCCTCCCGGCGGAAGCTTCTTTCTGTCTCCTTGATCAGGTAATCTGCCAGCTGGCTATACTCTCCGTTGCTGTACAGCTGCGTGAACTTCGGGTTCCCTCGGATCTCACCGTTCTTCTTCTGTGTCCAGAGGATCCGGACCATATCCGCTGTCGTTTCCGTCCCTGTGTTGACGTTGTTGACGACAAGATGGTGGTGAATATGCTTCGAAACATATTCTGTTGCCACGATGTATTTCAAATCAAATCCGAACTTCCGATATCTTCTCCTCAGCCTTGCAAGAAAGTTCTCCAGTTCCTTCCGGGCTTCCTCCGGGGATGGTCGTATTTCTTTTCTGTAGGTCAGGACCACATGCCAGTCCCCCGGCTTAAAGTTGGCGTTCATTAATCTCTCCAGATCTCTCCTCGCCTGCCTTCTATTCGCTTCCCGGATCTCCTCCTTGCTCTTCTTCCGGATGTACTCCCCTCTCTCTACCCCTTTTCTCATTCCCTTCGGATAGCATCGGATCGTCTCCCTGGTAGCTCCTGCCTTATATACAATTTCTCTATACATCACAAGTACCTCTAAAGTTAGTCCCTTAATCAAGCCCATAAAGGCTCGATATTTCCTTGCTTTTTCGGTGCTTTTGTGCTACTCTGTATGTAGAGATTTTTGCGTAGCACACGCACCTTGGAGCTGTCCCCACAGCTCCTATTTTTTTACTCTTTTCCGCCCATCAACGCCTCGCCGATCGGTCCGCCGACTGCGAACATAATAAATGTTGTTGCGACACAGCTGACGCCTATACGATTGCTCACAGCCAGCAGAGTGACAAGAATTCCAAGCGCTGTCATCATCAAAATAACCAGTGCCCACACAATCTGTATCGCTGCTTTCCACACCGCCAGAGCCTCCCGGATCCGGCGGCGGTTTCTTCTCTCCCTCGCCCGTTCAAACCGATCTTTCCGCTGATCGATCACGAAGCAATAGCATTTCCCCATGTTTTTCTCCACCTCTCATAGTAGTTTTCCTGTTCTTTCGATTTAATCCGGATTTTCTGCGCACAGGTATCGCAGAGTCTCTCGTCACCCGGATCTACATAGATCGTGTCTCCGCACTTATCGCACTTGTATCTCACCCTGCTGCCTCCTTTCTTGTTACTTTGCAGTATCCTGCTGCCTTCATGGCATTCTCCTGTATCAGACAGGCTATATCTCTTTTTCGCTCATCAGACAGTTCCTCGAACAGATATTCCTGTCCATCGATCTTGATATGATTCACTATTTTCATTTCCATCACACCACCCCTCTTTAGGTTATGCCGTGTCGTTTGTCCTAGGTTCTTGTGGATCTACCATCACGCCCTAACGACTTCAATGCTGCTTTCGTCTGGTACTTCTGGATCGTCTCTGCCGTAAGAAGCTCCTGACCACGTTTTCCATAATACAGAAGCACCGCCATGAAGCTTATACGCCATACAATCCACTTCGACACTGCGATCAGCAATGCCAGTACCAATAATCCCGTTGGCATCTTCCTCGTCTCCTCTCTACTCCAACAAGCGTTCAATCGGTACGCCTAAGTAATCAGCTACTTTCTGAACCTTTCGAATTCCGGGATCTGTTTTATTCCACTTACAGATACTGCGATTTGAAAATCCAAGATCTTTTTCTAAGCGCCAAACAGATATTCCCTTTGCCTTGCATAATAATCTAATATTGTCAAACAGCACTTTTTTCACCTCCATCATTTACGCAAAGAGAAAATAATCTCATTCTCTTATTGACATTTGGGAGAAAATATTCTATTATACAAATAGGCAATGTGAATATATTCTCATATACCCAGTCTTTTAAATTGGTCGTTTATCAACTGGTGGTATCTGTACGAGAATACTTTCTCCTTACATCCCTTACTATACGAGAATATTTTCTTTTTGTCAATACTTTTTCGAGATTATTTTCTCGTGTTGAGAGGAGAATACTATGACATTAAAGGACCGCGTAAAAAAACTTGCTCAAGAACGCGGTATTAGTCTTCCTGCATTAGAAGCTGAGCTTGGGTTTGGTAACAGTACTATCGTAAAATGGGACAAGTCCACTCCGAATGCAGACAAGCTAAACGCTGTAGCCAAATATTTTGATGTTACAATGGATTATTTGTTGAATGGAAATGATGACACAAGCCTTACTACTCGTGATGAAAGAGATATCTCTAAAATTATAGAACAGACAAAAGAACAGCTACTTTCCCAGGAAGGTCTGATGTTTGATGGCGATCCGGCATCTCCGGAGGCGATCAATTCTATTCTGGACGCAATGCAGATTGGAATGGAAATGGCCAAGAAAAAGAACAAAGAGAAATACACGCCCAAGAAATATAAAAAGGACTGATTTCTATGTGCATAAAGAAACTGGTGTCACGTCTTGTCCGGAAGTATGGGACGCGTGATCCATTTGAGATGGTAAAAGGAATGAATGTGATCCTAGTCCATTATCCCCTAGAAGGTGTCCGTGGCTTTTATCAATACTTTCAGCGGAACAATCTCATCTATCTGGATGAACGCCTCACAGAGGCAGAGCAGCGCTTCGTTCTCGCTCATGAGCTAGGCCATCTGTTCCTACATAAGAAAGCGAATGCGATCTTTATGGATTCCAGAACACACTTCAACACGGATAAATATGAGCGGGAAGCAGACACCTTCGCGATGGAGCTTCTGGTTCCAGACTCTGTGATCTTCGAGCATCCCGATCTGACGATCAGCCAGCTGGCCCGCCTGACCGGTTATGCTGAACAATTACTTGAATTACGGTTAAAACGAAGGGGAAATTCATGAGTTTTTTCAATTTTTTTAAACCGCATCGATATGATATGGATTCTTTAAACGGTATAAATTCTATTCCTGTTCCGGCTAAAAATTATAATACTGGAGACCCAACAAAGGATTGTATTTATTACGTCTTGCAGCGAAAAGCAACCGAACATAAAAAGAATGGGAGAATGGATTTAGCCATTGCTTGTCTGCGGAAATCCAATGCGTTATCTGATTATGAAAGTCGCCCGCTTCTATTAGAGAAAGACTATCTCCGTTTAGTAAAATACATTTTGCAAACAGGAGATATCACTCTGGCAGAAGAAGAGGAGGAAAAAATTTATAAACGACATCCAGAATTCAAGGATAGACGTGTTTCTAATCTTGCAAGGATAAAGGAAACTTTAAAACAGAATAAGCAATTTAAAAATGATTTGGTTATTGTGAGTGTGCGCCATTCTTGTCCAACATGCGGAAAATATGATGGTGAAATTTTCTCTATCAGCGGAAAAAGCCAAAAATATCCAATGTTACCATTAGACATCACTCAACATGGAGGATTTTGTCCAAAATGTTATCTTGGTTTGCACCCATATTTTGAGGGAATTTCAACTCCCCCAAAAAACTGATGACTATATGATTGTATTGGGAAATATAGAACGAACCATGAAAATATAATATACTTACCCGGGGAACCGAAGGGGCGATACTCCAGCTTCCGGACTTTTTAGAAAGGAGCTGGTATACATGGTTACATATAGCGATTTGTTCGCCTTTGTGAGCATGATCTGTTCAATCGTTACTCTTGTTTTTACTCTCAGCAAACACAAAAAGTAGCGCCCCTGTCCTGGTAAGATAAGGCGCTACTTTTAGCAAATTACTCTCGCCGGCGGCTGGACTTCACCCAGCTTTCGGTTCTCTTGTTAAGTATATTATATCGAATTGGATTTGATTTGTCAAATAGGGCTTGAGCTGCTGCTAATGGAGTTTTTATAGCAAATGCAGAAACGGAGGGTATGAAATGGATATTAACGAATATATTTCAACTCGGCTTGATCCTCAGATTGAATGGTATGATAAAAAATCAGTGGAGGCTCAAAGAAGATATAAGCAATTTCAGGTAGCCGAAATCATTCTTGCTGCATTCATACCTCTACTGTCCGGTTACACCTCATCGTGTAATTTGATACCTATAATCATTGGTTTCCTGGGTGCGATCATCGTGATCATCGAATCCATCACGAAATTATATAAGTATCATGAAAACTGGATCCAATACCGTTCCACCTGCGAAATGTTACTCTATCAAAAGCATTTGTACTTGACCCAGTCCTTCCCCTATAATCCTAACGATGAGACTATTGATAATATTTTTATCAAAAATGTGGAAGAGATCATGTCTGCAGAAAACCGCCATTGGAAAAGCATCAACACTGCGGAAAAGGGTAACTCAACGCAGGATGCTACTTAACACGCTCATAGGTTTTTTCAAATATATCCGGCTTGCAGGGATATTTTTCCCCGTTTACACCAGTAACGATCCAGTCTCCCGGGGATGCTTTCATATCGCCTTCTAACGTATGAATTATTTCCTCATGATCGATTTGATAAGCATCAACGACTACTGGTTTTTTACGAAACTTCATATCTAATCACCTCATAATTATTGAAAGGAGAGCAAAATGCCAAGTTTATACGATTACAGATTATTTATCAGTCATGCATGGAAATATGGTTATGCCTACACAGATCTTGTCGGCTTGTTGGATAAAGCCAAGTATTTTTCATACTACAATTACTCGGCTCCAATTGAAAAACCTCTTTTCCCGGCTGGAACACCTGCTACTAATGCTGAAATCGGAAGACTCATTACCCAGAAGATTGCGCCTTCTCAAATAACAATCGTTATTGCAGGTATGTATACTTCTTACCGCGAATGGATGCAGTATGAAATTGATGAATCCGTCCGAATGGGAAAACCGATCCTCGGTATTCGTCCCTGGGGAAATACTATGGTTCCCGCATATGTATCTTTATATGCCAATGAGATCGTAGGCTGGAACACAGACTCCATCGTTTCTGCGATCCGCAGGCTCGTATGATTTATTACTTGTTCTTATAATAACATATTACTTTATTATATACAAGGACTTGTAAAACCAAAAGAAAAACCGGTCCCCTGCGCCAACAGGAAACCGGCTTGCATATCTCCGAAGAGATACAATGTGACATACCAATCACAGAATCTATTGTATCATCTTCGAGCAGCCAAGACAACGGGAACATTTGTTTTCCGGTGGCTGTTATTTTTGTACCCTAAAGTCCATATGGTTTACAGGAGATGATATAGTATGGCACAAAATTTGAGGATCGGCGCTGCTTATATCCGCGTCAGCACCGATGATCAGGCAGAGCTGTCCCCCGATGCACAGCTCCGTGTGATCCTGGAAGATGCGAAAAAAGACGGCTTTATTATTCCGCCGGAATACATATTCGAAGAGAAGAAGGGAATCTCCGGACGGAAAGCCGGAAACCGGCCGGAGTTCCAGAAGATGATTGCTGTTGCAAAATCCCAGAGCCCGGCTCCCTTTGAACGTCTGTATCTCTGGAAGTTTTCCCGCTTTGCCCGCAATCAGGAAGAAAGTACCTTTTACAAAGGTGTTCTCCGAAAGAAATGCGGGGTGGAGATCAAAAGTGTATCAGAGCCGATTGCTGATGGGATGTTCGGCAGGCTGATCGAATCCATCATTGAGTGGTTCGATGAATATTATTCTTACAATCTTTCCGGAGAGGTGCTCCGCGGTATGACCGAAAAGGCGCTCCGGAACGGATACCAGGTGGTTCCTTCTCTCGGTTACAAAGCTATAGGTGACGGAAAGCCTTTTGTGATCGATGAAGAGAAGTATCCGATCGTGGAATATATTTTTCAGGCATACGTCAGCGGTCTGGACATGACCGGAATCGCCAGAAAATGCAATGAGCGGGGATGGACCAGCAAGCGCGGGACACCTTTTGAACGTCGGACAGTCTCCCGGATCCTGCATAATAAATTCTATGCCGGAACGGTTGAATGGAATGGGTATTCTTTTCAAGGCACCCACGAAGTACGTCCCTCCGTCACTGATTGCTTTGAATCGGCGCAAGAACGCCTGAATCAGGAATACCGCCCGGCTAATCGGCGGGACGTGTCTTCCTGCAAGCACTGGCTCTCCGGTCTGCTCCATTGTTCAATCTGCGGTGCAAGCCTCTCTTTCAACCGGGCCGGTCGTGTAAAAAAACGTGGAGACACTTTCGTATGCTGGAAATACGCGAAAGGCATCCATAAAGGTCCTGCGTCGATCTCTGTCCGAAAGGCAGAAGCCGCTTTAATGGCTTCCCTGCACTCTGTCATCGAATCGGGGACTGTCGAGTTTGAGCACATCAGAAAGCAGCCTTCCGAAGGCACCGATGAGCTTTCCATCCTTGATGCAGCACTATCCCGTGTTGCTGTAAAGGAGAGCAGAATCCGGGATGCTTATGAATCTGGGATTGACACCCTTGAAGAATACAAGGATAATAAACTTAGAATTGCAAATGAACGGCAGGAGCTGCTTGCCGAGATTGAACGGCTAAAAGAGCTGGCTGCTTCCACTCCGGATGATGTTCCGTCCGAGGAAGAGGTTCTGAACCGGATCAAAGATGTATATAGTCTTCTCTCTGATCCAGATGTCAGCTACGATGTGAAGGGTGCTGCGGTCCGCAGCATTATTTTGGATATTGTTGTTGACCAGGCGCAAAAAGAAATTCATTTCCACTATTACGCATAAGCGCCGCAAACCCAGATAAAATAAGGGTTTGTGGCATTATTATAGGTTTCTGCCATACGGCCCACCATACTGACTCATAATAAACTGCGCCATCTTCGCATTCGGTTCCTTTATATTTACCGGAAACTGCAATCTTTTTTCGTAGACCCACATCTTAGCATCCTCCTTCCCATGGCCATTTTTCAGTTACCCAGTTCCAGGACATGGACGTGACATCGGTGTATCTCAGCGGCCCAAACCGCCTCTCATAGGCAGCCATGGACTGGTCACGCATATCACGGACCGCTTTGTAATAGCGAAGCGCATCCTGATTTTCCGGATGAGTGTCTAAGAACAGGGCAACGTCGTCCATCGCAAAACCGGCTTCCATGATCTGACGCATCAACAGCTCTTTATCCTGAACGGTCATGCCCCCGGCGCTCTGACACGTACTGCACGCAGGCATCACATCCTGCGCTGACAGGCGGGAGTCACTCACAGGTTCTGCCGGCATTCCCGGCATCATGCTGCATCGATATAGTTCCCTCATCTTCTGCACCTCCCCACGGCAAATGGAAGATCCAGGGACGGGAAGATCGTTCCCCGGACAAAACCTCTGGCTAACGGATATATGGTCCCCCACATCTGCATCGGAACATATCCCATTCCTATCGGAAATCTTGGATCATTGTCGTCAAAACAAAAGTTGGCCACCGGACGCACAACAGGTCCCGGGCCGGAAATATCAGACAGACTTCTGCCGCAGCCGCAGGACGGACCCATAGCGGTATCCGGCAGATCGGAATTTCTGCAATTCATATGCGGATGTCTCCTTTATTTGTTCTGATATTAGAATATGCATCTTTGGCACGTTAGTGCCTTTTATGCAACAGGGAATTTCCTGTTATATAAAAAGCCTCCAGAGAGCTTCCCTGAAGGCTTTTTGGCTTAACTTTGCAAATTACGTGTAATCGTGATCTCTCACTCCAGAAAATCCAGCGCATCCACCGGCACGCCGTCCTTCAGAAACTCGAAGAACACATTCGTGCCTTCCACCGAGTAGTATTTTGTCGGCTCGGCGACATAGCCCAGAAGATCCCCCTGTCGGACATATTCATTTTCTACAACAGGGATCTCTTTTAACTGGCCGCAGACGGCAGTATAGCCGTTTCCCAAATCGAGATCAACATAATTACCGATCTCCTCGTTTGTCCCAACAGAGACCACTCTGGCGTCCGCCGGAGCCGATACCGGGGTGCTGACCTCGCTCTGGATCACATTGGCGGGATTGACTTTGTACTGGTCCAGGGTCGGGAAGTAGGTCGTGGTGTCCATGCAGTAGCCAAGAACGATATTTCCGGTCACAGGCCAGGAGAGCTTATCTGTGTCTGCGAAATCGAGGACCAGGGATTCGCTGACAGCGGCACCGGCTTCCGCCATGGAATGATCGCCTGTCAGGGCGCTATCTGATGCATCAGCAAGACCAGTATCCATCGAAATTTCTCCGGCAAAATTGCCGGGATCAGCGCCAGTTCCGGCACCATTCTTATTGTCTGCCAGACCGACAGCCGTGCCGTCCCCAGCAAGTTCCCCATTCCCGGCTTCATCTCCGGATGCCGCCAGTTCCCCCGCCAGTGTATCGCCGCCGGACTCCGCTCCTGCGTTGGAATCCCCCGCGATCACATGGTCCGGGTCTTCGATCTCCAGATAGGGGCTCTCTCCGATATTTTCTCTCCCCTTCTGGATTCTTACAGCGCCTGCTGCCGCAACAATAGTCAACAGGCCAAGTACGAGCATGACAAGGACAAATTTGTCCTTGAAAAGCTGATTTCCTCTTTCTTTCACGTTTATCACCTCGGTAATATTCTTACCCGCGGCGGTGAAGTTATACACGAAATCATACTTTTTTCTGGAAGTATCCACCTTTTATCTTCTTTTACTCCGCAATTTTCACGATCTCAATCCCCTGAAAATAATATTTCAACAGTTCCCGGAACTCACTCCCCTGCTCTCTCTCCATCGCATCCGCCCCAGCCTGGGAGAATCCGTATCCGCTGCCGATCCCCTTCGATGACACCCGGATCTTCCCGTCCGCAGACGAAAAATGAAAGCAGGACGATAAAAGCCCCAAAGAATACCGGACCTCATCCCCGCTGTAATCCATATCCCCGATCTGAACCCGCTTCACATACCCGGCATCATCCCGCTCGATGATCTGAATTTTTTCCGCAATGCCGTCCGCTCCCGGACGCGGCCCGCCGATTCTTCCGATCTTATCCGCAAACTCCGCTTCCGTAAAGGTCCGGACGCATAAAAATTCTCCGGCCCCCAGATCTCCCGGACTCTCCACCGAACGGATATATGGATATGCGGCAAGTTCCCTCGTTTTTCCTGCCGACGCTTCACAGTAAAACGGCTC
>OGEC01001068.1_pt1 | contig 15575 bp, 12 predicted proteins | sample 1570551 | NCBI WGS metagenome assembly OGEC01 (sample SAMEA2582127, study PRJEB24529) | metagenome | biome: Human gut stool | place: China | collected 2011 | reverse complement strand
AAAACCTCTGCTTTAAATAATGGATTTTAAAAGCATGAATTTCCTGATTTGACAGATGCAATCTACCTGTAATGAAACCTTTATATGAATTTAGATGTTTTAGAAAATATGCTTTGAAACAGGATAACATATTTATATACAATGCACAATGTTTTTTTGATAATAACTTACAATAATCAAAACTGATAGTGTTACTGTTCACACGATGTGCGACCAGCAACGCATCACACTGCTTAAAAGCTGTTTAAAAACAGAGTGCACTCTTGCAATATAAACCACCATCTGATAAAATTTATCTTATGAATCAAGAGCAATCCGCTCTTTTCAATAATTGTAACTATTTCAAGCATATTAAATTATAAGGAGGACTCTAAAATGAGCAAAATTGATGAAATCAGAAGCGCTATGGTCGCTGCAATGAAGGCAGGAGACAAAGAACGAAAAGCCGCACTTTCCTTTCTGCTCTCCTCTCTGAAGAATAAAGCTATCGACAAACGTGCCGACCTGACAGAAGAGGAAGAAGGACAGGTAATCTTAAAAGAAATCAAACAGTTAAAAGAAACAATTGATATGACACCTGAAGACCGTACAGATCTGATTGAAGAGTCTCAGAAGCGTCTTGCTGTTCTTGAAGAATATGCGCCAAAGATGATGAGCGAAGATGAAATCAAAGCAGTGATCACATCCGTTCTTGCAGATCTTGGTATCGATGCTCCTACAGCAAAGGATAAAGGTAAGATCATGAAAGAACTCATGCCGAAGGTAAAAGGCAAAGCTGACGGTAAAGAAGTCAATCAGATTCTTGCCGGCATGATGAAATAAATACAGATTCCAGAATAAAGACGTAGCAAAGAGGGTGTCGCACTAAACGACACCCTCTTACTTTTTGTTAATTATTTCATTTTTTCTGCTTATTTTGTCATCTGTTTTCCCACTTATGATAAATCGCCTCAAGTGCATCTACCGCACCATCGATTCCAAGAAGACTTGTATTCAGCAGGATTGCATTCGCATCAATGCTTCCCCACTTACGGTCTGTTCTACCTTCATAATACAGGCGTCTCTCTCTGTCAATCTTCTTAATCTTATCTACAGCCTCTTTCTCGGAAAGCTTATAGATATCCATGATTCGATTGATTCTATCATCCTTATAAGCATAGATAAATGTATTCACAACATTTGAATAATCCCCAAGAACATAATCTGCGCAGCGTCCCACGAAGATTCCAGGTCCGCGTTCCGCAAGCTTGCGGATGATTGCCGACTGTGCGTCAAAAAGTTGATCACTTAATGGTTTCTCCACTTCCGGACTGAGCATAAATGTAGTATAATCACCCATTCCAATATAATAGCTTGATAACACATTTCCAAGTCTCGTCTCATCTACTCTTCCAGCATCTTCGTTCGAAATTCCAAGATCTCTTGCTGCCATTCGAATCAGATTATGATCGTAAAGAGGAATGTTCAGTCTCTCTGCCAGTCTGTTTCCTACTTCATGACCGCCACTTCCGAACTGTCTTCCAATTGTAATAATTGTGTGATCCATCATAAGCAAGTCCTCCTTTTTCTGATAATTCTATTCTATCACTCTTTGAATTAAGAAAAAAGACTTTCTTCCTGTTTTCCGCTAACAATTTTGTAATACTGTTTCGAAGTCACCATATAGACAATGATATAGAATAATGCAAATACTAAATAGGAGCACACTGTCACCAGAATCAGGAATTTTCTGTCAGAAAAAGCAAGCAGATGCACCATTTTTTCTATCATTGGAAATGCAAATGCCGTATGAATTCCGGCAGCCACAAGAGGCAGGAAGAATACTGTCATTACCTGAGAATTGATCGTCTGACGCACTTCTTTCTGTGTCATCCCCACTTTCATCAGAATCTGGAATCTGTCCTGATCCTCATAGCCTTCTGTAATCTGTTTATAATAAATGATCAGCACCATTCCAAGAATGAATACGACTCCAAGAAGGATTCCAAGGAAGAACAGACCGCCGTACAAAGCCTGGTAATCAGCCCTTGATGCGGCTCTGCTGTCTGTAGAAGCTCCAAAAAATAGGGTATCTGATTCCTCTGATTCCTGTTCAGCCAATGCATTGATTTTCTTGTCAATCTCGTTTTGAATCTGGATCTGCTCTTCATCTCCACAGGACAGATCAAAATTGTAGTACCATTTCTCATAAGAACCATTGACACCGTAAACGGAAACATTTCCTTCTTCCAAAGCTTTTATATCTTCCAGTCCGGAAACCACCAGATAGAAGCTGCTGTTCATATTTGCCATATTATTTCCATTTGAAATCATTTTATCCAAATGTCCTTTAATCCTCCATGTCCCGGAATTCTCCACCGTGATCTGATCATAGGGGAAATCGGAATCTTTCGCATACAGATACGCTTCCCCAGGAGCAAGCTCCAGATTCGTCCCCATGATCTGATTATACGCTTCCAACGGCAGAGCATAGAACATTTTTAAATGATCAAATGTATTCACTTCATTGACTCCCGGAGCATTCTCCGGATTAAAATAGATTTCATTTTTTGAAACAATTCCACTGACTGTAAGCATCCGGTAATTCTCCGGATTCTCCGCGGTCTGGTTATGTTCTTTCAAAACCTTCTGTACAAGCTCTATAATCTGTCCATTCTGATTCTCTTTCATTTCTTCCGTCTGCTCCGGTTTCGTGTACATCTCAATCTGGACAGATTTCGGATATCGAAGATTCAAGCCATGTTCCATACTCAGATACAGGCTGGTTGTAGAAGATACCATAACCAGAACCATTGTGGACAGAATACAAATAGACGCTAATCCTGCCCCATTTCGTTTCATACGGTAAATCATGGATGAAAGTGAAATAAAATGATTTGTTTTATAATAATATCCTTTCTTTTTCTGCATTATTTTACAAAATGTGACCGAGCCGGCAATAAATAACAGATACGTTGCAAGGATTACCAGCACGACGGCAACCATAAACCAGATCATCGCTACAAGCGGATCTTTGATTGTCAGGGATAAATAATAAGCCACACCAAGCAGAAGCAACCCGAGTACTGCAAAGATCCAGTTTGCCTTCGGAGGTTTCTCTCCTGTCTTTTCACTTTTTAAAAGTTCTACAGGTTTTAACCGATAGACGGACACGATCATCCGAAGCATGATTAATGCAAAAATGACCAGGAATAACAGTGCCGTAGTCACAAGTGCCGGAACACTGATTTTCATAGAAAGTCCGGCATTACTTCCAAGTATCTTCGCTGCCAGAAGTTCCCCTAATTTAGAGAACAGGATTCCTCCCACGATTCCTCCTGCAATCGTCAGAACACTGATGATCAGATTCTCAAGAACCATGATTTTTACAAGGTCAATTTTTCCCATTCCAAGGATGTGATACAACCCAAACTCTCTCTGTCGTCTGCGGATCAGAAATGAATTTGTGTAATACAGAAGGATCAGAGAAAAGATTGAGATCACACCGGAACCAAATCCAAGGATCATCTGCATGGTATCCCCACCTTTGATCTGGGCAAACTGTGGGTTCACTGCAAGATAATCGATCAGATAGAACATCATAACCATACAGATGCAAGTGATCAGATAAGGAAGATACAACTTCTTATTTTTCTTAATCCCATTGACGGAAAGTTTCAGATAAAGTCCACTTTTCATTGTCTCTCACCACCTGTCGCAAGCATTGTCAGTGTCGCTGAGATATTCTGATAGAACTGTTCATCTGTCTGTTCGCCTTTATATACCTGGTGGAAAACTTCTCCGTCTTTAATAAATAATACTCTCCCGGCCTTGCTCGCTGCTTTGACAGAATGTGTTACCATAAGGATCGTCTGTCCCGATTGATTGATCCGCTCAAATACCCCGAGCAATTCATCCGTTGATTTCGAATCGAGTGCCCCGGTCGGCTCATCCGCCAGGATCAGTCTCGGATCTGTGATCAGCGCTCTCGCCACTGCTGCACGCTGCTTCTGTCCTCCTGACACCTCATAGGGATACTTCTCCAGAAGTCCTGCAATTCCAAGTTCTTTCACGATTGGCATCATCCTGACATTCATTTTCCTGTAATCAACTCCCTGCAGTACCAATGGCAGTAAGATATTGTCCTTTAGATTAAATGTATCCAAAAGATTGAAATCCTGAAATACAAACCCAAGATGATCTCTCCTGAACTTGGACAGATCCTTCTCACGGATTGCAGATAACGGTTTTCCATCTAGATAAACTTCCCCTTCGGTTGGTTTATCCAATGCTGCCAGCATGTTCAGTAATGTCGTCTTCCCCGAACCACTCTCTCCCATGATTGCTACATATTCGCCCTCTTCTACTGAGAATGTTACCTTAGAGAGTGCCTGTACCTGATTACCGCCAAAACGCGGACGGTATATTTTTTTCAAATTTTCTACTTCCAAAACTGTCATTTCTTACGACCTCCTCTTCTTTCAACATCCTCAGTATAACAATACAGCCAGAATGCCGACATTGATTTCTGTGACATTCCAGCTGTCTGATGTGACAATTTTGTCACTTGCTTCTCTCTGTGTGATTTAGCGTTTTACTCTGATCTCAACGGATACTCTGCCAAACCAATCGTAAAACTGCTGCCTTCCCCTAACTTTGACTCAACTGTAATCTGATGCCCCAGTTTCTTTGCCGCCATCTGACTCAGATACAGACCAATTCCCGTTGATTTCCGTTCCATTCTTCCATTATATCCCGTATATCCTTTTTCAAAGATTCTCGGCAGATCTTCCGGTGCAATTCCCATTCCGGTATCTGTAACCGTCAGTTTCTTTTCTTCACTGACAGTGATCGTCACTGTTCCTTTCAGCGTATACTTCACTGCATTGGATAACAACTGTTCAATAATAAACGAAAGCCATTTCTCATCTGTCAGAACAATCTGATCTGTCCCTTCATAGATCAGACGGATTCTCCTTCGAATAAACTGTCCTGCATATTTACGGATCGATTTTCTTACAATTTCATCCAAAGGATACCATGCGATTACCAGATCCTTCGTGCCACTGTCAAGACGCACATACCCAAGTGCCATCTCCACATACTGCTCCACCCGGAACAGTTCAGCTTTCAGATTCTGATTCGTCTCGGTATCTTCCTGCTGGAGTAATACATTCATCACAGCAATCGGTGCCTTGATCTGATGCACCCAGGTTGCATAATAGTCCTCCATGTCCTGACCGGACTTCTCCCATCTGGCATGTTCTTTTCTTTGCTGTTGTTCTTCTTTTCTGATCAGCTCCTGATATCCTAACTCAATTCCATCTTGTGCCACCGGAAGTGAATCCTCATAAGGTCCTTCTCCTTGCAGCAAATGTTCCAGATTCTGCCCGGTTTTCTTATACCGCAAATATCCACAGAGAAGAAAAAGTAATCCAAATGCCAGACACAACACTGTCGGATAAACCGCTGCCTTCAGATTAATCTCTTCCAACACAAAAATCAGAAAAAAGATTCCCGCACACAGCAAACTCCACAGAAGCACAAATCGGATTCTTTTCAAATATTGTAAAAACATTTTTACTCCTTCTCGATGATATATCCACCGCCGACTTTCGTCTTGATAAAGCCTTCCATTCCCGCTTTTTCCAGCTTTTTCCGAAGTCTTCCGACATTGACTGTCAATGTATTCTCTTCGATATAATTGTCTGTCTCCCACAGCTTTGTCATTAGCGTGTCTCTGCTGACCACGCGTCCTTTATTCTCCATCAATGTCTGCAAGATACGAAATTCATTCTTTGTCAACTCAATTTTTTCTCCATTATAAGTCATTGTTGTATCATAGAGGTTCAGGATTGCTCCTCTATGTTCCAGCATCGGTACTTTTCCTGATAGATCATATGTTCTCCTTAGCAGAGCCTGAATCTTCGCTGTCAGTACACTTAAGTCAAACGGTTTTGCCACAAAGTCATCTCCGCCCATATTCATCGCCATGATAATATTCATATTATCCGCTGCCGAAGAGATAAAGATCACCGGCACGCTCGATATCTTACGGATCTCGCTGCACCAGTGGTATCCATTATAAAAAGGAAGCGTGATATCCAAAAGCACCAGATGTGGACCGTACTCTGCAAATGTCTCAAGAACCTTTGCAAAATCTTCCACATAACGTGCTTCATTTCCCCACGCTTCCATCTCTTTTTTAATTGCCCCTGCCATCACAAGGTCATCTTCTATGATTAGAATCTTATACATTCTGCGGATTCCCCTTTCGCTCTTATCCACTACTATATATCATAGTATACAGTATTTCAAGAGCACACGGTCATACCGTATCCGGCGAGATAACCCGCTGGATATGAATTGCAAGAAATCCAATTTCTTCTTTTGCGACCGGTTGTTTCAGCTGTCTGGACATATAGTCACACACTCTCTTCGCCGCCTCTCCGGTCCTTGGGTAATTCTGAAAAATGAAATCATTAAAGTCTGCATTCGTCCCTTCCCCCTTACGGGTTCTCAGAATCATATAATACATATGGCTCATCAGACGTGTACACCCAAGTGAGCCGCTCTCCAGCTTCTGATCGAATTCCTGTTTAATCATGGCAATCCCTTCATTTACAATCCTGGTCGCATCCAGCGTCTGGGATACTGCCTCATCAGAAAGGCCTGCATGGATATGTAGCGTAATGAATCCGACTTCATCCTCTGAGATTTCATATCCTGTCAGCTGCTGTATAATTTTCCGCCCTTTCAGGGCCACTTGATACTCCTCTCCAAACAACACACGGATATCCGGTGTAAATGGATTCGGAAGCTGGCGGTTCTCTTTCGCTCTCTTCGCTGCAAGCGCAATATGATCTGCCAACGGAAGCAACATCTCATGATTGATCTTCTGAAACACGTTCTCTGCTTCTTCAATGATCTTTCCTGTTGCCTCAATAAACTCCGGGCGGATTCCATTGACCGTTTTCAGAACAGACTCCTGCTTCCTTCTTGTGACAAGAGAATATACTTTGGCTCCGGGAAGTTTCTCGATCTGTTCTGTAGGTTTCTTTCCAAATCCCACACCGTTTCCGAGAAGGATCATCTCCTTCCCTGTCTCAACATGATACACAAGAATCCCATTATTATTCAGAACTTTAATGACTCGATACATCCCCCCGGAGCCTCTCTTTCTTTCTCTTAATTCAAGCTTACGATTTCTGCTGTCTTCTCAAGCTTCTCTACTTTTCCGCTCTTAGATATTCTGATCTCTTCACCTTCCTGAAGACTTGTAAATACAACCATACATTCATCGGATTTTGCATGCTCTTGGATATATTTTATATCAAAACCTATCAGTTTGTCACCCTTTTTTACTCGATCTCCGTCATTTACAAAAGTTTCGAATCCTTTTCCATCCAGATTTACAGTATCCACGCCAATGTGAAGCAGATATTCGGTTCCGTCATCGCTAGTCAGACCAACCGCATGTTTTGATGGGAAGATAAAAGATACCGTTGCATCTTCAGGTGCATAAGCCATTCCCTCTTCCGGGCGAACCAGATAACCGTCTCCCATCATTTTCCCTGCAAATGCTTCGTCACACGCTTCTTCGATCGGTGCTGCCACTCCTGTGAATGGAGAGCAAAGCTCTTTCTTTACAGTTCCGGCTGCAACAGTTTTGTTCTCATCTTTCTTCGCTTCATCTTTTGTTTCTGCACATTTATTCGTTTCTTCTGCGCTGTTTTCATTTTCTTCCGGAAGATATTCCACATTCGGAGCTTTCTCCAGATAATCTTCCAGATTGGATTTAATCACAGAAACAGCCGGTCCGTAGATTACCTGGATTCCCTGTCCTTTTCTTACGATTCCGGATGGGGATGTCATTCTTAAGACATCTTCATTTACCAGTTCCGGCTTTACTACCGTACAACGAAGTCTTGTCGCACAGCAGTCTACATCAGAAATGTTTTTCTTTCCCCCAAGTCCTCTTGTGATCAGTGCGCTCTTCTGATCTTCCGGTGTCATTTCATTTTCAGAATCTGCATCATTTCCATCTACTTTTGCTTTATAATCAGCTTTTGTATACAATTTAGTTTCCGCATCATCATCTTCTCTTCCCGGTGTCTTCAGATTCAGCTTCAGAATTAATGTACGGAAGATGATGTAATATAAGAAGAAATAAATAATTCCTACCGGGATGATTCTGATCCAGCTGGTCTTTGCATTTCCCTGAAGAATACCAAAAAGGAACAGATCAATAAATCCACCGGAAAATGTAAGTCCGACTGCAATATTTAACATATGCGCGATCATGTAAGCGGATCCTGCAAGGATCACCTGTACTACAAAAAGGATCGGTGCCACAAACAGGAATGAGAATTCCAGTGGCTCTGTGATTCCAGTCATCATACATGCAAGTGCTGCTGAAAGCAGAAGTCCGCCTGCCTGTTTCTTCTTCTCCGGTTTTGCACACTGATACATTGCAAGTGCCGCACCTGGAAGGCCGAAGATCATGAAGATAAACTCACCGGAAAAATATCTTGTCGCATCCGCACTGAAATGTACTGTGGATGGATCTGCAAGCTGCGCAAAGAAAATGTTCTGACCGCCCTGTACAAGCTGTCCCGCAACTTCCATTGTTCCTCCAACCGCTGTCTGCCAGAACGGAAGATAGAATACATGGTGAAGTCCAAATGGAATCAACGCTCTCTTAATAATACCAAAGATCAATGTTCCAATATAGCCTGTTCCTGTTACAAGTCCGCCAAGTGCATAGATTCCATTCTGAACTGTTGGCCATACAAAATAGAGTACGATTCCGACAACCACATAAGTCAATGTTGAAATAATCGGAACAAATCTTGATCCACTGAAGAATGACAGTGCATTCGGAAGCTGGATTTTGTAAAACTTATTATGAAGTGCTGCTACTCCAAGTCCAACGATAATACCGCCAAATACACCCATCTGTAATGTCTGGATTCCGCAGACACTTGTCACAGTTCCTTCCAGAACTCCGGATCCAAGCGTTCCGTCTGCAAGAAGATCTCCACGGATCAGAAGCATGGCATTCATTGTTGCATTCATTACAAAGAAAGAGATCATTGCCGCAAGTGCCGCAACTTCCTTCTCTTTCTTCGCCATACCGATTGCTACACCGACAGCAAAAATAATCGGCAGGTTATCAAAAATAATACTTCCCGCTTTGCTCATAATTGTGAGCAGGGAATTCAGAATTGTCCCCTCGCCTAAAATTGCCTGAAGATGATATGTCTCAATCATCGTTGCATTTGTAAATGAACTTCCTACTCCAAGCAGAAGTCCTGCTACCGGAAGAATTGCGATTGGAAGCATAAAACTTCTTCCGATTCTCTGCAATACTCCAAAAATCTTGTCTTTCATCTGTAATCCTCCTAGTATCATTTCTTATAGAGTTGACGCATCCCATAGTTTCTTGTGCTGGCACAGTTCTGCAACTTACTTATCCTATACTATAATGCGCAAAAAAGGCATAAACTAATCCTCAATAACCAAGTCCACCTTATCTGGTGAACTTATTAAGGATAGTTTATGCCTGCTTTACCAGTAACACTCTATCGTGCGCTTTTCTCTTTTAACCACGTATAGTATAACCATACTCACTTCCAACAGTCAATCTGTAATATTCAACAATATTTATCCTGTTTTTTTGTTGAATATGTTACTTAGTGATTATTTTAATAAATTAAAGTTTTTCTTTTGATTTAAATTATTTTCTCTTCATTTTACGCTTCTGGATTTTGCTTATTTGCTTTTGTAATATCCAGACGTACATTCACACCAAATGGATTGATTGCAACTCCCTTTGCATCCGGGATCAGTATCTCCGGAATCTTATCCGCCGGGATTGCTGCTGTCTTCATCTTCTTGCCCTGTGCAAATCTGGTAAATTCTATCATATCTGTAAAGATAGGCTGATACAGACTTCCGTCCGGCTGTCTCAGAAGTGGAACCTGATTATCTTCCTGAACTCCTACGATAAAGGTTCCTTTCTTATAATGCGCCATCATCTCTTCCTGAAGTTCCTTCACATTCTCCGGCATCTCCGGTCCGATACTGCGGTGCATCTCCTGCATCAGATACATTGCTGTCAGATGAAGCTCCGGATTCTCGATCAGTTTCTTTCCTTCAGGCAGTTCTTCCTTATTCTTACGAACTACAAGCTGTTCCAGCTGAATCCTGATCTCCTCCTCTGTACCAACATTCACTGCCAGTGCATTCACGCCCATTGTATACAGGTTTGTAAAAAATCCAAGTCTGGCATTCTTTTCAATTTTGGCAATTCCTACATGATAACGATCTTCTGCAAGCGTCTTTGCCTTTTCCTTTGCAGACTCTTCCTGATAATAAACCAGAACCTCGTCATCAAATGTCTCTTCATCACAGAGGACAAACGGCATCTTCGTCACCCCTGACATGATCACATAAATCTCTTCGAGATTTCGCAGATTCACCAATGTCTGCTTCATCTCTGTACTGACAATTACTTTATTCTCATCCATCTCTTTGTTTTCCTTTCTGGTTGCTTTTCTTTCCATTACAGTAGTGCAAAATGATGTGAGTGTCAAAAATAATTTTTGCCACTCACTGATGTAACCGGATTACTCCATTGCTATGCAATTCCCGCAATCCTCATAAAATGAGGTATAAATATGATACACCCTATGATCACAGCCATGATTGCCGTAAAAAGCACTGCACCAGCTGCCGTATCCTTCGCGATCTTAGCAAGTGGCTTTCTCTCTTCTGTCACAAGATCGACAACAGCTTCCACTGCCGTATTCACAAGTTCCAGTGAGATCACCATTCCAAAAAGGAGAAAGCAGATACACCATTCCATCGGTGTTAATCCTACAAAGGTTCCAACTGCTGTTACAAGAATCACTGCAAGGCAATGAATCTTCATATTCCTCTCTTTTGAAATCCCTGTCCAGATTCCTTCAAAGGCATAGCCAAAGCTTTTGAATAAAGGCTGTTTTCGATTCTTCATTCGTAGTCTCCTTTCGGATTCGTATCATAGATCAAGCAACAAATCTAATATCTATGATACCACATCTGGCTCCTTATCAAAAGAGGTATTTTCCTATTATTATCAAAAGAAGACTCGGATTTCGAATCCCAGATCCTTTTCACTTATTTACAAGCTTCAACCATACTCTTTACATATTCTGCAACATACGGCACGCAGTCTTTTCCGTATTTCTCACACAACTTAACGATTGCACTTCCAACGATCGCACCGTCTGCGCTCTGACACATCTTCGCCGCCTGCTCCGGAGTGGATACATTTTGCACGATTTCTTTCAGATACTCTCTTTTATATCGATAGGAAATATATGTTTTACAGCCGCAGTGTGCATCCTAAACGGAGCATTTTTTATATATTAGGAAAGCACTTTCCTAATATATAAAAAGTCCTTGACAGAATATTCCTATTCTGTCAAGGACGGTAAATCTAAATCTTTTCCGCGAAATTGTCAAAAAATTTTCTCAATTTTCTTGTCTTTATTTTCTTTTTCTCTTCCATGCAAATCCGCCAACTCCTGCTCCGAGTGAGGAGAATGCAAGTCCTAATAAGCCAAGAACATTTGCCGGATCACCTGTCTTTGCGGCTTTTGATCCACTTGTTCCTTTGGAGGCTGATCCATCCGTAGTTGTTCCGGCCTTCTTTGTAACAGTTGGAGTTGCACTTCCATTCTGGCTTCCATCCTGTTTTCCATTCTTTACAAGTGCTTTGATTGCTGAATTCAACTTATCTGTTGCTTTATCAACTTTTTCCTGGCTTTCTTTTGCATTCAATGCGCTCTTAGCGTCTGTCAGTGCACTCTGCAATGCCTTCCAGCTGTCAACTGTGTAATCAGCTTCTTTCAGAGCTGCCGCATCACTGATTACTTTCTCAAGGGAAGAAGTATCAACTGCTGCCGGCTCTTCTATCTTAACAAGTGCTTCAATAGCTGCGTTGAGGTGGCTTACTGCCTCGTCTACAGTTGCCTGAGTTTTTGGATTTTTCAATTCATCTTTTGCTTCCTGAAGTTCCATCTGCATAGATGCCCAGCTTTCCGCTGTGTATTCAGCTTCTTTCAGGGCTTCTGCTTTTGCAATAGCTGCCTCAAGATTTGTTGTTGTGATTGTTTTATCCTCAGATGCTTTTACAATGTTCTCCTCTGTTGCCTGGAATTTGTATGTCACGTCATTATATCCAAGTGCTGTCAGTGTAATGGTCCAGTATCCTGTTCCATCTGTTCCTTCCGGAAGTGTGCAACGAAGAGAATCTGTCAGTCCAAGCTGGATTCCCATTGCTTTGTGCATCCAGTTATCTGCTGCAAATTTTGTTCCATAAGTAGCTTTTGCATTTGTATATGTGCTGTCATCTCCATAGTAAGTCCATGTAACAGTCTGGAGATTTGATCCAAGATCACCATATTTTCCTGTCAGATCAACTCTTAAGAATTCTCCATAAGATCCGCTTGCTTCTTTTACTTTCAGCCCTGCTTCCTCTGCTGTTGGTGCTGTCTTGAGTGCCTGATCTTTGATTCCGGACTCTGATCCATTATTCACTCGTGCAGAGAAACTGAAAGATCCATTCTCATTCTTTGTTGCTGTTTTCAGACCGTTTGTATTCTCTGTTACATTGGCAACCAGTCCTGTATAGCTTACCAGATTCTTTTCTGAATATCCTCCTGCAAGTTCACTTCCGTTTTCGATCACACGATAGCTTGCTTTCAGTGCATCCAGATCAGATGTTTTTACTTTCACCGGCACATATTTCAGTCCGAGTACATCATACTCTGTCATCTTTGTTGTTGCACCGGATTCTTCTGTGATCTCTCCTCTGTTAAATGTAATCTTACTTCCGTCTGTCAGAACTGCAGTAGTTCCATCTGTCCAGTACTCTACTGCATACTCTTTTCCATTTTCCGCCTTGATTACTGCGTTGCACTGGAAAGAACCTCTGTGAAGTCCATGATTTACTGTAGCTCTTGTTACAGTATCGAATGCACCCTTGTCAGACTCTCCTTTTGAATCCTTTGCATCTGAAGAAGATGTATCTCCTGCTGCCTGCACATTTTCAGTAGCCCAGTACTCTGCCCAGCTAAGTCCTACATATGCGTAAGTATACTCACTCTCCTGGGCTACAGTATAAGTAAATTCACAATCCTTTGCATAGCCTGTTGCTTTCACTGTGATCTTAAATTCCTGTCCATTTTCTGCATTCTTAAACGGAGCTGCAGTTGTATCAATTGTTCCATCTTCTTTAATGATCTTCACTGCACGTTTTCCTGTTGCTGCATACTCTGTTCCGTCAACTGTTACGGATTTGATCTTCTTTACATAAGAAGTTACATCATCTGCTGCATATCCTTCTGCCGCTACAAGTGCTGCACTTTCACTATTAAATACAACCGGTACAGCTTCTGTTGTTAATTCAAAATCTGTCTTAAGATCTGCATATTTTCCAGATTTATCAGATACTTTCAGAGTATATTTTCCTATCTCAGCGCCCTTTGTCTTATAGGTAAGTACTCCTTCTTTTACTTGAACATCCTCAAGACCTTTAACTGTATATTCTGCCTGATAATCACCAGGAAGGCCTTCTACAGTTACATTTACTTTTCCACTTTTAACATCTGCATTCTCTGCTGCGACAGTTCCATTGAATTTAATTGGCACATACTGATCTGCATCAATCTCATAGATTCCATTATCTGTGTAATATGTGATTTTATTGATCGTCTGGCCCATCATCTTTTCATAATCTTTTGAGTTCAGTGTATTTCCATGAGATGTTGTCACAAATCCGGTACTCCATGCCAGTTCTTTCTTTTTCCAGATATTTTCAAGATGACGAAGTCCGTAGTTGTCTCCTTCTTTTGTACTGATCACAACTCCGTATACTGTATTAACTGTATCTGGGAGTCCATTTACATCTAATTCATAATCTCCATACTTCGTGTCTGTTGTAAAATCGATTGATGCATCACTCAACTTCTGTGCAGTTGCACCTTTCACTTCACTAAAACTGAATGAACCATCTGCATTTACTGTTGCTTCTTTATAATAGGAAGGAGTCTCACTTAAAATATAGTAAGAATAGCTTGCACTCTGGAATAACGCATCTTTTCCGTTATATTCCGTTGTTGTTTCCTTTCCTTTCATGTTCACTGTGATAGAAAGCTTGCTGTCATCTGTAATCTGTGTATAGTTTTTCAGCACAGATGCATCACTGATCTTAACCGGATATGTAATACCTGTAATATCTGTTCCATCACTGTTTACATGATAAGATCCAGCTACAAGTTTTGATCTTGTTTTCGCTTTTGTAGCGGAGGATACACTGTCTGCTCCTGCTACCTGATCAGCTGCATAAAATTCAGAATATGGAATATTCATCAACACATACGTTTCTTTCGCAACTTCTGCCTTTTTCAATGCCTTCACTGCTGTATTTAACTCATCTGCCGCTGTGTCCACTGCACTCTGGGATTCCTTTGCTTTCAGAGCTGCCTTCGCTACAGTTAATTTTGTCTGCATTGCACTCCAGCTGTCTGCTGTGTAATCAGCTTCTTTCAGTGCTTCAGCGGCTGTGATTGCAGCTTCCAGTTTTGTTGTGTCAACTGTTACTGCTTCGTTTGCTGACTTGATTGCAGCAAGTGCAGCTTCTTTCACTGCCTTTGATGTACGTGTTGCACCACTAACAGAATCCCAACCATTAATTGTATCTTCTGTTGCAGCCTTTCCTACAAGCATTTTCTGGATTCCTTTCGATTTTGAAACAGCTTTTGCAAAATAGGAATCACTCTCCGCGTTAGATCTTTCGATTTTCTTCATATAGGCATCAAACTGCCCGAATACATTCCCGCCATGTTCTGCCGGAAAATTCATTTCTATTTCAACTGGATTCATCTAATTCTCAGTCTCCTTCTTTGTGTATATTCCTTATGTATTCTACCATCTGTTACAAAGTTTTTCAACCTGAGTGGCAAAATCCATATGGCCTGATTCATAACTTTTATTTATTGCTGCGCTGTTGTTGGTGTGATCATTTCTTCTTGTTTCTTTGTTAATTTCTTGATATTTCGGATCTTTCCGACACTTTCTTCTTTGATGATCGATGCCTTAACTTCATATCGGTTGTTCTTTTTTTTATAATTTCCTTCACAGTGAACGATCTTTGCTCCTGCTTTTGCTTTCTTCATAAGATATCGTTCCAACTGTTTTTTTAATTTTAACTGTGCTTCTTTTTTTGTCAAGATTTTCTTCTTTGGCCTGTATCTTTCAGTTATCTGCATCGTGATCCCAATGGGCAGATAAAAAGATTTCCCTATCTTTAATGATCTTCTCTTTGTCACAACATTTGTATGATTCTGTCTTTTCTTTTCTGGAAAATCGAATTGATACTGTCCAAAATATAAATTTTTGATGCTCTTTTTCTTGCCTGTGATCAGCTTTTCGTAATATTCCATGGGAATTGAATTGTTGTACACCTCTTTAGTACGCATCACAATCTCTCCGTCCGCTTTGATCTTATCCGTCTGTGTCACGGTAAAATCATCACTGTAGTAATA
>OGEC01001063.1_pt1 | contig 15607 bp, 14 predicted proteins | sample 1570551 | NCBI WGS metagenome assembly OGEC01 (sample SAMEA2582127, study PRJEB24529) | metagenome | biome: Human gut stool | place: China | collected 2011 | reverse complement strand
GCCGTGAACTGACCAGCGGTGAGCGCGCGATCCAGCACGGTCTGGCGATTGCCGCCGGGATAAAAGCAGCGAAAGATCTCGGTAATATGCCGCCGAATATCTGTAACGCCGCTTATCTCGCCTCTCAGGCGCGCCAGCTGGCTGACAGCTACAGCAAGAATGTCATCACCCGCGTTATCGGCGAACAGCAGATGAAAGAGCTGGGGATGCATTCTTATCTGGCGGTCGGTCAGGGTTCGCAGAACGAATCGCTGATGTCGGTGATTGAGTACAAAGGCAACGCGTCGGAAGATGCACGCCCAATCGTGCTGGTGGGTAAAGGTTTAACCTTCGACTCCGGCGGTATCTCCATCAAGCCTTCAGAAGGCATGGATGAGATGAAGTACGATATGTGCGGCGCGGCGGCGGTTTACGGCGTGATGCGTATGGTCGCAGAGCTGCAACTGCCGATTAACGTTATCGGCGTGCTGGCAGGTTGCGAAAACATGCCTGGTGGGCGTGCCTATCGTCCGGGTGATGTGTTAACCACCATGTCCGGCCAAACCGTAGAAGTGCTGAATACCGACGCCGAAGGCCGTCTGGTACTATGCGACGTGTTAACTTACGTTGAGCGTTTTGAGCCGGAAGCGGTGATTGACGTGGCGACGCTGACCGGTGCCTGCGTGATCGCGCTGGGCCATCACATTACCGGTCTGATGGCGAACCACAATCCGCTGGCCCATGAGCTGATTGCGGCGTCTGAACAATCCGGTGACCGCGCATGGCGTTTACCGCTGGGTGATGAGTATCAGGAACAGCTGGAGTCCAATTTTGCCGATATGGCGAACATTGGCGGTCGTCCTGGTGGGGCGATTACCGCAGGTTGCTTCCTGTCGCGCTTTACCCGTAAGTACAACTGGGCGCACCTGGATATCGCCGGTACCGCCTGGCGTTCTGGTAAAGCAAAAGGCGCAACCGGTCGCCCGGTAGCGTTGCTGGCACAGTTCCTGTTAAACCGCGCTGGGTTTAACGGCGAAGAGTAATTGCATCAGGCAAAGTTGTTATTGTCGGATGCGGCGTGAACGCCTTATCCGACCTACACACAGCACTTAACTTGTAGGCCTGATAAGACGCGGCAGCGTCGCATCAGGCGCTGCGGTGTATATCTGATGCGCATTTAAATCCACCACAAGAAGCCCCATATATGAAAAACGCAACGTTCTACCTTCTGGACAATGACACCACCGTCGATGGCTTAAGCGCCGTTGAGCAGTTGGTGTGTGAAATTGCCGCAGAACGTTGGCGCAGCGGTAAGCGCGTGCTCATCGCCTGTGAAGATGAAAAGCAGGCTTACCGGCTGGATGAAGCCCTGTGGGCGCGTCCGGCAGAAAGCTTTGTTCCGCATAATTTAGCGGGAGAAGGACCGCGCGGCGGTGCGCCGGTGGAGATCGCCTGGCCGCAAAAGCGTAGCAGCAGCCCGCGCGATATATTGATTAGTCTGCGAACAAGCTTTGCAGATTTTGCCACCGCTTTCACAGAAGTGGTAGACTTCGTTCCTTATGAAGATTCTCTGAAACAACTGGCGCGCGAACGCTATAAAGCCTACCGCGTGGCTGGTTTCAACCTGAATACGGCAACCTGGAAATAATGGAAAAGACATATAACCCACAAGATATCGAACAGCCGCTTTACGAGCACTGGGAAAAGCAGGGCTACTTTAAGCCTAATGGCGATGAAAGCCAGGAAAGTTTCTGCATCATGATCCCGCCGCCGAACGTCACCGGCAGTTTGCATATGGGTCACGCCTTCCAGCAAACCATCATGGATACCATGATCCGCTATCAGCGCATGCAGGGCAAAAACACCCTGTGGCAGGTCGGTACTGACCACGCCGGGATCGCTACCCAGATGGTCGTTGAGCGCAAGATTGCCGCAGAAGAAGGTAAAACCCGTCACGACTACGGCCGCGAAGCTTTCATCGACAAAATCTGGGAATGGAAAGCGGAATCCGGCGGCACCATTACCCGTCAGATGCGCCGTCTCGGCAACTCCGTCGACTGGGAGCGTGAACGCTTCACCATGGACGAAGGTCTGTCCAATGCGGTGAAAGAAGTTTTCGTTCGTCTGTATAAAGAAGACCTGATTTACCGTGGCAAGCGCCTGGTAAACTGGGACCCGAAACTGCGCACCGCTATCTCTGACCTGGAAGTGGAAAACCGCGAATCGAAAGGTTCGATGTGGCACATCCGCTATCCGCTGGCTGACGGCGCGAAAACCGCAGATGGTAAAGATTATCTGGTGGTTGCGACTACCCGTCCGGAAACCCTGCTGGGCGATACCGGCGTGGCCGTTAACCCAGAAGATCCGCGTTACAAAGATCTGATTGGCAAATATGTCATTCTACCGCTGGTTAACCGTCGTATTCCGATCGTTGGCGACGAACACGCCGACATGGAAAAAGGCACCGGCTGCGTGAAGATCACCCCGGCGCACGACTTTAACGACTATGAAGTCGGTAAACGTCACGCCCTGCCGATGATCAACATCCTTACCTTTGACGGCGATATCCGTGAAAGCGCCCAGGTGTTCGATACCAAAGGTAACGAATCTGACGTTTATTCCAGCGAGATCCCGGCAGAATTCCAGAAACTGGAGCGTTTTGCTGCACGTAAAGCGGTCGTTGCTGCGGTTGACGCACTCGGCCTGCTGGAAGAAATTAAACCGCACGACCTGACCGTTCCTTACGGCGACCGTGGCGGCGTAGTTATCGAACCGATGCTGACCGACCAGTGGTACGTGCGTGCCGATGTCCTGGCGAAACCGGCGGTTGAAGCGGTTGAGAACGGCGACATTCAGTTCGTACCGAAGCAGTACGAAAACATGTACTTCTCCTGGATGCGCGATATTCAGGACTGGTGTATCTCTCGTCAGTTGTGGTGGGGTCACCGTATCCCGGCATGGTATGACGAAGCGGGTAACGTTTATGTTGGCCGCAACGAAGACGAAGTGCGTAAAGAAAATAACCTCGGTGCTGATGTTGTCCTGCGTCAGGACGAAGACGTTCTCGACACCTGGTTCTCTTCTGCGCTGTGGACCTTCTCTACCCTTGGCTGGCCGGAAAATACCGACGCCCTGCGTCAGTTCCACCCAACCAGCGTGATGGTATCTGGTTTCGACATCATCTTCTTCTGGATTGCCCGCATGATCATGATGACCATGCACTTCATCAAAGATGAAAATGGCAAACCGCAGGTGCCGTTCCACACTGTTTACATGACCGGTCTGATTCGTGACGACGAAGGCCAGAAAATGTCCAAATCCAAGGGTAACGTTATCGACCCGCTGGATATGGTTGACGGTATTTCGCTGCCAGAACTGCTGGAAAAACGTACCGGCAATATGATGCAGCCGCAGCTGGCGGACAAAATCCGTAAGCGCACCGAGAAACAGTTCCCGAACGGCATTGAACCGCACGGCACCGATGCCCTGCGCTTCACCCTGGCGGCGCTGGCGTCTACCGGTCGTGACATCAACTGGGATATGAAGCGCCTGGAAGGTTACCGTAACTTCTGTAACAAGCTGTGGAACGCCAGCCGCTTTGTGCTGATGAACACAGAAGGTCAGGATTGCGGCTTCAACGGCGGCGAAATGACGCTGTCGCTGGCGGATCGCTGGATTCTGGCGGAGTTCAACCAGACCATCAAAGCGTACCGCGAAGCGCTGGACAGCTTCCGCTTCGATATCGCCGCAGGCATTCTGTATGAATTCACCTGGAACCAGTTCTGTGACTGGTATCTCGAGCTGACCAAGCCGGTAATGAACGGTGGCACCGAAGCAGAACTGCGCGGTACTCGCCATACGCTGGTGACTGTACTGGAAGGTCTGCTGCGCCTCGCGCATCCGATCATTCCGTTCATCACCGAAACCATCTGGCAGCGTGTGAAAGTACTTTGTGGTATCACTGCCGACACCATCATGCTGCAGCCGTTCCCGCAGTACGATGCGTCTCAGGTGGATGAAGCGGCACTGGCCGACACCGAGTGGCTGAAACAGGCGATCGTTGCTGTACGTAACATCCGTGCAGAAATGAACATCGCGCCGGGCAAACCGCTGGAACTGCTGCTGCGTGGTTGCAGCGCGGATGCAGAACGTCGAGTGAACGAAAACCGTGGCTTCCTGCAAACGCTGGCGCGTCTGGAAAGCATCACCGTGCTGCCTGCCGATGACAAAGGTCCGGTTTCCGTTACCAAGATCATCGACGGCGCAGAGCTGCTGATCCCGATGGCTGGCCTCATCAACAAAGAAGATGAGCTGGCGCGCCTGGCGAAAGAAGTGGCGAAGATCGAAGGTGAAATCAGCCGCATCGAGAACAAGCTGGCAAATGAAGGCTTTGTCGCCCGCGCACCGGAAGCGGTTATCGCGAAAGAGCGTGAGAAGCTGGAAGGTTATGCAGAAGCGAAAGCGAAGCTGATTGAACAGCAGGCTGTTATCGCCGCGCTGTAATCAAAACACAGTGATGAAAACGAAGGCCGGAGCATGCTCCGGCCTTTTTTATCTCTTACAGAAATGGTAAAGAAGGCATAATTCCCCGTGAAATACTGGCTAAGAAGCCTTTATCTGGTTGTTCTTCTTTATTGATTAAAGGAAGGTCATCCAAATCGCCCAGCAAATACGTATTTTTTGCCTGCCAGTCAATCATCCATATTTTCAGCAGTGGATAAGCCAGACCGCCCGTAATCCCGGATATCACCACCAACGCACACATGCGATAAAGCATACCGTGGTACGTTAAAGTTGAGCGAAAACGAATACGCCCATCATTCAGTGACAGGTTGCTCATAAAATGGTTTCGCAACGACACCGTTAAATAACTGGTGCTAACAGCAATCCCAAAATAATAGATTAACTGCGCGATTATCATTTTACGTTGCATTTCCATAAATTGCTGTAAATTCTCAATGTCATCATTTGCATATACAGAACTATCATACGCATTTAATATTTGATCGAAGATAATATAACCAGCAACAGCGAGAAAAGGCAATAAAGCTAAAAATGCGAGAATGGCATATTTTATACAATACGTAGTATCTAATTTCACCTTGAAACGATGGATACCGAAACTGGTATTGCTCCAGAGAAAACTCATTACCAGACTATATAAAGTACCATTAAAAATACCAATGGAAACAATACCAACTATTGCCATCAGAACCATAGATATAATAACACTACTTGAACTATTGGCATGTAGCATCTTTGTCGAGATAAAGAAAACAGTCCCCATCCCAACGGCCATTAAAATCGGCAAGAAAAAGGTCACCCACCAGAACCCTTTCATAGAGCAATTAAAACTAAATCTTACGCCGTTGAGACTGGTCATTAAGGCCTGATGACGCAGTCCTTTTGCTGCCATAAATATAAGCAAAACCAACAGTAACAAAGTCAAAACACAACCAACAAGCGGCATATCTGCTGACACTGTCATTAAGATTGCGAAATAGAAAAAAACAAAAATAAGACAACTAACAAAAACATTCCCACCGGTTATTCCATAAGAAAATCGTTGTCCGTTAACTTCCATATTAGCATAAAGATAACGCTTACATTTCATTAATGCCCATGGTAAATAGATACCTAGCGTTATAATCGTTAACAACACATTCACCACACAAATAAGAAAATATCTCTCACCTGTACCATGAAAAACAAACGAATGGGACGGAACATCCATTTCATTAATAACTTGAGCCATAAAAATTCCCTGAATTAAAAAATCCATTGATATAACTTATATATACAGACAGTAAAATGTTCTGCCACGTTACAATACTCTTATCAGTAATAGGCTGGCAAAAACTTTATTACTTATAAGTCGCTTGCGCACGTAAGAAGAGAGTGGTATTAAACAAATGTATAATTACTTTATTTTTATTGGGTTAAACTATGAATAACATTGCGCCGCAATCACCTGTAATGCGTCGCCTGACGCTGCAGGATAATCCTGCTATCGCCCGCGTCATTCGTCAGGTATCCGCCGAATACGGTCTTACCGCTGATAAAGGCTACACCGTCGCCGATCCGAATCTTGACGAGCTGTATCAAGTGTATAGTCAGCCTGGCCATGCATATTGGGTCGTTGAGTACGAGGGTGAAGTGGTCGGCGGCGGTGGGATAGCGCCATTAACCGGGAGTGAGTCGGATATTTGCGAACTGCAAAAGATGTATTTTCTTCCGGCTATCCGCGGCAAAGGGCTGGCAAAAAAACTGGCCTTAATGGCGATGGAGCAGGCGCGAGAGATGGGTTTCAAACGCTGCTATCTGGAAACGACCGCTTTTTTAAAGGAAGCCATTGCGCTTTATGAGCATTTGGGCTTTGAGCATATCGACTATGCGCTTGGCTGCACGGGCCATGTCGATTGTGAAGTGCGGATGTTGCGCGAACTCTAAAAAAATGCCCGCGTGTTCAACTCGCGGGCATTCGAACATTAACAACGTACGTTTTGTTTATGCCGGATGTGACATGAATGCCTTATCCGGGCAACAAATTCACCAGGTTGCAGGAACTACCTGGGCCTGATGCGCAACGCTTAATTAGTGGCGAACTCCGTCATCGTCTTCATCGACAAAATCTTCATCGTCGCCATCTTCGCCGTTAGGATCTTCAAAGTAAGTGCCCCAACCGTCGTACTCAACGTCAAATTTCTCTGCCAGCGTCATCAGTTGTTCAACCTGGGCATCGATCAGATCGGCATTCAACGCGCACTCGCTGAGGATGTCGCAGCAAATCACGATGTCACCATCTTCAACTTCCAGCTCTTCTGGATCGGTCACTTCGTAACCGAGTTTAAACGCTTCAACTGCTGCTTTTTCCAGTGTTTCCAGATCGTCTGCGGAAAGATGGTGTTCGATGGTGTACAGCGCGTCCGGATCGCTGCCATCTTCCAGTAATTCTTCAATAATCAAACGTGTTTCTTCACGCTGTTCTTCCAGTTGTTCCGGGTTTGCCATGGCTCATTCCTCTTAATGTCCTGCCGATACTCTTATTGTCACACACCACTGACATTGCCTCCACCTTTGTGACAAAGATTTATGCTTTAGACTTGCAAATGAATAATCATCCATATAAATTGAATTTTAATTCATTGAGGCGTTAGCCACAGGAGGGATCTATGTCCGGGTTTTATCATAAGCATTTCCTGAAATTACTCGATTTCACGCCAGCTGAACTCAACAGCCTGCTGCAGTTAGCCGCGAAGCTGAAAGCCGATAAGAAAAGCGGTAAAGAAGAAGCCAAACTCACTGGTAAAAACATCGCGCTCATCTTCGAAAAAGACTCGACTCGTACCCGATGCTCTTTCGAAGTTGCCGCATATGACCAGGGTGCTCGCGTTACTTATCTCGGCCCAAGCGGCAGCCAGATTGGTCATAAAGAGTCGATTAAAGACACTGCCCGCGTGCTTGGTCGCATGTATGACGGTATTCAGTATCGCGGCTATGGTCAGGAGATTGTCGAAACACTGGCGGAATACGCTGGCGTGCCGGTATGGAACGGCCTGACCAATGAGTTTCACCCCACGCAGCTTCTGGCGGATCTCCTCACCATGCAGGAGCATTTGCCCGGCAAAGCGTTCAACGAAATGACGCTGGTTTATGCAGGTGACGCGCGTAACAATATGGGCAATTCGATGCTCGAAGCTGCGGCGCTTACCGGTCTGGATTTGCGTCTGGTCGCGCCGCAGGCATGCTGGCCGGAAGCTGCGCTGGTTACGGAATGCCGCGCCCTGGCACAGCAAAATGGTGGGAATATTACGCTGACGGAAGATGTCGCGAAGGGAGTTGAAGGTGCTGACTTTATCTATACCGATGTGTGGGTGTCGATGGGGGAAGCAAAAGAGAAATGGGCGGAACGGATTGCATTACTGCGTGAATATCAGGTGAACAGCAAGATGATGCAGTTGACCGGTAACCCGGAGGTCAAATTCCTCCACTGCCTGCCCGCGTTTCATGACGACCAAACGACGCTTGGCAAGAAAATGGCGGAAGAGTTTGGCCTACATGGCGGAATGGAAGTGACTGATGAGGTCTTCGAATCTGCCGCCAGCATTGTTTTTGATCAGGCGGAAAACCGTATGCATACTATCAAAGCGGTGATGGTCGCGACGCTCAGTAAATAATTGATATCGCTATAAAGATGCCGGGAAATACAACAACATCCCGGCATCACATTATTTTATGCAGTGATAGTTTTTTTCTTCCAGCCAAATTTTTCTATTGTTATACGTAAATTTTCCGGAGGATTTAATTTTTCTAGCTGTTCTTTATTAATATATTCATATATATTAATTTTGCCATTCTGGAGGATTTTCATCATTCTTGTTCTAATTTTTAATTCATTATCGATCTTTTCTTCAAAAATCTTAACGTCATAACCCGGAAGTTTATTTACAATTTCTTTTGTTTTTTCCTCATCACCAAAAACATATCCTAACTCATTAAGATACAGCTGTTCGCCCTCATACTTCTTAAGTAATTGATAGAAGTACCGCTGAGCAAAATCAGGTTGTTTCATGAAAAAAACCTTCAAAAAAATGTCATTTACTAAAATGCTGACAGGCACTTCATTAAATAGCAACTTAACATCATCAAATAACCTTAGTATTAAGCGTGATTTTTCTTGATTACTTAAATTAAAATCATTGACATATACAACCAACTTATTCCAAATCAACCCCTGTAATTCAGGGCTATTTTTATAGGGTTCTTTATCGAGATTGAAAAATAATGCCTCAGCTATTTTAGACTGATCGCTGAGAAGATTAATATGATTTATTACGGAGCATGCATGCTTTATCTTTGCAGAATCATCAAAATATTGCATGCTTTTATTAAAACACCATTCCAGTATTTTTACATCATTATTATATGGCAATTCTAAAAAAGTCACCAACATCGAATGGATGACCGGTGTAAGGTTAACCTTTGCATCATCTAAGGAATCAATAAGAATATGAGACAGGTTAATCATGATGTCATTAATTTCATTGTTACCTTTTTTGTCATTATCAATTCCGTGATCATATTCGTAGAGCTTATCTATTTCATCAAGTATACCATTTTCGCCCAGTAAGTATGAAATCGATTCATCACATACATGAGGCATTAATAGCAGATGTTCGTTCCTTATTGCTAATAATGCATTATTTAATGGTTTTTCTAATAAATCCGTAATCGTAGAATCAACTGAACCTTTACAACTCACCTGCGAGTTATTTAAGTCCTGAGAATTATTTAACTCCTGCGAGTTATTTAACTCCTGAGAATCATTTAAATCCTGAGAATCATTTAAATCCTGCGAATCATTTAACCCCTGCGAATTATTTAGCTCCTGCGAATTATTTAGCTCCTGCGAATTATTTAGCTCCTGCGGATTATTTAACTCCTGCGGATTATTTAACTCCTGCGGATTATTTAACTTCTGTAGATTATTTAACTTCTGTAGATTATTTAACTTCTGTAGATTGTTTAACTTCTGACGATTATTTAACTTCTGATGATTATTTAATAGACGCGTTATTTCCTTGTTAGCTTCGCGTTGGTAACACGCCAGAACCTTGTTAGTAATCAGGTGTAATGAACTATCATCTTTTCTTTCAAAAGACTTACCTTCATAACGAAAACTCAAAAAATCAGATTGTGGAAATATAATGGCTGTATGTCCTTGACGAGTCCCCATAGTAGTGATAGTGGAAAGTGTAATTTCTATTTCCACCTTAGATAAATCCGCTCGTTCCCCTTCAGGATTATTCATAACAAACTTCATTATCTCACTGCCATCATTATTTTTGATATAAGATGAGGACTCAATATGAGCCATCATATTTCTTCCCGCTTCGTTGGAGCGTTTGCTAAAATCCACATAACCCAGGGTAAATATTTTTACCAAAAACTCCAAAAATGTCTTAGGATCAAGGATATTTCTTGTATTATCCTGCCCCTCGGCATTATGGGCAAAATTATTCATTCCAACACGCCAGGTATTTAAAACTTCACTTTTTTGTTTAAAATTGTCGGCTGATGTAATGTGTTGAGAAAAATTCCAACCTGATATTTTGCTCATGACGAACTCCTTGAGTTAATAAGAACGTCTAAGCATTACAAATTTTACTCACAAAAAAATATCAAAAAACGCTCTTTTCACAAACTCGCCGTAAACCTGGAGTTATTTACGGCGAAAAGTCATCACGCCATCAGCATCTTCACTACTGCTTTGCGAACCTGGGCTGGCGCGCCCACTGCGCACAGCGGTTTATGCACTTCCCCCGGATAAAACACAACAAAATCACCTTCATTAAGGATAACTGTTTTCTCATCAACGCCTTCCGGCAAAAATGCGATGTCTTTATCAGCTAACCAGTCGGTATCCGGCGTACCTGCAGGTTGTGTGCTGAAGGTCATGCCTTCCTGACCTTTTAACACAATCTGAATGTCGAGATAGCGGGCATGGTACTCCGCACGGCGAGCTTCGTACGGCTCGGTCATATCTTCCGAGATAAGATAAAACAGACGATTGCCTTCGATATCGTGCTTGCCCTTGGGCGTTTCTGCCGTAACGTGTGCTTTGATATGCTCAATCGCCTGGCGTAACTCCTGGGGTAGCCACGACTGAAGATTATGAATATTTCCGATGATCATCTTTTCCACTCCTTAATTAAAACAATGTTTCATTTCTATCGTTATACGAAAAGATGATCAATTCCGCCAGCCTTAACGCGTGAATTATTGTCTTATCACAACTTATCGGCAGGCGCGTTCCCGCCTTTCGGATCAAGGCCAGCATCACTCCTTGAGAAGAGTTTTTATCGCTTCCCCCGCCAGGGCAGCTGTTGCACAGAGTTGTTCGATGGAGTGCCCCTCCCGTGCCTTCGCAGAAAGCCCTGACATCACGGTACTCATAAAATCAGTCACACATTGTGCGCTTTGTGGATGCCGCCTGGCGATATAGTCATAAATGGTCGTTTCTGCGGCGTGATAATATTGAACGGCAATATCACGCGCTTGTGGATCATGACTATGAATACCTTCAAGAACCATACAGCCAGCGCAGCCGCCGTTTTGGCTATATCTGCGCGCCGCTTCTTTTAATACCTCAACCAGGCACTCGCCTACCGGACGATCATCACGAAGAATATCGGCAAGCGGAATAGCTTCCGTACCGACATATTCATTGAGTACACGGCTAAACAACCCAGCCTTACTGCCAAAAGCCGCGTAGAGGCTCGGGGGGTTAATACCAAGATAATCAGTAACTTCAGCAACACTGACTGCATCGAAACCTTTTTGGTGAAAAAGCACTTTTGCCGCAGAGACTGCCTGCTCAGGAGCGAAACGTCTGGGACGACCTGGAACACGAGATTGTTTTTTAGTGACCATTACAAAACTTGTTGACAGAAAGTTAAAACAGTTTTGTAATGCATGCTACATAATAAATCAAGGAGTCCTTATGGGCGCTTTTACCGGTAAGACAGTTCTCATCCTCGGTGGCAGCCGTGGAATCGGTGCCGCTATCGTACGTCGTTTCGTCACCGATGGAGCCAATGTACGATTCACCTATGCGGGGTCGAAAGATGCCGCTGAACGCCTGGCACATGAGACTGGAGCGACAGCAGTATTCACAGATAGTGCTGACAGAGACGCTGTTATTGATGTCGTTCGTAAGAGCGGCGCATTGGATATCCTGGTGGTAAATGCAGGTATTGGCGTCTTTGGCAATGCCCTGGAATTAAATGCCGACGATATTGATCGCCTTTTCAAAATCAATATTCATGCCCCTTACCATGCCTCTGTTGAAGCCGCCCGGCAGATGCCCGAAGGCGGGCGCATCTTAATCATCGGCTCCGTGAATGGCGATCGTATGCCTGTTGCAGGCATGGCTGCTTATGCCGCCAGTAAATCTGCCCTGCAAGGCATGGCGCGCGGGCTGGCCCGTGATTTTGGACCGTGTGGGATCACCATCAACGTCGTCCAGCCAGGGCCAATAGATACCGACGCTAATCCCGCCAACGGGCCAATGCGCGATATGTTGCATGGTTTTATGGCTATCAAAAGACATGGGCAACCGGAAGAGGTCGCTGGAATGGTCGCATGGTTAGCAGGGCCAGAAGCCAGTTTTGTTACCGGCGCGATGCATACCATTGATGGCGCGTTTGGCGCATAACCGACTACGCTCAATTAAGCCCAGCCATTATCCATGATATCTGGGTTTTGTTTACTAACGTCATTCCCTAAAAGCGGCTCCCGGTAAATATAAATCTTCTGTTCATGTCGTAAATCTTGAGGATAACCAAATGGTAGAAAGAACCGCTGTTTTCCCTGCTGGCCGACATTCACTGTATGCTGAGCATCGTTATTCTGCGGCTATTCGTTCCGGCGATTTGCTGTTTGTTTCCGGGCAAGTAGGAAGTCGAGAGGACGGAACACCAGAACCCGATTTTCAGCAACAAGTCAGACTGGCATTTGATAATTTGCATGCGACCCTGGCAGCTGCGGGATGCACTTTTGACGATATCATTGATGTTACGAGCTTTCATACCGATCCAGAAAAACAATTTGAAGACATCATGACGGTGAAAAATGAAATATTTAGCGCCCCACCTTATCCAACCTGGACGGCGGTGGGTGTTACCTGGCTGGCAGGCTTTGATTTTGAAATTAAAGTGATAGCGCGCATCCCTGCGCAGTAAGCAATAGTGTTAGCCGTTCGTTTTCACACTCCGCCCTATAAGTCGGATGAATGGAATAAAATGCATATCTGATTGGGTGAAAGTGAAAAAGAAAAAAGCAGGAAATGTCTGCAATTATTGATACCGAACGACAGTTCTCCTCCAGAATCACAGCAAATAAAAATGCATACATTTTGACTTTTGATTCAAATAAACCGTTTGCGCTGACAAAATATTGCATCAAATGCTTGCACCGCTTCTGGCTATGAGTATAATGCCGGACAATTTGCCGGGAGGATGTATGGTTCAGTGTGTTCGACATTTTGTCTTACCGCGTCTGAAAAAAGACGCTGGCCTGCCGTTTTTCTTCCCGTTGATCACCCATTCCCAGCCCCTCAATCGAGGGGCTTTTTTTTGCCCAGGCGTCAGGAGATAAAAGATGGCTAATCCGCTATATCAGAAACATATCATTTCCATAAACGACCTTAGTCGCGATGACCTTAATCTGGTGCTGGCGACAGCGGCGAAACTGAAAGCAAACCCGCAACCAGAGCTGTTGAAGCACAAAGTCATTGCCAGCTGTTTCTTCGAAGCCTCTACCCGTACCCGCCTCTCTTTCGAAACTTCCATGCACCGCCTGGGTGCCAGCGTGGTGGGCTTCTCCGACAGCGCCAATACATCACTGGGTAAAAAAGGCGAAACGCTGGCCGATACCATTTCGGTTATCAGCACTTACGTCGATGCGATAGTGATGCGTCATCCGCAGGAAGGTGCGGCGCGCCTGGCCACCGAATTTTCTGGCAATGTACCGGTACTGAATGCCGGTGATGGCTCCAACCAACATCCGACGCAAACCTTGCTGGACTTATTCACCATTCAGGAAACCCAGGGACGTCTGGACAATCTCCACGTCGCAATGGTTGGTGACCTGAAATATGGCCGCACCGTTCACTCCCTGACTCAGGCGTTAGCGAAGTTCGACGGCAACCGTTTTTACTTCATCGCGCCGGACGCGCTGGCAATGCCGCAATACATCCTTGATATGCTCGATGAAAAAGGGATCGCCTGGAGTCTGCACAGCTCTATTGAAGAAGTGATGGCGGAAGTAGACATCCTGTACATGACTCGCGTGCAAAAAGAGCGTCTGGACCCGTCCGAGTACGCCAACGTGAAAGCGCAGTTTGTTCTTCGCGCCAGCGATCTTCACAACGCCAAAGCCAATATGAAAGTGCTGCATCCGCTGCCGCGTGTTGATGAGATTGCGACGGATGTTGATAAAACGCCACACGCCTGGTACTTCCAGCAGGCAGGAAACGGGATTTTCGCTCGCCAGGCGTTACTGGCACTGGTTCTGAATCGCGATCTGGTACTGTAAGGGGGAATAGAGATGACACACGATAATAAATTGCAGGTTGAAGCTATTAAACGCGGCACGGTAATTGACCATATCCCCGCCCAGATCGGTTTTAAGCTGTTGAGTTTGTTCAAGCTGACCGAAACGGATCAGCGCATCACCATTGGTCTGAACCTGCCTTCTGGCGAGATGGGCCGCAAAGATCTGATCAAAATCGAAAATACCTTTTTGAGTGAAGATCAAGTAGACCAACTGGCATTGTATGCACCGCAAGCCACGGTTAACCGTATCGACAACTATGAAGTGGTTGGCAAATCGCGCCCCAGTCTGCCGGAGCGCATCGACAATGTGCTGGTCTGCCCGAACAGCAACTGTATCAGCCATGCCGAACCGGTTTCTTCCAGCTTTGCCGTGCGAAAACGCGCCAATGACATCGCGCTCAAATGCAAATACTGTGAAAAAGAGTTTTCCCATAATGTGGTGCTGGCCAATTAATTGCGGTTGGTAATAAAAGTCTGGCTCCCTATAATGAGCCAGACTTTTTACCGCTGTAATAAAGGAGAAATCATGAGCAAAACTATCGCGACGGAAAATGCACCGGCAGCTATCGGCCCTTACGTACAGGGCGTTGATCTGGGCAATATGATCATCACCTCCGGTCAGATCCCGGTAAATCCAGCTGACGGCACTGTACCAGAAGGCATCGCTGCACAGGCTGAGCAGAGCTGCAAGAACGTAGGAGCTATCCTGGAAGCAGCAGAAAGCGGCTATGACAAAGTTATCAAGACCACCTGCTTCTTAGCAGATATGGGCGATTTCGCAGCATTCAACGAAGTATACGCTAAGTACTTTACTTCTAAGCCAGCTAGAAGCTGCGTAGCAGTTAAGTCTCTTCCAAAGGGCGTTCTTTGCGAGATCGAAGCAATCGCTGAGAAATAAGTAATAGTTGTGAAATAAAAATGGCTGCAGTTTCTTAGAAGCTGCAGCTTTTTTTCGCTTAAAATGGAAGTGGGAAACGCGCCCGGGGGCGCGTTGCAGGCTGTGAAGCGTTTGGAGCAGAACGGAAAGCGGTGCAAGGCCATTTATCAGGTACGGAGAGGTTTTAAATATGAAGAATAACATTGTGATCATGAATTTCAGTGGAGTTTACGAACTGCAGGGCCTAAAGGCAGTGCTGGAGGCAGGAAAAACAAATAATCATATTATTTCCCAGTTGGACTGCCAGGACATTCCGGGGACTAACTGCTATTGTGATAGCCTGGCAGAGGAAGAGATCGGAAAGAGAATTGTCCCATTTGGTCCGGAAGGACTGCATTTTTTAGACTCCGGCAATTACCATTATCTGACAAAACTGTGGCTGGAATTGGTAAAGGAACCTTTTGAACTGTTAGTATTTGACCACCATACGGATATGCAGAGACCGGCCTTTGGCGGCATTTTATCCTGCGGTGGCTGGATCCGGGAAGCACTGGAGACCAATGAAAATTTAAAACATGTAATTCTGGTGGGACCACCGGAAACTGCCATGGAAGAAACAAAAAGGGAGCTTTTG
>OGEC01001051.1_pt1 | contig 15730 bp, 10 predicted proteins | sample 1570551 | NCBI WGS metagenome assembly OGEC01 (sample SAMEA2582127, study PRJEB24529) | metagenome | biome: Human gut stool | place: China | collected 2011 | reverse complement strand
TACGAGAATCGAATTTTTACAAGTAAGGTGTAAGAACTTTAATCATTTTAACCCCTAAGTGAAAAAATAGTGCTTTAATGTGCAATATCTATCAAGTAGTTTACGAAAGTGACATCAAAATGAGATTACCCCGATAACTTAAATGATGAGTCTTTAATGGAGTTTTCTCTCCCTAAAGACACTCTCATAAGAAATAGACTATAAACTATCACAACTACTTCTCATCTTTGAAAGGCTAGAACCTTACTGTATTTGTTAAAGAAATGGCCTATTAGGAATGACACAGGCCAAGCCTGAGACTAGTCCTCGACTAGGGATGCCAATAAATAACTGGTATTACTCCTAGTATAGATTGACTTTGACGCTTCGTCAATAGATTGGAACCATTTAATGAAAATCCCCAGTTTCTCAAGTTTCTCGTATTAAGTTATAAATAACTAATAGCTTTTTTAGCATGATTACTTTTTCATGGAACTACAGATGTAATGATTACTATCAGACTATCATGACTAACTCAAGATGGTTTTAAAATCACTTGTTCAGCCATCATTAAATCCTTAACGAAATCCGAACATGCCATAAAAACCGAGACTACTGTCTCGGTTCATACAGTTTGGAAACGATTAGATTTGACCTCGGCCTTGAGCGTCAAAGTAAACCCACCATCCTGGACTCACTTCAACCCAACGGTTAACAGCCATCTCACCTGAATTTGGATCATAGTAACGAACAACGCCGTTCACACGAACCAAATGACCTTTGATTTGCTTACCATTGTTATCAAAGAGGAGGTTTTGACCATTGATAGTAACCATGCCTTTGACAGCATTACCATTACCATCGAAGTAATACCAGCTACCATCGATTTCATGGAATTGATTACGGTAAAGCTCACCTGAGTTTACATCATAGTAACGAAGGTTGCCATCAACATTAGCCAAAGCACCTTTCACTTGACGACCATTTTGATCAAAGTAGAGGTTTTGACCATTGATATTTTGTGAACCTTTTACGGCTGCTCCATCATTATTGAAGTAAGCCCAAACACCTGGTTCAATTTCAGCAAAACGGTTGCGAGCCATTTCACCTGAATTTGCATCATAGTAACGGATTGTTCCATTCTCGTTAACAGTACGCCCTTTAACTTGGACACCATTGTTATCGAAGAAGAGCTCTTGACCATTAATGTTTTGGTGGCCTGTTACACGTCTACCATTACCATCATAGTAAGCCCAAACATTGTTACCAATTTGAACAAATTGATTGCGACCTGATGTATTGTTGTTATTGTTGTTATCTGGTTTTGGATCTTGTTTGCCGTTAGCATTCAAGACACCGTTTTCATCATAGTAGAATACTTGACCTCTGCGGTTTTGACGATAACCATCACGCAATTGCACCCCATTAGCGAGGAAGAAGTATTGTTTACCATCGATAGTCTTTTCACCGATTGCCATACGGCCTGTATTATCAAAGTAGTAGACATTTCCGTCATTATCTTTGATGAAGGCATTCTTAGCATATTGACCATTGTTATAACGGTATCTTACAGAGAAGAGACGTTTTTCAAACTTACCACTACCATCACCGTTTTGGTTGTCGTTGTTAGTAGATTGGTTGCTTCCGACAACTTTTGGAAGGCTAACCTTACCACCATTTGTACCGTAGTAACCGTTGAGACCATTCTTAAGCACGTACTCTGAACCACGGTCAAGAATGTTAGTACCATTCATGTACTTCGCAGACCACTTCGTAATCTTCTCGTCAGTAGTCATGCGTTTACCGTTAGAGATTTGAACACGGTCAAAGATTTGTGGGTAGAGACGTTTCAATTCATCAAGGAAGGCACCACCATATTTACCTTGGTAGTCATTACCAAAGGTACGTGTTTTAGCGGCATAGAGGCTGTGGTTGATGATTGCGCCATCTTTAGTTTCACCGTAGTTATTAACACGAGTTGCAGTAACTACTTCGTCACCTGGAAGGTTGTAGATTTGGTCTGGAACCCAGTCAGCAATCGCTGAAATTCCCACTGCATGGAGGGCTTTAAGAGCTGCCTTCAAGTCAGCCAATGAACCATACTTGTTGTCCTTACTCATGGCAATGTCATAACGGTCTGTAAAAGCATAACCATTTTGGATGACTGAGTCAAGGAAAGTACCATCATCACTTGAAACGTATTGTGGTGCAAGTTCGAATGATGTAATACCCCATGATTTGAAGAGACTAGCATTTTCAGCAATCTTCTTATTAGTGTATTGTGATGGATTTTGAACGAAGTCTTGGAAGTTAGAGAAACCTTCGTAGATAACTTGTGAATCAAGGGCAGCATTTGATTCGTAGACCAAACCACTGCTGTTTTTCTCTTTACTTGGTGCTACACGCACATCTTGAGTTTCAGAAGCTCCTACTGGCACCCAAACAGCAAGGTAACCATCAACTTGAGGGTTACGGATACCACGGATTTCGTTTGCATTAAATGTCAAATTACCATTACCATCAGTGTATTTGACAATGCCGTTAGCATCGCTATCATTCAAGTAAGTAGCAACACCATCGTTTGTTGTCAAAAGCAATGGACGATAAGCTTGGTTACGGTGAGCCGCACCCATGTTAATTGTCAAGTTGCTTGTCAAACGAAGGGCAGGTTGGTTTGAAACGATAACTGCCATACCTTGGTTACGTGTCTCTGCCGTACCAGTATCAGAAGCACTGTTAGCCCCTGTACCATAACGTACAGATGTCAAGACACCTGCAGCATCCCAACCATTAGTATTACCATAACCGATGTAGTTAACCTTCATATCTTGACCGCCAGCTGCATAGCGGATACGGCCTTTCAAGAGGGTTTCAATAGCATCATAATATGGTGATTTTTTAGCCATATATTGACCATCATCTGTGTACATGTCTCCATAGTAAACACGTGGCACAGTGTCCTTATGTGTAAGCATCAAGGCATATGCTGATGGGATGTTATATTGTGTGTATTGCTTGTTAGCACTACGCATGTCTCTGTTGTAGATTTCAAAGGCTTTCTTCATTTCATCAAGCGTGAAGGTATTCCCAGTTGATTGAGGGTTGATTTCATTTTTGATGATTTGACCAATGATTGATTGTACCTCTGAATCGTGGGCACGAACAAATGAGTAGTTAGCCATACGTTTAGAGTTTTTACCACTTTCAGAACGGTCATTTAAACTATTTGAAATGAGTGGTTCAACTCCTGAACGGTTACCAATTGGACGCAAGAGTGAATATACCAATGCCAAGTGCATAGGGTCATCCATTGGCAACTGAGCACCTTTGGTATCTTCATTGTAGTAGGCATCGTTGTGAGACCATGCTTCCAAGATAGACAAGTGCTTAATAGCTTGTTCTTGGCTTTGATCAGAACCATACTTAGCTTTGAAGTAATCTGAAGCAATTTGGAGAAGGTCAGCATTGACATTATCCACGGCATCGACACGAACACCATCGAAGTTTTCATCTTCAGAACCACCAGTAATAGTACCGATGTTCATGATGTAGTGGAGCCAGTTCAACTGCTCAGCTTGAACCGCTGGATTTGAGTTATCGATATCATTTGCCAACAAGAACTCGAAACCACCGTTACTTGTATCCTTAGTATACTTAGGATTGTGTTTACCTGTTTGGCTAGTTGGTGTGCGGTTCAAGAGACGATAATCAGAATTAGCATGACTTGTACGACTATCGTTGTTATAGAGAAGGGCACCACCTTGCAAGTGGTCACTATTATCAAGATTTTCAGAAGTTGAATTCCAACCTGGTTGGGTCTTCACGAAATTTTTGATAGTTGTACGCAACCAGTCAGTGTTACCTTCACGCGCAATACGTTCTTCAATACGCTTTTGAACTTCAAGCGCTGCTTGGTCCATCTGAGTTTGTGAGCTGAATGACGTATAGGTCTGATTGGTACCGAGACCTTGCTCCTTCATGTAGTTGAGGTAGCTCGCTTGGATAGCCTTGCTTGGCCACCAAACTGTAAGCAATGGACGTTTGTCATTTTCAGTTGAAGCAGTCCACTCTTTACCATCTTTCAAGATTTCTTTTGGACGGTACCATGTGTTGGCAGTGAAGTAACCATCAACAAGTTCGATATCTTTATCAGTTGTACCATAAAAGGCATTCTTGTCACCATTTACAGTAACGTTTGTGTTTGTGCTATCAGCTGATGAACCTGTTCCACCGTTCTTGTCGAAGCGGTATTCTTTTTGGTTAGACAATTCACCAGTTTCAGCGTTAAAGTATTGGCTTCCACCGATACGTTCAAGAACATAGTTCTTACGAATAGTGCCATCATCTTCAACGTAGTATTGTTTTCCATCAATTGTTTTGATGTGACTTGGACCATCAGTTACGACATTGTTAGTTGCTGGAAGGTCGTTGTTTACTACTGTGACAGTATTGTTGGCATTATTTGTATTGCCGTTAACTGGGGTAGCACGACGGCCTCCTGTAGGACCACGTCGAGCACCAGTCGCACGACGTTCACGTGTCGCTGCGCGATCAGTAACTGTTGTTGTGTCAGTTGTAGTGTTGTTATTTGTCGTATCAACAGCTGTATCATTGGTTGCTGTTGTATCTGTTGTAGTTGCCGCACGATCAGTACCGACTGTCGCTGCCGTATCAACAGCATTCGCTGCAACTGTATTTGTTGTATCAGTTGTCAAATCGAAAGTTGCTGTTGGAGTTGCTTGGTCAGTTGCGACATCGTTTGTCGCTGCAACTGCTGTAGTTGGATCCTGAGCAGCCGTTGTATCGTTAGATACAGTACCCGTATCAACAGTAATATCGGGGATGGCTACAGTAGCATCCGTGTGTTCGTCGGCCTGAACGACACCGTCGTTAGTTCCTAAAGAAACCGCTGAGACTGCACCGAGCGACATCCCTGTAACTGCGATGGTTACCCATTGTTTCTTAACTTTGTGCATTTTATAATGTACTTTTTTGTCCATAATAAAAAGACTCCTTTTTCCCATTTATAGCTTCATTCTAAATCATTGAAAGCTTTTTTTCAATAAGATTCGATAAATTTTCATAATTTTTAGAAAAGTCGATCCAATTTTCTAAAACTATTAAATTTAGATAAGCGTTTTAAAATAAAAAATAGCTAATTTTGTTTTTTATTTAGAGACAAAAATAGGATAATATTTCACTATTTAGAATGATTCTTGATAAGAGATTTACTTTTAATCATAAGCCAAAATAATCTAATGGAAAAAGACCAAATTCCTAAGACTGCTACTCTTAAATCACCTTAAAACATCAATTTAACCAATCCATTGAGCTGTAAAGATGGGGGGCTTTTTTAGGAGACTTTCTCATACTGAAAATAAATTCTAACTATCTAAGCCATTCATTACTTACTGAGGTGTCAGAGGGTCAAGTTAGGTCACTCTAGTGCCACAAAAAACAATCACAGAGCGATAAAACATCTCATAAAAAATGGCTCAAAATCTTATCTATCCTGCTGAAACGAAGGAAAAAAGGAGTATAATAAAAGTGAAAGAATTAACCTATTTAGACACAAATAGAGGGGAAGATGAGAAAGATGTCAGTACAACATACAAACTTGGACACAAGCCAAGATAAGGGTCAGACTGGTCAAGAGGTCAATAATCAAGAGCTCATTAAGAAGAACTCTCCAGACAACAGGCTTGCTTCTATTCTCCTTGCAGTCGCCTTTTATTTAGCTATCGTTTATCTTGCCTTATTTTTGCTCTTAGGACTGTCAAATCCTTGGGGAATAGTTATAATGATTTTCCTAGCACCTAATTTGATTAGTTTTATTATTGCAACTATTTTAACAAGAATAGGACGTAAAAAAGGTAATAAAAACTTTCTATACACTAGTGTTATTTTTTACCTAGTCTCAATTTTTTTGGCCTATGACCCTGACTGGGGAGTTTTTCGAGTTGTACCGATTCTGTTGACTATTCTTGTAACAGTGGGAACTGTGATGTATAAACAAGATAATGAGCAAGACAACAAATAAGAGAGCATGTTCAAGTGGTCTCTTATTTTTATGTAGTCATTAGTATTTCAAAAAGTCAGTTCCATTTTGAAACTTTCACAACATCTCCAAATCAAAAAAACACCTCCTAGCTAGAATGGTTAGCTAACATGAAGGTGTTTTTTATTGTGCTTATCTGAGCATTGTAAAGACTTCTACAATCCTGAAATACGAATAATCTTCGTCCTATTCTTCATTTTTCTTACGTTTGGCAAGAAATCCAAGACCAGTTGCAGTTGCCAAGGCACCCAAGGCCATACCTAATGATGAGTTTTCCTCACCAGTCTTCGGAAGCGCTTGGCTACCACGTTTGTGCTTAGGATCTCTCACTTCAGAAGTTGATTCTGAAGTAGACACTGAAGCACTTGTTGATGCTGAGGCTGAAAGACTTGCTGATGTACTCAATGAAGTTGAGGTGCTTGTGCTTTGCGATTCGCTCAACGATACAGACTCACTTGTAGAAATCGAAGAACTTACTGAGGCTGATGCTGAATTAGACACTGATTGTGATTCAGACACAGACGCACTCGCTGAAACGGACTCTGAGTTCGATACTGATTGCGACTCTGAAGTTGATACTGAGGCAGAGGCTGACTCTGATGAGCTTGCTGAAACTGATACGCTGGATGAGACTGACACAGATGTACTTGCACTTTGCAACTCACTCAACGATGCTGAGTTAGATGTCGAAAGCGATTCACTAGCTGAAATTGAAGCACTTAATGAGGCTGATACTGAATTAGACACTGATTGTGATTCAGACACAGACACACTCGCTGAAACTGACTCTGAGTTCGATACTGACTGCGACTCGGAAATTGAGACACTTACTGAAGTTGACTCTGAGGCAGATGTACTTGCTGATGCTGATGTAGACAATGACTCAGATACACTTGTTGAGGCTGAAAGACTTGCTAAGGTACTCAATGATGTTGCAATACTTGTTGAAGCACTTGTGCTTCCAGAGGCACTCAAGAATGCCGATGTAGAAGCGGACTCTGAGACTGAAACGCTTGATGAAGCGGATTCTGAGGCAGATGCACTTGCACTCTGCGATTCGCTCAACGATACAAACTCACTTGTAGAAATTGAAGAACTTTCTGAAAGTGACTCACTCAATGATACTGAGTTTGAAATAGATTCTGATTCAGACACTGATGCACTCGCTGAAACTGATTCTGAGTTCGATACTGATTGCGACTCGGAAATTGAGACACTTACTGAAGTTGATACTGAGGCAGAGGCTGACTCAGATGCACTTGCTGAAGCTGAGACGCTGGATGAGACTGACGCAGAGACTGAGTTTGAGACAGACTGTGATTCAGACACCGATGCACTCTCTGAGGCTAACTCGGAATTAGAGACTGATTGTGATTCTGAGATTGAAGCACTTACTGACGCTGACTCGGAGTTTGAGACAGACTGTGATTCAGACACCGATGCACTCTCTGAGGCTGACTCGGAATTAGAAACTGATTGTGATCCTGAAACAGATGTACTCAATGATGCCGACTCACTCAATGATGCTGAGTTAGATGTCGAAATAGATTCACTTGTTGAAATGAAACTAGAAGCCGAGTTCGAAATTGACTCAACAGTTGAAATAATCGCAGAAATTGAAGCACTGAAGGCTTGAGACTGGCTTTCAAATGCAGAAGCACTCAATGAGCTTGACGTACTCAATGATTCTGACTCTGAAGTCGAGATTGAGGCACTTGTTCTCTGTGATTCACTCAATGATGAAGACTCACTTACTGAAATGGATTCACTTACTGACGCTGACTCTGAGGTTGAAACAGACTGTGATTCAGACACTGATGCGCTCTCTGAGGCTGATTCTGAGTTTGAGGCAGATTGTGATTCTGAAACTGAAGCACTTTCTGACGCTGATTCGGAATTTGATACAGACTGCGACTCAGAAATTGATGCACTTAATGAAGCTGATTCGGAATTTGATACAGATTGTGATGCTGAAATTGACGCACTGACTGATGCTGACTCGGAAGTCGAAGCAGACTGTGATTCTGAAACTGAGGCACTTACTGAGGCTGACTCTGACGTTGAAGCAGACTGTGATTCTGAAATTGATTCACTTACTGACGCTGACTCTGAATTAGAGACTGACTGTGATTCTGAGATTGACTCACTCTCTGATGCGGATTCTGAGGTTGACACTGACTGCGACTCAGAAACTGAGGCACTTTCTGACGCTGATTCTGAATTTGATACAGACTGAGACTCAGAAATTGACGCACTTTCTGACGCTGATTCTGAGTTTGACACTGATTGTGATTCTGATACAGAAGCACTTTCTGACGCTGATTCTGAGGTTGATTCAGACTGTGATTCAGAAACTGACGCACTCTCTGACGCTGATTCTGAGGTTGACACTGACTGCGATTCTGAAATGGATTCACTTACTGACGCTGATTCTGAGTTTGAAGCAGACTGTGATTCTGAAATTGATTCACTTACTGACGCTGATTCGGAAGTTGAAGCGGACTGTGATTCAGAAACTGACGCACTTACTGAGGCTGATTCTGAATTTGATACAGATTGTGATTCAGACACTGATGCACTCTCTGAAGCAGATTCGGAATTAGACACCGATTGTGATTCTGAGATTGATTCACTTACTGACGCTGACTCTGAGTTTGATGCAGATTGTGATTCTGATACAGAAGCACTTTCTGACGCTGACTCGGAAGTTGAAGCGGATTGTGATTCTGAGATTGACGCACTTTCTGACGCTGACTCGGAATTAGACACTGATTGTGATTCGCTTACTGATGCACTCTCTGAGGCTGATTCTGAGTTAGACACTGATTGTGATTCTGAGATTGATTCACTTACTGATGCTGACTCGGAGTTTGAAGCAAACTGTGATTCAGAAACTGATGCACTCTCTGAAGCGGATTCGGAGTTAGACACTGATTGTGATTCTGAGATTGATTTACTTACTGATGCTGACTCGGAATTTGATTCAGACTGTGATATCGATGTTGATTCACTTACTGACGCTGATTCGGAATTAGACACTGATTGTGATTCGCTTACTGATGTACTCTCTGATGCTGATTCTGAGTTAGACACTGATTGTGATTCTGAGACTGATTCACTTACTGATGCTGACTCGGAATTTGATTCAGACTGTGATTCTGAAACTGATTCACTTACTGAGGCTGATTCGGAATTAGACACTGATTGTGATTCTGAAATTGATTCACTTACTGAAGCAGAGACTGAATTTGATTCGGATTGTGAAGCAGACGTCGACTCGCTCTCTGAGGCTGACTCTAAGTTTGAAACCGATTGTGATTCTGATACAGAAGCACTTTCTGACGCTGATTCTGAGTTTGAGACAGACTGCGATTCTGAAATTGACGCACTTACCGATGCTGACTCTGAGTTTGAAGCAGATTGTGATTCAGAAACTGACGCACTTTCTGACGCTGATTCTGAATTTGAAACTGATTGTGATTCTGAGACAGACGCACTTTCTGACGCTGACTCGGAATTTGATACAGATTGTGATTCGCTTACTGATGCACTCTCTGACGCTGATTCTGAATTAGATACAGATTGTGATTCTGACACAGACGAGCTTGTTGAAGCGGACTCACTCAAGGAACTTGAAACACTCGCTGACTTAACGGTACTCAAAGACACACTCGTTGAAGCGGACTCACTTTGTGAGACACTTGTCTTCAAGGACTCACTCAAGGAACTTGAAACACTCGCTGATTTCTCGGTACTCAAAGAAGCACTCGTTGAGGCTGACTGACTTTGAGAAACGCTAGTCTTCAAAGACTCACTCAAGGAACTTGAGACACTCGCTGACTTCACAGTACTCAAAGACGCACTTGTTGAAGCGGATTCACTTTGTGAAACGCTGGTCTTCAAGGACTCACTCAAGGAACTTGAGATACTCGCTGACTTCACAGTACTCAAAGAAGCACTTGTTGAAGCGGATTCACTTTGTGATACGCTGGTCTTCAAGGACTCACTTAATGAACTTGAAACGCTCGCCGATTTCTCAGCACTCAAAGATGCACTTGTTGATGCGGATTCACTTTGTGAGAGGCTTGTCTTCAAGGACTCACTCAAGGAACTTGAAACGCTCTCAGATTTCACGGTACTCAAAGACGCACTTGTTGATGCGGATTGACTTTGTGAGAGGCTTGTCTTCAAGGACTCACTCAAGGAACTTGAGACACTCGCTGATTTCACGGCACTCAAAGACACACTTGTTGAAACAGATTGACTTTGTGAGACGCTCGTCTTCAAAGACTCACTCAAGGAACTTGAAACACTCGCTGATTTCACGGTACTCAAAGACGCACTTGTTGAAGCAGACTGGCTTTGCGAAACGCTGGTTTTCAAGGACTCACTCAAGGAACTTGAAACGCTCGCTGACTTCACAGTACTCAAAGACGCACTCGTTGAGGCTGACTGACTTTGTGAAACGCTGGTCTTCAAGGATTCACTCAAGGAACTTGAGACACTCGTTGATTTCTCAGCACTCAAAGATGCACTCGTTGAAGCGGATTGACTTCGAGATTGGCTGGTCTTCAAAGATTCACTCAAAGAACTTGAGACACTTTTTGAGGCTACCGTACTCAATGAAAGGCTAGTCGATGCAGACTGCTTAGCAGACTCACTTCGACTTTGAGAAATCGATTCCTGCTTAGACTGACTGGCACTTTGCGACACTGACTGGCTGTAATCACTATCCGACAATTTCACCGTCACAACATTGGTCGTACTGTCTTTATAAGTAATCGTTACCGTACCATCACTATTAACCGTATAAGACTTAATACGGTTGGCGACCTCTGGATTCAAGGCAGACACGGCCGCAATAATCTTACTCTTATCTGCGTCTGTTAGGGCAGTCAGGCTGGTCACCTGAATAGTGCTTGTCGGCGCCACACCCGGTGTACGATCTGACAAGCGACCCTGAGTAATACGAATCTCACCCAAGCCATTTGGACGGTTCATATTTGACGCATTGTCAATAGCAGCAACATTACGTTGCCATGTGTTTCGGAAAGAATGATAAAGGTCATCCTTCAAATGAATGGTCGTTGTGATGGTTGCAGGATTATCAGTCGTTGCTGTGATATCTCCCGTAATTGGTGCAATATTACCAGTTCCGTACTGGCTACTACCAAAGAAATTGCCGTTCAAGGCATTGTCATTCAAATCGGCTCTTGCAACGACTTTCATTTCTTTAAGCTTGCCACTGTCATCTGTTGCCGTGAAAGTCACAACAGCATCATCACCAGCATAGAGGGTATAGTTTTTCCCACCACCTTCGAGAGGCGTTGACTTAGGTTCCACACCATCAACAGTCAACTTGGCCGTCACTTCAGGACGCGTTCCGTCCGTTACAGCCACGGAATTGCTAGCATCTGAATACACCGCATAATCACCATACATGATGCGAGCTTTGGCTGTTACACCGCCTGTTTGTAACTTAACAGTCGGCGTCACAATCGCTTGACCAGAAGCATCCGCTACTGCTGTTCCAACTTCGTCGTCATTATTGTATAGAACAACTGTAGAACCTGGCTCAGCTCCCGTCACCGTTACAGGTGTCTGTGTATATGCCTTATCCAATAATCTCGTTTCAACAGTTGGTGCTGCAAGTCGCTTCACCGGAGCCGTCACATCATTTGTGGTGTTATCTTTATAAGTAATGGTCACCACACCAGATGATGAAACCGAATAAGATTTAAAGTCCTTTGAAGTGGCAATATTTGGGTTAGCAGTCTTAAACGCTTCCCAAACCTTATCTTTTTCAGCCTGGGCGAGACTACTTGTGTCATTAACAAAAGTACTCGTTGTCACCGCCGTAATCGGATTACGAATACCATCATTTTGCGGCAAAACCTGAATACGAAGCGTGCGTGTCACTGACTGCTTAGCCGTATTAGTCACTACAAAAGAAACATTATAAATTTTCCCAGGTGTTACGACCTCTGTCTGCCCAACAGTCCCCACAATATTAAAGGCGACTGCACTATTTTTCAATGCAGTGGTCTGAGGCACGTTGATACCATTCACACGATCACTACCAGAAGCGTAGCCAATGCTTTTAATACTATTTCGTGTAGGATTAGTTTCAACAACATTATAAGCCTGATTGATGTAGTCAGAGTTATAAGCAGAAATCAGGGCATTGTTAGGGCCTAAGTTATAATAAGGAACTCTCAGATTATTATTAGCATCAATGTTGGAACCATTACGAGGATCACGCTGGCCAGATGTCGCACGAAGAACCGCATTGGCAAGACTATTTCTCGCTTGACGAGCCTGAGCAATCGTAGGCGTCACATCACTGTCACGATCAGCCAGGCTGACACGAATGGCATCCAGGGCTTTATCTCCCTTGAGAATAGCAGCATCCGTATTTGGCAAATCGACAGCTTGAGCTTTATAGGTATAAATGTCTAAGGCTAAATCTTTGAGTCGCTTTTCTTGTTCTAAACGCTCAGCATCAGCCACAACTGACGCAGCTAGCAAACCAGTCGCCGTATCTGACAATTGGCGATTAGTTTGTACTTCGGATGTCAAGGAAGCGTTCAACAAGGTTGATTCCGAGCTGACAAGAGTCATCCCCACTTTAGAGTCGCTACTACTATCACTCTTGCTAACTGACTGAACAGAGGCACTTGCGCTTTGCTCTGAAGTTTTTCCAAGTGTACTCTCAGACTGACTGTGAGCAGAAGAATCCGTCTGACTTACTGATTCCGATTTAGAAGCTAATGAAGCTGACAATGAAACTGAAAGCGAGGCACTCAATGACAAGGATGTCGATTTAGAAGCAAATTCAGAAGCAGACACCGATTGGCTGAGGGATAAAGACTCACTCAAAGAAGCCTCCGAAGTCTGACTTGATACAGTTTCAGATGACGCTTGACTATTTACTTGACTCTCTTGAACACTGGACACAGACTCCGTGTTTCCAAGAACAACGGAATCAGATGCAGCTAAGAGATCAGTCTTAACTCCTGCTTCACTTTCCAAAATCGGCTGATCAGTCATTTCATCCGCATGAGCCACATGAGTCACAACTGAACCACCAAGCAAGGCCCCAGTTGCAAGCACTCCCTTAAGCACTGTCTGACCTGAAAAAGCAGGTGCATCCACCTCTACCTGCTGGGAAGCAACAGACGGTGTATCCACACCCCCTCTAAGCACCTTGAAAAGACCAAAATTCGACGTCGCCACACGAAGCCAGTGCTTCCCTGACTTAACCAATTTAAAGCGTGTCACACGATCGGTTTCACGATATTGACCTTCATTCCTTCTAAAAAACATATATACTCCATTTATATTTTGATTAAAACACTCCTTTCAATTTTATCATAAAATTAAGCAAAAAATCTCATTTCAAGATTGCTTTCTAGCGATTAATCCTTTCTTTCATTTCCCCAGAAATACGATAATAATGCTAACACTAAGACTTATTAAAACTATTTGTATTTTTAGAATATCAAACTAAAAAATCCCCTACCAATTAGGAAATCACTCTAATCGATAGGGGATATTTGATTGTCTAGCTAGAAGCTAATGATTAAACTTACTAAAGCTTAGAAGTCTTCACTTTCTTCTTCATCTTTCTTACGTTTGGCAAGAAATCCAAGACCCGTTGCAGTTGCCAAAGCACCCAAGGCCATACCTAATGATGAGTTTTCCTCACCAGTCTTAGGAAGCGCTTGGCTACCACGTTTGTGGTTAGGATCCTTCACTTCAGAAGTTGATTCTGAGGCAGATACTGAAGCACTTGTTGATGCTGAGACTGAAAGACTTGCTGATGTACTCAATGACGTTGAGATACTTGTTGAAGTGCTTGTGCTTTCAGAAGTACTCAAGAACGCTGATGTAGAAGCTGACTCTGATACTGAAACTGAAGCGGATGTGCTTGCTGAGGCTGACGCAGACGCTGAAGCTGAGGCACTTGCTGATTTTGATGCTGATGTTGATACTGACTCAGATGTACTTGCTGAGGCTGACGCAGACGCTGACTCAGATACACTTGTTGATGCTGAGGCTGGAAGACTTGCTGATGTACTCAATGAAGTTGAAATACTTGTTGAAGCACTTGTGCTTTCAGAGGCACTCAAAAATGCTGATGTAGAAGCTGACTCTGATACTGAAACGCTTGATGAAGCAGATTCTGAATGATTTACAATGTTTGAAAGTGATTCAGAGATTGAAGTTGAAACAGAGATAGATTCTGACGCTGACTCTGAAGCGGAGGTGCTTGCTGACGCTGACTCAGATACAGAAACTGATGTGCTTACTGACGCTGACTCAGATGCAGAGACTGATGCAGATGTGCTTGCTGATTCTGACGCAGAGGCTGAGGCTGAGGCACTTGCTGATTCTGACGCAGACGCTGACTCAGAGACGCTTGCTGATTCTGATGCAGATACTGAAGCGGATGCGCTTGTTGATTCTGACGCAGACGCTGACTCAGAGGCGCTTGCTGATTCTGATGCAGAGACTGAAGCGGAGGTGCTTGCTGATTCTGAGGCAGATACTGAAGCGGATGTACTTGCTGAAGCTGACTCAGATGCGCTTGCTGATTCTGATGCAGAGACTGAAGCGGAGGTGCTTGCTGAAGCCGACTCAGATGCAGAGACTGATGCAGATGTGCTTGCTGATTCTGACGCAGACGCTGACTCAGATGCGCTTGCTGACTCTGAGGCTGATACTGAAGCGGAGGCGCTTGCTGATTCTGACGCAGACGCTGACTCAGACGCTGATTCTGATGCACTTGCTGACTCTGAGGCAGAGACTGAAGCGGAGGTGCTTGCTGACGCTGACTCTGATGCTGATTCTGATGCAGAGACTGAAGCGGAGGTGCTTGCTGAAGCCGACTCTGATGCAGAGACTGATGCAGATGCACTCGCTGATTCCGACGCAGAAACTGATGCAGATATGCTTGCTGAGGCTGACGCAGATGCCGAAGCTGACGCGCTTGATGATTCTGATGCAGATGCTGAAGCTGACTCAGATTCTGATGCAGATGTTGATGCTGACTCTGATGCACTTACTGATTCTGATACAGATACTGACTCAGAGGCGCTTGCTGATTCTGACGCTGAGACTGAAGCTGACTCTGATGCAGATACCGAAGCGGATGCACTCGCTGATTCCGATGCAGATGTGCTTGCTGAGACTGACGCAGAAACTGAGTTTGAAACAGACTGTGATTCTGAGACAGAGGCACTTGTTGATGCAGACTCGGAATTTGAAACTGATTGTGATTCACTGATTGAAGCACTTACAGATGTACTTTCAGAATTAGAGACTGATTGTGAGCCTGAAACAGAGGCACTCAATGACGCCGATTCACTCAATGATGCTGAGTTAGATGTTGAAATTGATTCACTAGCTGAAATGAAGCTTGAAGCCGAGTTCGAAATAGACTCAACAGTTGAAATGATTGCAGAAATTGAAGCACTGAAGGCTTGAGACTGGCTTTCAAATACAGATGCACTCAATGAGCTTGATGTACTCAATGATGCTGACTCTGAAGCAGACACTGATGCACTTGCACTTTGCGATTCACTCAATGATGCTGACTCTGAAGCAGACACTGATGCACTTGCACTTTGCGATTCACTCAATGATGCTGACTCTGAAGCAGACACTGATGCACTTGCACTTTGCGATTCA
>OGEC01001043.1_pt1 | contig 15861 bp, 15 predicted proteins | sample 1570551 | NCBI WGS metagenome assembly OGEC01 (sample SAMEA2582127, study PRJEB24529) | metagenome | biome: Human gut stool | place: China | collected 2011 | reverse complement strand
CTGCAAATTTAGTAACTTTGCTTGACAAATTAACGAGAAAGAAGAGAAAATGAAAACCGACCGCATAACATCACCTATACGCAAGCAGGGGTTTCGTGCTTCGTAGGACAGTTAAGTGGTAAATTTAAAGTTCAGTTCTTCGTAGGAAGTTCAGTGGTTAAAATCCCTGCCTGCGTATAGCTGAGAACCGTTATCAACCTCGAAAAGCAAAAATACAATGAATAGAATATTAACACTATACCTCTTTTTGCTATTGTGTGGCACGGCTTCCGCACAACAAATAGTAAAATGGGACGATTTACAGACTATAACGGATAACGCACGGCGCACGGTCTATTATGAAAAAGGCAGTAAACAGCCGTTGCAGGGAGAATATCGCATTATACGAGGGCTTGACGAGGAGCGTGTTAAACTTTCCGACGGCATAATAAACGGTGATTATCTCCGCTATCGTGATGGGGTACTGCGTGAATCGGGCATATATGCCAAAGGAAAGCGCAACGGCATATTCACGGAGTATTACCAAGATGGCGTTACTCCCCGAAAAGAAACACCCATGCAGCAAGGCAAGATAGACGGAACTGTAAAGACCTATTTTCGTAACGGCAAAATAGAAATCGAAAAGGAGTATAGGCAGAGTGTGGAGAGCGGACGGGAACGCCGCTTTGACAGCAAGACGGGTGAGCAGATTTTTGAATCTCATTATATAGACGGCAAAAAAGAGGGTGAGGAATGGGAAATATTCGAGGATGGGCGCACGCTTCGCAGCAGGACTACACGACACTACCGTAACGGAAAACTTGACGGCTTTTATCGTGTGGAATCGACACGGGACGGAAAACCCTATATAACCATCGAGGGGCAATACACCGACGGCGAGAAATCGGGACGTTGGAAACAGTACAACGCCACCGATGACACAACCCATGAATGGGATGAATGATTTTCTTTTTTCGCAAGTTGATTTTATAAAATTGCCACCGAAAGTTCGTACTTTCGGAAAAAGATGTTATATTTGCAAATGAAAGAGTTATTTGACAGCATAGCAACGCAAAACGCTGAAATTCGCACAGTTGCTAAATCGTTACTTCTATTTCTCAAATAATTCGCTAAAAGTTTATTTCTCAATCGGTTAAGTCAAACCGAGAAAAATCTAAAATAAAATTTATTACTATACTGTTTATGTTTAAAGTGTTAGAAATTGTATTGTAAATGAAGATTAGGTAACAATGTGTTGCTAATATGATGACTCCATTTTGAGCAACCCAAGTAAGTGGTTTTAAATAGTTGAATGTTGCTATGCTGGATTCGTATTTATTTAGTATTAAAACAAGAAAGATTCCTAAAGAAATAGGACAGAGATAAAAAAGAGGATAAGAATTGATTTTATTTAAATGGAAATCTCCTAAGTTAATAAAAAATAATCCAATGAGTCCAATGGCGAGGGTTAGTGTAACCATGGCGAGGTATGTGAAGGGATTCATTCGAAAAGAGCTTAAAGAAGTCTTTATGTACTGGCCGATGCACATGTAAATGATAGTAGAGGGTAAAATATGTAACATTAAAGGTAATTTAATGTCGTATTCGGACATTAGATAAGCCACTATTGATAAGAGAAAAATAGCAATGATTTTGCAATATAATCTCTTAATTGAATTTATAAGAGGGAAAAATACAGAAGTAATATATAGGACAATAATGAACCATAATGGTGAAGCCTTTTCTGGTCCTATTCCTGCAATAAATATATGATATAAGTTTGTTTCCATTTGTGATATAGGGGATATATAAGTATTCCAATCAATGATCAAAAATATAAAAGAGAAAACGATGTAAGGGCAAAGTAATGTTTGGCTTTTTCTCTAAATGTATTTCTTGAAATTGTTATTGCTGTGGAATAGATAACCTGATAAGAAAAAGAATAATGGAACCCAATAAGTTGCTGTTGGTTTCACCAAGAGGGTTATGTATGGTGGCAGCTCTTCAAAGTGTGAGCAACATATAAATATTAATAGACTCCCTTTTATGAGATCTATCCAGATTATTCTTTTGGGGGGCATTTGTATCATTTATTAAACTTTATTTCTTTTATAACTTTACATGGGTTTCCTGCAGCGAAAACTCCAGAAGGAATATCTTTGGTAACAACGCTTCCTGCACCGATCACTGTATTGTCACCAATGGTTACCCCTGGAAGTATTGTGACATTGGAAGTAATCCATACATTGTTTCCAATGACGATTGGTTTTGCTATTACAGTACTAAAATCTTTATAATCATGAGTTGAAGTGATAATCATATTTCTGAAAGAAAAAGAGCATTTATTGCCTATTGTTATGGGAGCATAAGCTATGATAAAAGTATCTCCTAAACCTACATTTTCTCCAACTGTTAGTAAAGGAGCCGAACAATAAAAACCACGACTTACTTCTGTGCTTGGTGGGAAATTAAATTCTTTATAAAAGATTGTTTTTATAAACCTAGAACGATGCAATAGTGGAAAATTATATAATTTAAGTAATAGACGTTGTTTGAGGCTATTCGAAGGTCTTGGGGTATCTCCTAATTTATAAATTAAGGTGCTGTTTTCTATCTTTACCATATTCTGTATGCTAGAGGAACTTTTTTAGTCTTTATTTTTTCTCCCACAATGGGGTATCTATGCAAACGCCAAATAATTTTAGTGAAGTTGATCCATAGAAGTGCTATCTTTATGGTATTGGTGCGGTATAAATATAGCTCTAAGGAAGTGAACTCTTGTTTTAATTCATTGTCTAAATGATTATAGAAGAAGTTATTGTATTTTTTTTGTTTTATATATCCTTTGAATCTATGACGAATATCATATTTTATATAATGTTTAAAGGTTTGACTATCCTTCTTAAATTCTTTCCATTTTTGGAAAATCAGGTTGTAATATTGACTAACCGAAGGGAATAAAATATCAATATCTTTACCTGATACAGCTGTGATTTGTCCCGGAATTCCTCCAATATACTTACTGATAGGTAAGCCAATATAAACAAAGTCTCCCAGCAAAGCTAATTGAATGAATAAAGCAAAATCTTCTAAGCATTTCATGTTAGTTGGAAAACCTGATGTTTGTTCAAAGAAATCTTTATTAATCACCGTCCCACTGGTATGGGCGAATTGAGAGGGATTTTCAAAAAAATCTATTACCCCAATATAGTTAATGTATTTTTTTGCAATGCGGTAGTTCTCACTTCCATCCGCATTATGGACAATCCCTCCGGAACAATATAATGCCGCATTAGGATATTGGAGAATGGTTTTTGCCATTATCGATAGATAGTTCGGATGCCATTCATCGTCTGCATCCAAAAAGGCTACGTATTTGTATATTGATTCTTTTACACCTCGATTTCGTGCCGCACTGACCCCCGCATTGGGCTGGTTGATAATGCGTATCCTAGGATCGCTGAAGTGTTGAACTATGGTATTAACCCCATTGTCAGTAGAACCATCATCTACGATTACAATTTCAAAATCTGTATATATTTGATTTATAACAGTGGAAAGCGTATTTACTATGGTATGCGCTTTGTTGTATAGTGGAATTACGACTGAAATCATTTGTTTTTCTAATTAGGTTAGTATTTCTAAAAGAAAATGTTTCGATTTCTCTTTTTGTAATTTTAGCTCTTTATCAACATCTTGCCAATTTATATTCGTTGATAATAATGAGTTAATTGCATTATAATTAAATTCAGAGAAACATCGATCTGTTAATCTTAGTGGATTTAATAATGAATAGATTCTTTGGTTACCTCCCGCCTTCTCTATATAAGAAGGCAGTAGGACTATAAATGGTTTATGAAATAATAAAGAAAAGACAACAGCATGGAACGACCCGCAAATTACAAATTCTGCTTGTTTGATGTAAGATAGCCATTCATATGGAGTTACGATTATATTTTTGGCGTTTGGAAGTCTGATGCAAGTGTCAGGATTCCGTAAATTGATTAATGCCGCATCGTTATGGATGGCTTGGAGCGTTTTTATAATTTGAGAATGCGCTTTTTCGATATTGCAAAGTATATATGAACAAATGTAGGCTTTTGGTGGAGTTATTTTCTCCATAATAGAATTATATGATGCTGCTTGTAATAGGAAAGTCGGATCTGCTACTTGTATAACATTGTGGCTTTTACCCAGCAGCTGTGATATAAAGTTCACACCGTTGCTTTCTCTTACACTGATTGCTTCGAAGTCTGATAATTGTTTTCTCAATTCATTATGTAGTTCAATAGGTATGTTACCTTGCCCCATACTAGCTGCATAGGCTATTTTTCTTGATCCTTGTGGAGCGAAGGATAGGAGATAGGCTGGAAATAGCTTGCGCATGAAATTCCAAACTTGATCACTACCGGTTATGTATAAATCATATAGCGGAGGATTGGTTGCTAATTGTTCTTCAGAAAAATATCGTGTGTTTCCTCGTTTAAGTACTTTGTTGAAGTTTTTTTTTCTTGTGTATTTTTCCCCGTAATATATATCTTTCCATTTGTTATACATTACATAAGGAGATTTTGCGATAAAAGAGCGTAGTGAGTATTGGTGTTTAGGGACATAATCAATAAACTCAACTTCATGTCCTAAAGATTTTAAATAGGATTGTAAGGCGAAAGCTTGTAAAACCGCTCCGGCATTTAGCGCATAATGCAAAGTTATTATACCAATCTTCATTTATTGTATTTTTATTTTTAAATCGGAGTACTCTACTTTTATATTACTGTTCCGGCTATCCCAAGCAATCAGTGCGATATCACCATGGGTTAAGTATGGCTTTTCCAAACGTAAGCTCATTACAACATTTTGATCAATGATATATTGAATGTTTTGAGGGGTGTTGATTAGCTTAAATTCGTGCTGTACCCCAATTTCCAGTGAGAGTGGTGTAGACATTAAGCTGTTTAGGAAGAAACCATCGTTTATGATGTCAAAATTTAATTCTCTATTGTTAACTAAATTGAATCGATAGCGTTTGCTGATTGATTGATAATTGAAGGCTAATTGGAATTCAGTGTTAACGGAATGTATGATTGCTTTGAATTCAAAGCTATAAGTGGTTTGCCCTTGTGTTGGAATTCTTAGAAAGATCCAATCGTTGACTTGATTATGACTTTCACATACGATTGTTTCCCCTTCTTTTATTATTTTATTTTCTGGGCATATATTATCAATAAAGTGTTCCTTATTGGTATATTGGAAGAAACGATTGCGATAAAGGTCGTTCCACATGAATTTACTGATGTGTTTTATGTGGTTCCATTCGTTATCTTTATATATAATTGATTTAATAAGTGCTGCTCCTTCTAGATAAGTGTGGCTGAATATGGCTGTATTAGGATAGCAAGGAGTGAGAGAGCTCTGATATTTCTTATGGTAATATGGCTGTAACTTGATATGCAGTCGGTAGAGAATGACAAAAAGCAATTTATTCATCGATGATTTATTTTATGAAATAGAATTTGTATCTGATTTTTGAAATAAACTTTTTCGCTTTGAGTGAGCATCATATAATAGAAACTCAGAGCGGACAGTGGAATTGAACTGGCAAACAATAAAATTATTCCTATGATGTTTTCTGTATAATATCGGTAGATTATAAGTAAAGATAGATAAACAAAACTTCCTGAGAAGAGACATCTTAGTATAACGTCTTTGAAGAATGTGGAGGGGGATAACTCACAGTTCCGTTTTGTAAAGTATAGGGTGATACTGATGGATATGATCGTTTTGGCTATCATCAATGTATACATAGAATAGGGTGGATATTTTAGATAAAAGAGTAGAGCAATAAGGGGTAGGTATAGCGCATTGTGAAAGGATCTGACCAAAGAAACCTTCCCGATATTTCCTTCTGCTGCCAGCATTTGGCTTAAAGAGTTCAAAAAGCATTCAAGAAGAGTTTGGAGAATAAGTAATCGTGAGAAAATAACTGTATATTCAGGAACATCTTTTAGCCATAATTTTAGTATATAGGGTGCTGCGACATAGAATGGTAGCATAAATAAGATGTTTATGAAAAAGCTCGTTTTGCTTCCCATGATAGAGCTCCGAAGCATCTTTTCTCTATCTCCGCGTCCTTCATTTTTAATGATAACCGGAGCTAAAGCTTTCATCATGTTAGTGGAGAAAACCATTAGTTGTCCGTTTATTTGATTTGCTATTCCTTGTGCAGCATTTAATATAGTGCCAAAGAAAAAATTCAGTATAATTCCCATACCGTAGTTAGAGACCATAGTGGTGGCTGAGATAACAAAGTTCCACCCCGCAAAGCTTGTCATTTCTTTCATCATCGTCTTGTCCCAGTATTTCTTGGGTGCGATCGTGCATTCCATATAATGTTTGTGGCAATATATTCGCATAATGGTCAGCGTGATCAGTGGTATGCATGCCATCAAAACGCCATAAACAATCAGTTTGTCTGAGAAAGTATAAACAACGATAAGTGCTACTGATAACTTCAGTAATGATTCGATGACTCCTACGATGGCATAGTATTTCATGTTTTCGTGGGCATTGAGCACTGCGTCATAAGGAACGGACATCACCGTAAACATGGTGCTGACTATTAGACTGCCATATACTACCTTTGCGGCAAAAATCCGGTCTGCTGGAATATTCAGAATGCCGTTGAAGAAAAAATATCCGGCAATCAGCAGCGCAATTCCCGCAGCCAATGCTATAAAGAAATGCAGTAGGATGCTGATATTGAATATACTTTTCTGCTTTTCCTTATTTCCTTCCCCTTCCGAGTAGGACATAAATCTCTGCGTGGCTCCCGCCATCGCCGCGTTCAGGAATCCCAGCATGGCTATGGCTCCACCCACAATATTGAATATACCGAAATCGGCTGCTCCCAGTGAATTCAGAATCAGTCGGGTGGTATATAGCGAGATGAACATCGTGATGCCCATCTTGGCATAAAGAAATCCTGTGTTTTTTACGACACGGTTGGCGGTAGAACTCATAGATCGTTTTATAGCGTGGCTTATTGTATCTTATCGTTTTTTTATTTATTGATATCCTTCATCTCACCGCCTCCATCTTTCCTACTCTCTCCACGAACCCCACCGGCATGTCCACATGGGCGCAGCCCAGCATATCCAGCCTTACCGCCACCTTGCTTTTCCCGTTGATGGTCACCAGCTCGCCTTCCAGTCCGGAAAGGGGGCCTTTGATGACCCGCACCTGTTCGCCGGGGGCGAGGGGGGAGGAGCACACTTCGATGGCTTCTTCGGAGTAGTCGAGCATGAAGCGGAAACGTTCCATCTGCTCGTCGGGGATGACGGCGGGAGTACTTTCGCCGCGCAGCACCATGTAGCGGCTGACGGACGAAAGGGTCAACACTTCGGCACGTTCTGCCGGATCGACGTGTACGAAGATCATCATCGGGATGACCACGCGCTCTATCTTTTTGCGGCGGTCGCTCCATTGATGGATTTCTTCCTGCACGGGCAGGAAACTTTCGATGCCCATTGCCGTCAGGCGGTCACGGGTTTTCTTTTCGTGATAGAGACGGACGTAGGCGGCAAGCCAGGATTTCATGTCGGTTGGGGAGTATGGTTTGAGAAAGTGGGAGGGGCGCTCCCGGATACGCTACGCGGTTACCTGTCACAGTTGTCTGCTTGGGTAAACCGAATCTTACGTTTGATTTTGCTGCAAAGATAGATATAAATTTACTAAATGCAATAAATTGTTCATTAAAATAGAAAAAATAATGAATTTTTAATCTTTGGATTGTACTTTTGTGAGTTTTAATAATTAACATATATTTCAAATTTAATGATTATGGAAAAAAAACTACAAGTTAAAGAACTCGAATGAGTTGCTTAGAGAATTGTCCGGACAGGTGTTTGCTTTGGTGCGTGAGCTTCCCAAACCGCTCTCGAGAGAGGAGATGCGGGAGATGAAACGGTTGTGTCGTTTCCTGAGTAACACGGTGAAGGATCAGGAGCGGAAGCGGGAGGTGAGAAAATAAATTCGGGCGTTAAAAAGAGCCGGGAGGCGGACGGTGAAAGTGGCGTGTGGGTAGGTGTGGAGGCTTTCCGAAGGGACTTTTACGGCGGTTTTAACATTCGGAAGTGTAAAAAGTTTGTTGTTCTTTTGCATCATGGTTCATTGCAGAGGATGCGGAGTGGAAAGGGTTTTGCTTTGTGCGCTTGGCGGCGGATCGGGATTAAAAACATTAAAATTTAATACTCAATGAAAAAGAGAGAGTTTAAAATTTCCTTTTTCCTCCATGTGTGGGAAAAGAAGGCGGAAGAGATTTCGTTGGAAGAGTTTCATAATGACCTCAGGGGAGCACGCTGGAAGGTGCTTGCCGGGTCGTATCGGCGGTGGATGCAGACGGGGATGGCCGAGGAAGCCAAGAAGCTGAAGGGTGCCCTGAATGCAGTGGTGGTAGCCGGCAAGTGCCGGGGCGGACATGCGGCGAACCAGGTGAGCGGGCTGAGCGGACTGGCACTGTTCGACTTTGACCACTGTCCGGAGAAACTGTCCGGGATGAAGGAGAAGGCCAAGGCATTGCCATACGTGGTGGAGGCCTTTGTCAGCATCTCGGGTGAAGGGCTGAAGCTGATTGTGTGCATCGATGCGGAGAATGCCGGGCAATATGCGGCGGCTTATCCTGTCGTCGCCCGTGAGTTGGAGCGCGTGTTGGGTCATCCTTGCGATATGTCGTGCCGTGATTTGGGGCGGGCGTGTTACGCTTCGTATGATCCGGAGGCGTATTATAATCCCGCTGCAGAGGTGTTTCCGTGGCGGGAGCAGGCGGACGGACTGCCGCAGGCGGAAGGGGAGTATCCTGCGCAGGCGGTGGACGGAGCTCGGCCGGCAGGCGTTGCTCCCGAAGCGGGGAATGGCTTTATGCAGGCTTTCCTGAATGATTTTGATGCCCGGAACCCGTTTGCGACGGGAGGGCGGCATGCGTTTATGTTGAAGTTGGGACGTTATGCCCGGTATAAAGGTTTTTCGCCGGAAGAAATGCGGCTGTTGCAAAAAACAGTGGTTGAGAAATATGCGCAGGCTGATTTCGGAAGCGGAGAGATTGAGAAAACGTTATTCTCTGGTTATCAGTATGCTTCTGTCAGAAAGGCGGACGCTGTGGCGACCGATTTGGGTCCAAAGGTCCAAGGTCCATTCTATGGGATGCCCGAGGAGGAGGAAGAAGAGGATTTGGAGGATGTCTTGTTCGGAAAAAGTGAAGGACTCCGGCGGGATGCGCCTTATTTTCCCGACGAGGTATTTGATCATCTGCCTGCCTTGCTGGCCGAAGGGGTAAAGGTGGCGGGAAGTCCTCGTGAGCGGGACATGTTGCTGGCGGCCATGATTGTCAATATCAGTGCGTGCCTGCCCGAGGTACGTCTTTTGTACGATCAAATGTATTATTCTCCGCATCTGTACTATATGGTGATAGCCCATGCCGGGGGCGGAAAGGGAGTGGTGGGGCTTGCCGGAATGCTGCCTGCCGAGATTCATAAGTTTTATGAGAAACAGAATGATGAGGTGCGTCTGGTGTATGATAAAGCGTTTTTCGAGTGGGAGCTGGAGCAGAAAAAGGCGCAGGCGGAGAAGCGTTCGCCGGATTTTTCGCTACGTCCCAAAGAGCCTGTCCGTAAATTGCTGACACTTTCGCCCAATGTGTCGAAGAGTTTGATCATTAGCGCTTTGGAAGAGAGCGGCAAGTTGGGGTGCTGCATCAATGCTACGGAGCTGGACATGGTGTCGGGCGCTATCCGGAATGAGTGCGGAAAGCACGATGATGTATTCCGGGCTGCTTTTCAGCACGAAGTGGTATCGGCTGATTTTAAGGTGAACGGGCGTCAGGTGGTGGCTCGCCATCCGCGTCTGGCTTTGTGTCTGGCCGGCACTCCCAATCAGTTGGTGCGTTTTATTCCTTCATTGGAAAATGGATTGTACAGTCGTTTTCTGATCTATACGGGGCAGAGTGCCTGGGAGTGGCGTTCGGCGGCTCCGCGGGCGGGGTGCGAGGATCATCGCGCGGTGTTTGTCCGTCTGAGTGCCCGCCTGCTCGAGTTACATCAGTTCCTGCTTCAGTCTCCCACGGAGGTTACGTTTACTTCGGAGCAATGGGCGGAGCATACATTGCGGTTTGCTTCTCACTTGTCTGAGGTGGTGAACGAGCGGGATGACTCGCCGGGTGCGATCGTGCTCCGACACGGGTTGATGGCGAGCCGGATAGCCTGTGTGCTTACGGCGTTGCGGAAGGGGGAGTGTGCTTGGGCGATGCCCGAATATACATGTTCTGACGAAGATTTCCATACCGCCATGTTGATGACGGATGTGTTGCTGGAGCATAGTTTGCTGCTGTCTACCTGTATGCGGAAAAGCGAGAGTAAGCCGAAGCCTTTAAAGCCTTATTTCAGATTGCGTCCGGTGTTGCAGTCTCTTTCAGGAACTTTTACTTTTACCCAAGTGGTGGATAAGGCTGTGGAGATGGGGATTCCTAAAACCACTGCTAAACGGCTTTTCAGGAAGACAGTCGAGCTTAAACTTGTTGTAAAAGAGGGAGATGCGTATCGAAGGACGACTCGGAGCTGGGGAGCGGGCATCCCATAGAATGGACCTTGGACCTTTGGACCCAGAAAGAGGCTGGAAAGGTGCTTGCATTTGTATGAAAAAACTCTTAAGCCTTTTCTGAAAAGACTTAAGAGTTTCTACTAAAAGACTTGGATGTTTCGGGGGAAACGTCTAAGTCTTTTTCACGTTTTTCACCACAGAGGACACAGGGTTCACAGAGGAAAAATTTATTTTCCCCGGAACAGGTGTTTAAATTAAAACTCTGTGTCCTCTGCGTCCTCTGTGGTGAGTTCAAGGCTCTCCCAGGTAATGCACTATCAGCCCGACTTCGCGCTTGAGGAAGCTGTGGCGGTATTTGTTGTAATTGACTTCGGACAGTGCCCGGGTCAGGGCAGTGTTTTTACGCATCCAGCGGTAGAGTTTCTGCAGGGCGAGCACCGGATCGAGGCCCGGGCAGTAAAGTTGTGCAAGTTCGGCTTTGGTGTACGAGCGGATAATGAAATCGGCTTCGGTTGTGTCTTCTTCTTTTCTTTGGTTCATGGTTTTGATTATCTGATTGTTATCTACCGTAAATATACGAAAAAATACCCGGAATGCAGCGTGTTTTTATACTCTTTTTTCGTCAAACTTTGTCATCGGCGCTCTTTCCTTGTCATTGGCGCATCGAGGTTGTCGTATCTTTGAAATGTGATTGAAAAACAGATGTTTAACTCTAAAAAGAAAGTACGATTATGAGTAAAGAAGTTACGTATTCGGTAGTGGCGCGCAAGAACATGCAGAAGAAGGATGATCCCGCCAAGTATTATGCCCAGGCACAGGCGAGTGGCGATGTGGGTCTGGACGAGATCTCGACCCGGGTGGAAAAGGCCTGTACGGTGCACTCGGCGGATGTGGTGGCGGTGCTGAAGGCGCTGGAGGATGAAATGGTAGACGGGCTGTCGAGGGGAGAGATTGTACGGCTGGGCAATATCGGCACGTTTCAGGTGGGCCTGAGAAGCAAGGGAGCTGAAAAGCCGGAGGATTTCAAAGCGGCGAATATCAGCAAGGCGAGAGTGAACTTCCGTCCGGGGCCTGTGCTGGCGGATGCGATGAAGACACTCAGCTTCAGCAAGGTGAGCACCCGGGCGGCGCAAAAGGGCGACGGGGGCGACGGCGACGGGGGGATTGTGGATGACCCGACGGCATGAATTCGCACCACAGATTTCACAGATTATCACAGATGAAGAATTTATTTTTTCTGCAATTGATTTTCATATTTAAATCTGTGATAATCTGTGAAATCTGTGGTGTAAACGTAAAACAACTTAATATAGCAAAGCAACGATGAAGAAGTTACAAAGAATCTTGGAATGGGTGATCGCGTTCCTGATGTTTCTCAGCGGGAGGAATGTCGAAAAGTGAAGGAGGGGGTATGAGGAAAATCGACTTAATCGTGATTCATTGCTCCGCAACGAGGGAAGACCGGTGCTTTACGGAGTTCGATCTGGATGTCTGCCATCGCAGGCGTGGATTCAACGGGCCGGGGTATCACTTCTATATCCGCAAGGACGGGCGGATTGTGTCCACTCGTCCGGTAGAGAATATAGGGGCACATGCCAAAGGGCACAATGCGACGAGTATCGGTATCTGTTATGAAGGAGGGCTGGATGCGAGGGGATGTCCCAAGGATACCCGGACGGAGTGGCAGGTGCATTCGATGCGGGTGTTGGTGAAGACTCTGCTAAAACAGTATCCCGGCAGCCGTGTGTGTGGCCACCGGGATCTGAGTCCGGACTTGAACGCCAATGGGGAGATCGAGCCCGAGGAATGGATAAAGCAGTGTCCGTGTTTTGATGTGTCTGATGATAAAAAATTACATTGATGTTTTAAAGTGGAAATTTAATCGCTATAAGAGTTAATTTAATTAACTCTTATAGCGGTTTGGCTTTCATGGCATAAGTGTAATAAATAATTAATTCTTCATATTTTATAAAATCATAGAGATGTCTAAGTGTGTTTTTGGCCGTAACCATATCCATAGCCGTACTTTTTGCCGTACCCGTAGTAGCGTCCGTATTTTCCGTATCCATAGTAATAACCGTATTTCCGTTTTTTCATGTCGAGCCCGTTGATGACGGTACACAGGTTCGGAAGTTTGTTGCCCAGACGAAGATCCTCGAGCAGGGTATAGTCGGCTTTATGCGTATAGTCGGCACGGCATACATAAACGGAGAGGTCGGCTACCCGTGCGATGATCTGTGTGTCGGTGACCAGCCCGATGGGGGCGGTGTCGAGTATCACGTAGTCGAAGTGTCTTTTCAGAATATCGATGGCCTGCACCAAAGCCTGGCGTGCCAGTAGCTCGGTGGGGTTGGGCGGAACTGTTCCACCGGGGAGGATACTCAGGTTGGGTGATATCTCCGAGGGCTGCACCATAGACAGCAGGTCGGTATGCTGCGGATTGGCCAGGTATTGAGTGATTCCTTTCTCTTTGTGCGAAAGGGAGAATACTTTGTTCAGTCCCGGCTTGCGGATGTCGAGTCCCACGATGACTACTTTCTTGCCGAGCAGCGAGAGGCTGATGGCAAGGTTGGTGGCTACGAATGTTTTTCCTTCGCCGCTGATGGTGGAGGTGACCAGGACCACTTTGTTCTCTTCGCCCAGCATGAATTGCAGGTTGGTGCGGATGCCCCGGAAAGTTTCTGCCATCAGGTCGTTCTCGTTTTCGCGGACGGCGATGCTTCCCTGCTTCCCGTCTCCCTCTTCCGCCAGGGGGATGTCCCCGATGATAGGGACGGAAGTCAGTTTCTCCACGTCCGTCCGTCCTTCTATGCGGAACTGGAGCAGGCCCATGACGTAGATGACGGCTACGGGGATGCCTATCCCCATCAGGAGCGCGATCATGTAGACCGTCTTTGTCTTGGGTGAGACGGGATAGTCGTCGGCCATGGCTTCGTCTACGATTTTGGCGTTATTGGCGGTGGCGGCCAGCGCGATGGAGTTTTCTTCCCGTTTCTGGAGCAGCATCAGGTAGAGTCCGGCCTTGATTTCCTGCTGGCGCGAGATGCTGACGAGCTGGCGTTCCTGGGCGGGAGCGTTGCTGATGCGGCGGTTGAACTTGCCGGCCTGCCGGTCGAGGTCGGCTTTGGTGATAAGCAATCCTTCTTTTACGCTGCGGAGGGTGGTCAGTATGTTTTCGCGCATGGCGCGGATGCTGGTATCCAGATTAACGATCACCGGGTTGCTTTCCGAAGAATTGAGCAGCAGGCGGTTGCGCTGGAGCACCATTTCGTTATACTGGCTGATAAGGGGGGGCAGGGACTGGTCGGTCAGGCCGACGTTGACGGGCAACACGGTGTTGACCTTGTCCGGAGCGGAGATGTACTCGGCCAGGTAGCTTACCAGGTTGAGCTGTGTACCGTTCTCCACCCGTTGTTTTTCGTAGGCGGAGTTTTCGCTGACAGCCAGTTGGGCGTCGCTGGCAAGGTCGGTCAGTCCGGCATCACGTTTAAAGGTTTCCAGTTCTTTCTCGGTGCTGAACAGCTCGTCGTTGATGATGCGGATACGTCCGGCGATGAATTCTTCCGTTTTCTCCGCCACTTCGTTTTTGTCGTTGTTGGTGTTCCGGTTGTAGACCTCGATCAGCTTGTTGATGAAGTCCTCGCCCCGGCGTTTGTTGGTATTCTTTAAGGAGACGATGACGATAGAGGTGGTTTTGGACGTCGGTTCTACACTGAGTGCTCCCGCATAGCCTTTGGCTGTCCACAGGGGATTGCTGACAACGGCGGTGAGCGTCTGCGGTTCTTTGACGGTGACGGAGTCGTGGGCAAGCGTAAACGTGAACGTGCCTGCGGGAGTAGTGAGCAGGGCCGGCAGCTTGGTGAACCGCTTGCTGTAGGCGTCGCCTCCGACGGTTGCTTTCACGTCGAGTGTGTTGCCGGGCGACAGGGTCAGTTCGAATAGGGCCGGCCCCGATAGCTTGTCTGCTTCCTGAGGGGTGAGACCTACCCGTACCGGTGAGCTTTTGTAGAGCTCCACGTCATTGAAGCTGCCCGGGGCGGAGTAGGTGGTGTAGAGGTTCAGCTCGCTGACCACATGCTTTATCAGGGTTTTGGAGCGCAGTATCTCGATTTCGTTGTCGATGTTGGATACGGAGCTGACCAGCCCTAATCCTTCGAGCGCGGTGAGGTTTCCTCCACTGTTGCCTCCTTTTTTGTCGTCTTTGATGACTACCGAAGCCGAGATGTTGTAAACCGGAGTGGTCTGCCTCAGGTGTAGCCACGCCCCCGCCAGGCAGAGGATGATCGAAGCCACGAACCAGGGCCACCGGATGATGTAGCGGAACAGCATGGCGTGGAAGTCTATTTTCTCTTCTTTTTCTTCGTATAGATCGTCGTATAAGTCTTCTTTCATTTTTAGTCTCTTTATTTGGCGATTGTAATGATTAAACTGGCAAGCGACACAAGCGTGCCTACCACAGAGAACCAGATGGTGGTGCTGGTGCTGATGTCGGCTGTTTTTGCCTTGGTCTTATTGGGGGTGACATACAGGATGTCGTTCTGTTGCAGGTAGTAATAGGGCGATTGGACGATATCTGCCCGGTTCATGTCCAGCGTGATGATGTGCTGGTGTCCGTCGGCGTCCTCGCGGATCAGGCGGACGTTGTCACGCAATCCGTACACGGTCATGTCGCCTGCCATGGCAAGGGCTTCGAAGAGGTTGACCTTTTCGTTGCTGATGGTGAAAGTTCCGGGAGCGTTTACTTCACCGATGACAGAGATCTTATAATTGGCCATACGGACGGTGACGATGGTGTTTTCTTTGATGTATCCTTTCAGTTTTTCTTTGATCAGGCTTTCCGCTTCGCCCTTGGTCAGTCCGCCGATGTGCAGGGTGCCCAACACGGGGAAGTCGATGTTGCCCCGGTTGTCTACCAGGTATTGCTGGAGTGCCGGCTGGTTGGTCAGGCTGTTCTGTGAGGCGCTGACGGGAGTCGCTACGGTGAGGTTGAACGGCATCGCCAGTTCGGGATCGCTGCACGATACGACGATGGTGAGCAGATCCTTCGGCATGATGCGTGCATCATAAAGCCCGGCTTCCGCAACGGCACGCTGCACCTCTCCCGAGTCTTGCAGATAAGGCACTTTCTTGTAGGACTGGCAGGAAGCCAGCAGGATACAGGTTAACGTAAAAAAAAGTAGTCTTTTTGTCATTTATCTTAATTTTAGAATATTACTATATGGGGTTCACCACAGAGGACACAGAGTTCACAGAGGAAGAATTTAAGATCTTTCTATAAACCTGGAAAATAAA
>OGEC01001025.1_pt1 | contig 16122 bp, 15 predicted proteins | sample 1570551 | NCBI WGS metagenome assembly OGEC01 (sample SAMEA2582127, study PRJEB24529) | metagenome | biome: Human gut stool | place: China | collected 2011 | reverse complement strand
TCTTTCCCTACACGACGCTCTTCCGATCTGAAAGCGACTGTGACGGGGGCTCTGGAAAAACCGGGAGATCTCCCGGAAGAGGTTCTGCAGATGTTAAGGATCCGGCAGCAGCTTGGAAAGACATCGATCAAGAAATATGTCGCGATGGATACCGCAAAAGGTGAAGGCGATCGTGTACGGGGACTTACCCAGTATTATGGGGCAAACCGTACCGGACGCTGGGCCGGGAGACTGGTGCAGATGCAGAACCTGCCGAGAAACTATATCAAGACACTGGATTATGCAAGAAAAGTTGTAAAGGCAAAGAACTATGAAGGGCTCCGGCTCCTTTACGGAAACGTCCCGGATACCTTATCCCAGCTGATCCGTACCGCATTTATCCCCTCGGAAGGGAATAAGTTCGTGGTGGCGGATTTCTCCGCGATCGAGGCCCGTGTGATTGCGTGGCTGGCTGGGGAGCAGTGGGTAAATGAAGTATTTGCCACTCACGGGAAGATCTATGAGGCGACCGCATCCCAGATGTTCGGGGTCCCGGTGGACCGGATCGCAAAAGGAAATCCGGAGTACGCGCTGCGCCAGAAAGGAAAAGTCGCGACGCTTGCCCTTGGATACCAGGGAGGAACATCGGCACTTATTGCGATGGGTGCCCTGCAGATGGGGCTGACCGAGGAAGAACTTCCGGATATCGTGCACAGATGGCGGCAGGCAAATCCCCGGATCCGGGACCTGTGGTACGCCGTGGAGAACGCAGCACTTTCGGTGATGCAGACAGCGCAGCCGCAGGCCATTTACGGATTGATCTTCGCGCTGGAGGGGGATCTGGTATACGGGCAGTCATTTCTGACAGTAAAACTTCCGAGCGGAAGAAAGCTCTACTATCCAAAGCCATTTCTGAAGGAAAACCAGTTTGGAAAACTTGCGCTGCACTATTATACTGTCGGACAGCAGAGCAGAAAATGGGAAGTGGCATCCACTTACGGCGGAAAGATGACAGAGAACATCGTCCAGGCGGTCGCGAGAGACTGCCTGGCAGTTACGTTAGAAAGGATCGCGGCGAAGCACCTGCAGGTCGTATTCCACGTGCACGATGAGGTGATCATCGATGCTCCGATGGAGACCACCGTGGATGAGATCTGTGACCTGATGGCAGAGCCGATCCCGTGGGCGCCGGGACTGATTTTAAAAGGCGCGGGATTTGAAAGCAGCTATTACATGAAGGACTAGGAGGAATCGAGATGCAGTATAACAGAAAGCTGCAGATCAGCACTGCAGGAACGAGAAAGGCTATGCACTGGCCGAAATCTGAGATCATGTGGTCTGAATTTGCGGAAAAGCTGAAAACACCGGTCCGCGGGACCGAGACGTTAGAACAGTACCTTGTGCTTCCGAAGTCCCAGCAGGATGAGCTGAAGGATGTCGGCGGATTCGTCGGCGGTACGTTTGAAGGGGACCGCCGCAAGGCGGCCGGCGTGGTCGGCCGTGACCTGATCACCCTGGATCTCGATAATATCCCTGCAGGCCAGACGGATGATATCCTGCGCCGGGTAGACGGCCTCGGATGCGCGGCCGCTGTCTACAGCACCAGAAAGCATTCCGGATATGCGCCGAGACTGCGCGTGATCATCCCGATCGACCGGACGGGATCTGCGGATGAGTACGAGCCCGCGGCCAGGAAGCTCGCCTCCCTGATCGGAATTGAATTCTGTGACCCGACAACATTCGAAGCGTCGAGACTGATGTACTGGCCGAGCTGCAGCTCCAACAGCCAGTACGTAGCAGAGATCTACGATAAGCCGTTCTGTAGCCTAGAGGGCGTCCTGGGAATGTACGGGGACTGGCATGACATCAGCCAGTGGCCCCAGGTTCCGGGATCCGAGGCGATCGAGCGCCGGCGTCTGGCCAAGCAGGAGGATCCGACCACAAAACGCGGGATCATCGGGGCTTTCTGCCGGTCATACACGATCACGCAGGCTATGGAGAAGTTTATTCCGGGAATGTACGAGGAAACAGCGGTACCGGGCCGGTACACCTATACCGGCGGTTCCACGGTCGGTGGAGCTGTGATCTATGACGGAGATCTGTTTTTATATTCCCACCATGCAACGGATCCCTGCAGCGGTCTGCTCGTAAACGCCTTTGACCTGGTCCGTCTCCACATGTTCGGGGATAAGGATGGTGAGGTAAAGGAAGGAACCCCGGTCAGCAAGTTTCCGTCCTTTATGATGATGAGCCGCCTGATCCAGGATGATCCGAAGGTGTCAGAGCTTCTGTCAAAGGAACGGTATGAACAGGCGAAAGAAGCATTCAGAACCTCGGAGCAGAAGGAGCCGGGACCGGATTATGATCTTTCCTGGCTTTCGAAACTTACAAAGGACGGAAACGGAAGATATGAGAAAACGATCAATAACGCCGTGATCGTCCTTGAAAATGATCCGCTATTAAAAGGCCGGATCGTGACCGATGAATTTGCAAGCTGCGGAATGGTCCTGGGGCGCGTGCCGTGGGATCAGAGAGATGAGAAACGCCGCTGGACGGATGTGGATGACGCCGGGTATTACCGGTATGTCGAGGTCTTCTACGGGCTTACAGGGCGGGAGAAACTGGATCATGCCCTTATGATCGTCAGTGCCCAGAACCGGATCAATGACGTAAAACACTATCTGGAGGGCCTTCAGTGGGACGGAATCCGGAGACTGGATACGCTGCTTTCTGACTATCTTGGCGCCGACGATACACCGTATACCCGGGCTGTTATGAGAAAATCACTCTGCGCCGCTGTCGGCCGTGCCGTCGTTGGCGGGATCAAATATGATTATATGCCGATCTTTACGGGACCGCAGGGAATCGGAAAAAGTACGTTTCTTGCGATCTTAGGGAAAAAATGGTTCTCAGACTCCCTTACAACATTCGAAGGAAAAGAAGCTGCGGAGCTGATCCAGGGAACGTGGATCAACGAGGTCGGGGAACTGAGTGCGTTTACAAAGCAGGAGACCCAGGTGATCAAGCAGTTTTTAAGCAAGACCGAGGACATTTATAGGGCGGCATACGGGCGCAGGACGGACAAGTACCCGCGGCGCTGCGTGTTCTTCGGAACATCCAATGACAGTGAGTTCTTAAAAGATATGACCGGAAACCGGCGCTTCTGGCCGGTAGACGTGGGAATGCATCCGGCAAAGAAGTCCGTGTGGCAGGAGCTGCCGGTAGAGGTGGACCAGATCTGGGCGGAAGCGTATGCGTACTGGGCCGCAGGCGAGAAACTCTTTTTACCGAAGGAACTTGAGGAGGCTGGCGTAGAACAGCAGGAAACCCACAGGGAAGCGTCCGGGAAAGAAGGTCTGATCATGGACTTTTTAAATAAACCGGTGCCGGCTAACTGGAACCAAATGGATGTGGTAAAGCGGCGGATGTTCCTTGCGGGCGGCATGCATATGGAAGGTGAGCTGGTTCTCAGGGACAGGGTGTGTGCTGTGGAGATCTGGGTGGAATGCTTTGGCGGCGATCTGAAGCATATGAAACGTTCTGACAGCATGGAGATCAACAACATCCTGCTGCATGGCAAATGGCAGAGGATCAAAACCCCGAGGGATTTTGGACCGTATGGACAGCAGCGGGGGTTCGTGAGACCCACTACATAGTGCCGAAAAAGTTTGTAGATTCTTTGTAGTTTTGTAGCCGCCTGAAATTTTAATGTAGGCAGAATGTAGCAGGCTTTGTAGAACCGCTAAAACCGCATAAAACCTAAGGATTTCTACTATATAACTACAAAACTACAAACTTACTATATAAAGTATAAAAATAAATAAAATATAGATAACGTGACGTACATGGCGTACATAATACGAGGGTTATATACACGTGTGACACACACACGTAAACAAAATATTTTATAAATAAAAATATATAAAAGGGGCTCGAAGATGAATGCAGAGCATTGGCTGGAACTGGAACTCATGGATGGAGGTCTGCATTTGGCAGAAGGTGTGAGACGAAATGCAGCGGCGCACGGGTACTCGAAAGCCGAACTGAAAGCGGCAAGAAAAGAATTAGGCGTGAAGACGTATCATCAGTTTGATGAAGATGGGGCAACGGCAAATTGGTTCTGGTATCTGGAGGTATGACATGAGAGAAAATGATGTTGAGAAACTTTTGACCGAAGAGGTGAAGCACCTCGGTGGAAGGGCATACAAATGGACAAGCCCGGGGAATGCGGGAGTGCCGGACCGGATCGTGATCTTTCCAGGAAGGCAGCCGATGTTCGTGGAACTGAAGACGGATAAGGGAACCTTGAGCGCCCTGCAGGATGTGCAGATCAAACGCCTGCTGGATCTCGGGCAGGAAGTTCAGGTGGTGTACGGAGCGTCCGGACTGGTTCGGTTCTTCAGATCCCTGGGGTACCAGGATGCGGCAGCGAGGATAGAAAAGAAATGTGGGCTGTCAGGGAGGTGATGGAGGATGGTATTCAAACCGCACGATTATCAGCGGCACTGCATAGAACGGATCCTGGAAGTGAAAAAGATCGGTCTGTTTCTGGATATGGGACTTGGCAAGACGGTCACGACACTGACCGCAGTAAAGGAGCTTAAGTACAATCGGTTTCAGGTCCGCAGGGTTCTGGTCATCGCACCTAAGAAAGTTGCGGAGGGAACCTGGAGCAAGGAAGCCGCCAAATGGGACCACACATGTATGCTGCGGGTGGCCCCGGTACTGGGAAGCCAGGCAAAACGGATCCGGGCGTTAAATACACCGGCAGACCTTTACATCATTAACCGGGAAAATGTGGTATGGCTGGTGGACTATTACCGGAACGCCTGGCCGTTCGACATGGTGATCGTGGATGAATCCAGCAGTTTTAAAAGCCACAGCGCGAAGCGCTTTAAGGCGCTTGCCAGTGTGGGGGCTAAGATCGAGCGCCTGGTGGAGCTGACAGGAACTCCGTCACCGAATGGCCTGGATGACCTGTGGAGCCAGGTGTATCTTCTGGATGGCGGCGAACGCCTCGGGAAGAGATACACGCAGTTCAGAGAGCGGTACTTCCAGCCGGATAAGCGAGGAGCGGACGGCATGGTTTACAGCTACGAGGCAAAGCCGGGAAGTGAAGAGAGCATCCTGAGCCGGATCTCGGATATCTGCATCAGCATGAAGGCAGAAGATTATCTGCAGCTTCCGGATATCATCTACCACGAGGTGCCGGTGGAGCTGGATGTAAAAGCGAGAAAGGCATACAACGATCTGGAACGCGCCATGGTCCTTCAGCTTCCGGAAGATGAGGCGGACATCAGTGTAACCAGTGCCGCGGCACTCAGCAACAAGCTTCTGCAGCTTGCCAACGGCGCGCTGTATGACGAAGATCACACCGTGCATGAAATACATAACTGCAAGATCGAGGCCTTCGTGGAGCTGATCGAATCACTGAGAGGAAAACCGGCCCTGGTCTTTTACAATTACCAGCACGACCGGACCAGGATCTTAAAAGCCCTGGAGAAGATGCAGCTGCGTGTGCGGGAGTTGAAGACCACGCAGGACGAAGACGACTGGAACGCAGGAAAGATCGATGTGCTTCTGACGCACCCGGCCAGCAGCGCATACGGTCTGAACTTGCAGCAAGGCGGAAACCATGTGATCTGGTTCGGCTTGACCTGGAATTATGAGTTGTACACTCAAGCGAATAAGAGGCTGCACCGCCAGGGCCAGCAGGAAAAGGTGATCATCCATCATCTGGTATCCAGCGGAACCCGCGATGAGGATGTGATGCAGGCACTGCAGCGGAAAGACGATGTTCAGAACTGGGTCATGGAATCATTAAGGGCGCGGATCCGTAAGATCCGGGAGGAGGCAAAATGACGGACAAGCAGAAAAAAATAGCGATGAAACGTAGAAGACTGTCCGCTGTTAGGGCTGTGGAGAGATCCTTCCCCAGGAGGGAGATCTCTCCGGAATCGAATATGTGAAAACGAAAAGGAACTGTGAATGGCTTTTCCATATGGAGTGTTTTGAGAACGTATAGAGGCGGAAGATCTGCTGAAGGAGGAAACTGGATGGAGAAACAGAAATGGGATGAGAAAGTCGCGAAAGCGATGAAGAAGAAAAAGCAGGATGCGGAATATGCGGCTATGAGTGAGGATAAGGGCAGATACAGCTGGTCGGCGGCACATCCGGCGTACATGGGAACAAGCCTTTGCCCGGATCCGCGTTATCGAGGAGGTGGTACCAATGGACAAGGAGATTCTGAAGCAGTACATAGATGCCTGCGAGCAGGTGAAGGAAGCGAAAGCGGATATACTGAGGCTTAAGAAGAACCGGAAGAAAATCGTGCAGGACCGGGTGTCCGGATCTGCGCATGAGTTTCCGTATACTGCCAAGAGTTTTCATATTGAGGGCCTGTCATATCCGGTGGTGAAAGATCCGGACGAGCTGGATCGGCGGGAAGCGGTTCTTCGGGAACGGCTCAGACGGGCGGAAGGGATCAAGCAGCAGGTGGATCTTTGGATGCTTACGATTCCGCAGAGAATGCAGAGAATCATTCGTTATAAAATTTTCGAGGAGTTGTCTTGGTCGGAAGTGGCGATCCGGATGGGGCGGAAGGCAACAGCGGACAGTGTAAAGAAAGAATATCAGAGATTTATGGATGGAAAATAAAAGTTTGTCCCGAATGTCCCAAATGTCCCGACTCAAAATGTTATAGTGTAACCTGAAGCCAAAGGCATACAGCCGGCGGCTTCCAACACCTTCCTTAAATGCGTTAGACGTCTGGTGCCCCTGCCGGGCGTCAATTATCGGAATGTAGCTTAATGGGGAAAGCAGCGCAGTTGATGACTCCTGTGGTGCAGTTTGAGGTTAGAATCCTCACATTCCGATTTGCCTGCTTTAGGCAACAAAAAAGGATCGGGTAGCTAATCCGATCCTTTTTGCCCCTTGTTTTTAATGAAAAGTTTTTAATAGTACATATACAAATATCATGCATATGTAGGAAAAAACAGTTGGGTTGCATTTGGTCAACAATTTATGCATGAACTTAAAAAGTGTCAGACCAAATAAACTCAGTAAAAACAAGCAGAAATCCACATTCGCCATCGTCTCAATTAATGCGTTCATGGTATCTTTCTCCTTTGTTTTTGATAAAGGACTTACATCGCAGTTAAGCGAATGCCAGGAGAAGAAAGTGAACGAATCTCTTGAAAAGATGTATAATATGGCGAGAGAAAGAAGGCATTTTGAGACGATGGCTTTTACCGTAAGGTATTAAAAGATAAATAAGTTACGTAATTGACCATTAGTATCCTCCTTAAGCGTGAATATAAATCTCTCGGATAGCACTATATGCTATCGGATTTATAATATCGTGTTATAAAGAGAAAATCAAGAGAAAAAAGTGGGAATGTTATAAGGGGTTCCTCGTGAAAGGGACTCTTTTCTTTTGCCCATTGACATGCGGCGCGCACGTCACCAGATGGCAGACCTCCTTTAAGGGCTGCAATCGGCAGTCCTTTATGGTGACGGCGGGATCGCATTAAAAAGCGAGGTGAGTCCGGATGACGAAAAAACAGAAGATCTTTGCAGATGAATATCTGATCGACCTGAACGCCACCCGGGCTTACAAGGTTGCTTACCCCAGAGTAAAGAATGATGAGGTTGCGAGGGCAAATGGAAGCAGATTGCTAACAAATGCTAACGTTGCAGCGTATATTGAAAAGCGCATGAAAGAGAGGCAGGAACGGACACAGATCACGCAGGACATGGTCGTCAGAGAACTGGCGGCGATTGCGTTTGCCAGGGTGACAGACTACGTCAATGTTAAAGGTGGGATGGTCAAGATCGAGGACACCAGCTCTTTGACGGAATATCAGGTCAAGGCACTTGCAGGGATCAAGCAAGGAAAAAATGGAATAGAGGTAAAACTAAACGATAAGCTGAAGGCAGCAGAGCTCTTAGGTCTGCACCTGGGAATGTTCAAGGACAAGGTGGAGGTATCGGGATCCCTGGAGGCAGAGAAGTCGAAGCTGGATGATCTGCTGAAACAGATACGGGGTGATGGATCGTGAGCACAGAACGCCTTATTTTGTCAGAAAAATATAAAGCGTTTCTCAGGTGTGATGCACCGGTAGAATTTTTGGAGGGAACGACAGCAGCAGGAAAGACAACAGTTGGACTGTTCAAGTTCATGCTGAAGGTGGCGGAGTCAAAGAAAAAATTGCACATACTCGCGGCAAAAGATACCGGAACCGCTGAGAAGAACATCATCAACAAGGACTTGGGGATCATTGATGATTTCGGGAGCCTGGCGATCTACAACGGTAACGGAACCAAAGACGATAAGATTCCGCACATACTATTCCATGCTCCGGGCGGTGACAAGATCATTTATGTCATGGGATATGGAGATAAAAAGAAGTGGCAGAAAGCCCTTGGAGGTCAGTACGGGTGTCTGTATATCGATGAGGTCAATACATCAGACATTGATTTCGTCAGAGAGGCAGCGATGCGGTGTGACTATTTTATGGCAACGCTGAACCCGGATGATCCGTCACTTGACGTATATAAAGAATATATTAACTGCAGCCGTCCACTCCCAGAGTGGGAGGCAGAGACGCCGCAGGAGATCAGAGATGAATTAAAGGAAGAACCAAAGCCCGGATGGGTCCATTGGTTCTTTTCGTTTACCCATAATTTAGGTTTACCGAAGGAAAAGCTGGACAAGATCCTGGCAAACACGCCGAAGGGGACAAAGATCTGGAAGAATAAGATACAGGGGATCCGGGGGAAGGCGACAGGACTGGTATTTTCGAACTTTAACCGGAAAGCCCATGCAAAGACAAAAGAGTGGGCGATGCAGTTTGTTCAGCGTCCGGAAGAAGCAAAGAAAAAAGAATTTTTTATGTATTTTTCAGTGGGGATTGATACGTCGTATTCCCAGAAATCGCCGGATACGATCGCATTGTCTTTCCTTGGGATCACCAACAAAGGCAGAGGTATCGTTTTGGCAGAGAAGGTATACAGCAATGCCGAGTTGGAAACACCGTTAGCTCCGTCAGATACCGTGCTCAACATTGTGGAATTCATGGATCGAAATCGAAAAGAGTGGGGGCTGGCCAGAAATGCATTTTTAGATAATGCCGATCAGGCAACGATGCAGGAGTGGAACAAGTACAAACGCAGGAATGGCTGTGTATACGTGCTCAATGATGCCTGGAAGCAGATGGAAATTATCGACCGTATCAATGCACAGCTTGGCTGGTTTTCTTTTGATGAAGACAAGGAACCTTGTTTTTTCGTCTTGGATACGTGCCCTGTTTACATACATGAGCTGGAAGTCTACAGTTGGCGGGAAGATAAGGATAATACACCGGAGGACGGCCATGACCACATGGTGAACTCGGTACAGTATGGATGGATTCCGTACCAGAGTAAGATTTACAGGGGGTAGGAAAAATGAACTGGATTCAGAATTTTATAAAAAAGCTGTTTCGAATTGAAACGAGACGGGATAGGGAAGTGGTGATCATTGAGCCGCATACATTTCAGGCAAATGTGATCAAAAATAAACTGTGGTACCGCGGTGACTCTGCGGAGATCGAGCAGTATTTCCAGAAGACCGCAAGATGGAAAGTAGAAAAGGCAAGGTTCTGGGCAGCAGATGCACAGGGCAGTGTCCATAAAATGCATAGCGGGATCGTGACCACTGTTGTTGACCGGTACAGGGATATGATCTTGGCAGATATGGATGAGATCTCTTTTGGAGACGATCTGGGAGCAATTAACGAACTTTGGAAAGAGATATTCAAGGAAGAACGTCTTAATGATGTGATTGGAGAAGGAATTGCCGGTGCGCTGGCATCCGGAGATGGAGCATTTAAGATAACTGCAGATGAATGCAGCCGGTATCCGATCGTAGAGTTTTATGATGCGGAGGACGTAGATTTTGTATATGTCCACTCGCAGCTGAAAGAAGTCAAGTTTTATACCGATTACAAGGATGGCAATAAAACCTTCCGTCTGGAAGAAATATACGGTCATGGATATGTCAGATACAAGCTGTATGATGAGGCAGGGAAAGAAACCGAATTAAAGAGGCTTCCGGAGACGGCACATCTTATGGACACAGGAATTCCGGGAGATTTGATGCTTGCAGTTCCGATTAAGATCTTATCATCTGTCAAATATAAGGATCGCGGAAAAGCACTATTTGACAGTAAAACCGATGTCATAGACGGTTTGGATGAGGTGATCAGCCAGTGGGCAGATGCGATCCGCATGGGACGTATTAAGCGATACATTCCGGAAAATCTCATTCCGCGAGATCCTGATACTGGGGAGCTTCTTCCGGCGAATCCATTCGACAACGATTTTATTGCAATCGGAGACAATATGGCTGAAAAATCGAACCAGCAGGTGGAAGTTTCACAGCCACAGATTTCCTATGAGGCCTATGTGAGCAGCTATACGAGTTTTCTTGATATGGTTCTTCAGGGCATTATGTCACCGTCGACACTTGGAATCGATCTCAAGAAGACGGATAATGCGGAAAGCCAGAGGGAAAAAGAAAAGGTCACGCTGCATGTGCGCAATAAGATCGTAGATACATTGAATGAAGTGATTCCGGAGCTTGCCACGAAAATCATGCAGTGCCATGATGTAATGTGCATGGATGATCCCGGAGATTACAAGCCGACGGTAAAATTTGGCGAGTATGCATCTCCGGATTTTGGTACAACTGTGGATACCGTAGGAAAAGCGAAGCAGTATGGAATCATGAGCCTTGAGGCATCAGTGGAACAGCTTTATGGAGACACATGGACCGAAGAAGAGAAAGAGGAAGAAGTGACCCGCTTGAAGGCAGAGCAGGGGATTGTAGAAATGGAAGAACCGGGGGTCAATATGGCTGCCGGTTCTTTTCGGGTAAATATGGGAGGAAATGGAAATGAAGGTAAAAATCATGAACCGAATGTACCGGATGAGCCGTGAGGAGTATCAGGGGCTTCTGAAGGTGGCGAGTGATCAGGTTCCATTTGGAGTGTATGCGGTTGAAAAAGACGGATATGCCGAGTTGAGAAATGATAAATGCCGGAGCGTGACTGAATTGAAAGCACTCACCCGCGGTTTTAAATCGCAGGGGTTCCGGGTGCTGGCAAATAGGCAGGTGAATGCAGATGGCGGAGAAAAACGAGTATGACATTACAGAAGCGTTCCGAAAGATCGAGGCGGAGCTGATCGACTCCATGATGCGTAACATGGACCGGCACCGGGCAGAGGAGGAGAAAGAAGGCTATGAGTGGACCATGTGGCAGGCTGAGCAGCTGAAAGCACTGGAGAAGTACAAGAAGGAAAACCAGAAGAGATATTCCAAGCAGTTCAAGAGTATCAATGCACACATCGAGGCACTGATCCGGGAAGCGAGAGCGCGTGGGAACATGAATCAGGAGATCAGGATCCTGAAAGCAATCAAGAACGGATTTCAGGGAGCCAAGAAAGTCACACGCGGGGCAGTAGGAGAGTTTTTCAAGCTTAATGATAGAAAACTCGACGCATTGATAAAAGCAACGGTATCGGACATGGAGAAGGCTGAGACAGCAATCCTGAGGAAAGCAAACGATGACTACCGGAAGGCGATTTACAGCGCACAGGTATACGCGAACACCGGGGCCGGAACCTATGAAAAAGCGGTGGACATGGCGACGCGGGACATGCTCTCCCGGGGACTGAGCTGCGTTACGTTTTCGAATGGTGCTCAACACACCTTGAAGGACTATGCAGACATGGCGATTCGCACCGCCAGCAAGCGGGCATACCTTCAGGGAGAAGGCGAGAAACGGCAGGAATGGGGAATCACGACCGTCATTCTGGCAAAGAGAGGCGGGAACCCGTGTCCGAAGTGCCTGCCGTTCGTGGGAAAGGTCCTGATCGATGATGTGTGGAGCGGCGGCCGATCAGACGGTGTGGATCCGGAGACAGGAAAGAGTTATCCGCTGATGAGCTATGCGATCGCTCATGGGCTGTATCATCCACGGTGCAAAGACAGCCATACGACCTATTTTCCGGGCATTTCCACAGCAGACGACAGCTGGACCAAGGAAGAACTGGAAGCCATCGACATGGAGAACAAGCAGGAAGCTGAGAAACAATATGCAGCAAGGCAGGAAGAAAAGTACACCCGGCTGGAAAAGTATTCTCTGGATGAGGAAAATCAGAAGCGTTATGCAGCGAGACGGGAGGAATGGAAGAAAAGACGGCAGGAAACTCAGCAGACCGGCATGCCGAAAAAAGAGAGTACTCCGGACATGCAGACAATAAAGAAGGAAATCTCTGCAAAGCGGAAAGAACGGGATAACCTGAATAAGAAGATGGACGGGATCCTCGCTGAGAAGAAGGAGCTGGAAAAGAAAGTATATCTGGATCTCACCGCAACGCAGGGAGAGATGGAACGTATTCAGAAGGTTGTCGAATCTGAGAAAGAGCTTGAGAAGCAGATCAAGGCAGCGGATGAAGGAATCCGTGAGAAACAGGGCATCTACAGAAAAGCGGCGGAAGAGCGCCTGATCAGCGAAGGCATTGTTAAAGAAGCAAAGTTATCTGATCAGATGGCACCGGAGGCCGTGGATCAGATTGAGAAGACTCTGAAGCACCTGAAAGAGCGGTATGGGATTATGCCAGAAGGTATTGTGTATAATCCGTTTAAAGTTACGGATGCAACAGCAACGTATAACTGGCTGGATGATAAGATCTATTTATCCAACAAGATGCGGGATCCGGCAGAGTACCTTAAAACCGTCAAGAAGTCGGAAGAATCCCATAGAGCACACTGGGAGCATTACAATACCAAAGAAGAAGCCCGGAAGAAACTGGCAGAGGCAGAAAAAATCCTGGAAGATAGGACGATTAAGGGATATGAGAGGGAGAAAGCGGTTCTTGCCAAGGCAGAGGCTGAGATTGACCTCAATGTTTCAAGGTATGCAGTTCGCGAGAATATGTCTGATGCGCTTCTTCATGAATATGGACATTTTATCCATCGCCATGCAAATACGGACTATGTTCAGAAAAAGAATGTATTCAAAGCGAAAGAACTCGGGGGAAAAATGATCGGAAACGACTGGGGTTATGATATTAACACGGAATACTCCAGAAGCGCGAAGATTGAGGCGGCGAAGATCAGCCAGTATGCGGCCGAGAATCCATATGAGACGTTTGCGGAGGGCTTCCTGGCGATGGAGAAGGGCGAAAAGATCCCGGATCGGATCGCAGAGGTCATTTCTGATGCAATAAAGGCAGCGGGAGCGAAACCCATTGAAAATATGCGTGGTTCTGATATAATAAGGGTAAGTAAGACAACTCTTACAGCAGAACCTAATACCATAACAGAGGTTGTCGGAAAACGTGGTGGAATTGATCGGAACTATTATGGAGCTGATGGCAAGCAAAATAAGCAGATCAGCAACAATGATCATGGAAACCCGAAGAGACATCCGTATGGAAAGCATGGAGAGCATGCACATGATTATATTTACGACGAAGAAGGAAAGCTGAAGGGGCGTCCGGTTAGAGAAATGACGGAACAGGAAAGAAAGGAGAATGAAGATATCATATGAGTGCAAACGAATTAAGAGATTATATTGCAAGCTTATGTTCTCATGTCACATTCGACTTTCACGGGAAGTCATGCGGCGTTGATCCGCTTGCTCCGGATCAGATCGATTTATGGTGTGGAGATGATACGATGACAGCAGCGTCGGTGTCAGAAGCGATGAATACCCCGTTCTTTGATGGAAAAAGCCTTAATGAGATAGCAGATAAAATCGAGAATGTAGAATAGATCTCACCAGTAAATATGCTGGTGAGATTTTTGTTTATACGGAAGTTGCACCGGTGCAACACAATCAGAGATACATTTAGTACCACCCGCCGAAAGGTTGGTGGTATTTTTATTACTTCAAACATGTCCGGAATGACGTAAAACTACCAGAAAGGAGAGCTTGAGAATGACACAGGAACAGTTTGAAGCCCTTGGCATTGAAAAAAGCCTTGCCAAGAAAGCCGCAGATGAGTCAAAAAAAGAGCTGGAAAACTATGTGACAAAAGAGACATACGATGCTTCCGAGCAGAAATGCAAACAGCTGGAGACCGCGGCACAGGATCACGAGAAACAGCTGGAGACATTAAAGGCATCTGCGGGGGATAACGAGAAGCTGAAGCAGCAGATCGCTGATCTTCAGAATCAGAACAAGAAACAGGACGAGGACAACCAGAAAGCCATGAAGGATCTGAAGATGACTTATGCGATTCGTATGGCAGTGTCTGCATCTGCGCAGGACAGTGATCTGGTAGCTGGTCTTGTGGACCGCAACAAGCTGATTCTGGGAGATGATGGAAAGGTAACCGGTCTGGACGAACAGATCAAGAGCTTAAAGGAGAGCAAACCGTTTCTCTTTAGACAGGAAAAGCCGAATGAAAAGAAAGGCTTTTTCCGGTTAGGCGGAAAAGAAACAACTGAAGGCAACAGTGATACACACCTTAGCATGAAGGAAGCAATCGCTGCACAGCTTAAACTTGGAACAGAGGGAAAGGAGTAATTTATGGCAATTACATTAGAAGAAGCAAAAAAGAATGTGCAGGATGACCTGCAGTTAGGAGTCATCGATGAGTTTCAGAAATCGAACTGGATTCTGGAGCATATCCCGTTTGATGATGCAGTATCCCCGACCGGAGGCGGTGCGACTCCGAGTTATTCCTATACACGTTTAAAGACACAGCCTACAGCAGATTTCCGTGAGATCAATAAGGAATACACGCCGTCAGAGGTTACCAGAGAGCGCCACACGGTTGAAATCAAGGTGTTTGGTGGTTCTTATGAGATCGATCGTGTGATTGCAAGCATGGGTGGTATCGTCAGTGAAGTAGAACTTCAGCAGGCTCAGAAAATCAAAGCAGCACAGGCCTTGTTTAATGATACTTTCATTAACGGAGACAGCGGTGTGAATACAAAAGCGTTCGATGGACTGGACAAAGCACTGACCGGAAGCGATACAGAATACAATAAGGGCGGTACGATCGACCTGTCCACATCTGAGCTTATCACAAAGAATTTCCAGAATTTCCTTGATATGCTGGATGAATTCCTGACTGGTCTTGATGGAACCCCGTCCTTCATCGCTGGAAATACGAAGATGATCGCAAAGCTGAGAGCGTGTGCGAGACGTGCAAGCATGTACTCCGTGACAAAGGACAACTGGGGCAATCAGGTTGAGAGCTATGGAAATATCCCGTTTGTAGATATGAAGGCAAAGCCTGGAACAAATGATGATGTTATTGCCACAGATAGTGCTGAAGGAACCACCTCTTTATTTGCTGCCCGTCTTGCTATGGATGGTTTGCATGCAGTTTCCTTTGCGGGAGTATCCCCGGTACAGACATGGCTTCCGGACTTCTCTACTGCTGGAGCGGTAAAGAAGGGCGAGGTAGAGATGAATGCCGCGTTGGCTCTTAAGGCGTCTAAGGCAGCAGGTGTATTCCGTGGAATCAAGGTAAAATAAGAGGAGGAACGGATATGAAAATCTATAGTCCGAATAAAGAATACACTGGTGTTTCAGCATCAGTGCCGTTTTGTAATGGAATGGGAGAGACAGAAGATCCTCATCTGATCAAATGGTTCAAAGATCATGGGTATAAGGTCGATGAAGAAAGCAACGCAGAGCAGAAAGAAGAGGAAACAGTAGAGATCCCGGCAGATGTAGACACATCTGCCGCCGTAACCGGAAAGGTAGCAAAGAAGAAGGCGGGGCAGTGATATGGCATATGAGCCGTACGCAAGCAAAGAATATTATCAGAACGAATATCAGGGTAGCATCGTGCCGGAGGACAAGCTTTTAAAAGCTCTCCGGCAGGCCAGCCGACATATTGATTCCCTGACCTTCAACCGGATTGTTGGTCAGGGATTTTCTAATCTTTCAAGGTATCAGCAGGAGCTGATCCGGGAAGTAACCTGTCAGCAGGCTGATTTTGAAACAGAAAACGCAGATGAGATCGACACGATCCTGCAGAGCTATGCAATCAATGGCGTATCGGCACAGTTCGGCTCCTCATGGGACGTGATCACTTACCAGGGAGTTGCAATGAAGCTCGATGTGGAGGCCCTGC
>OGEC01001000.1_pt1 | contig 16540 bp, 17 predicted proteins | sample 1570551 | NCBI WGS metagenome assembly OGEC01 (sample SAMEA2582127, study PRJEB24529) | metagenome | biome: Human gut stool | place: China | collected 2011 | reverse complement strand
ATAGGTCGAGGGCATAACCAAAGCAGTGATAGGTTTGGATGATGATGTTGGTTTTGACTGTATGTAGTTTTGAAGGTACATGGAATATAGACAGGAATGAGAAGCAGTGCGAAAGCGCTGCTTTTTTTTCTATAAATTCGGGCTGATCAGAGTATTGATTATTTTTGGATTTATCCCTAGGAAAAAGCACTGATTTGCGTTATACTAAGAAAGATGTGAATGAAAACATGGTACAAAGGAGATGAAGCAATGATTCGTTTTACATGGTATGAACTGCTTTGGCTGTTTTTCATCTATTCTTTCTTAGGATGGGTGCTGGAGACAGCGGCCGCAACAGTAAAACAGAAGAAATTTGCGAACAGAGGTCTGGTGAATGGGCCGTTCTGTGTGATCTACGGTATCGCCGCTCTGTTCATGACATTTGGATTACAGGAGCTAAGAGGAGTCTGGCTTTTTTTATTTGCGGCGATTTATGCTACAGTGATTGAATGGGTTGCAGGGCATTTGATCGAGAAGGCATTTAAAGCCAGATGGTGGGATTACTCCAAGATCAGATGGAATCTGGACGGGTATATCTGTATCCCAGCTTCTCTTGTCTGGGGTGCTCTTGGATATCTCGGAATCCGCTGGGGAAACAGATTTGCGATTATAGTATTTAAAATGTTGCCACTGTTCCTGATGAAGATCCTTGTGTTGGTTCTTCTTGGAGTGTTAGTTGTGGATATCCTCGGATCTTATCTGCTGCTTCGTGGAAAAGGGAAGAACCTCGCGCGGTGGAAAGCTACGAATGAAGGTCTGGATAAAGTCAGTGATAAGCTTGGGCGTATGATTTCCACTTGGGTTGGAAAACGTATCCAAAAAGCGTATCCAAAGGCAGTCGAACTGATCCGCAAGGAAGAGGAAGCGGAGAAGGGAAAAGTATTTGCCGCAGGCTGTGGGTTCTATAAGATCGTGCTGTTGTTTTTTGTCGGAGCATTTCTTGGAGATATTACAGAGACGATTTTCTGCAGGATTACGGCAGGTGTGTGGATGAGCCGATCCAGTGTGGTCTGGGGACCGTTCAGTATTGTCTGGGGACTGGCGATCGCACTTGTGACAGCAATGCTTTACAAATATAAAGATAAGAGCGACAGTTTCTTATTTATCATCGGTACGTTGCTCGGTGGAGCGTACGAATATCTTTGCAGCGTGTTTACAGAAATTGTATTCGGGAAAGTATTTTGGGACTATAGCGAGATTCCATTTAACTTAGGAGGCCGAATCAACTTGTTGTACTGCTTCTTTTGGGGAATTGCGGCAGTTGTCTGGTTTAAGAAGATTTATCCGTACATTTCCGCATGGATTGAGAAAATCCCGATGCTGGCAGGGAAGCTGCTTACCTGGTTTTTGATCGTGTTCATGATCTGCAATGTTGCGGTGTCATGTATTGCACTTGTTCGTTATGATGAACGTGGAAAAGGTATTGTAGTGGAAAATAGTATTCAGAAGTGGGCAGATGAGCATTATAATGATGTGAAGATGGAGAAGATTTATCCAAACGCAAAAGCGACAGAATAGAAAAAGTGTTGATGCACAGAAGAGGGGGTGTGTATCAACACTTTTTTTGAGTGTATTATAAAATTAGATATTGTCTGTCGTGGAAAGAGAAGCATCTGTCTCAGGAAACAGAAGTGCAGGAACGAAGTAAAACCAGCGACCGAAGAGTCGGGCAATGAATCCAACAAGCAGAGCAGCGATGATAGTTCCTTCACGTACTCCGTTTAATTCTTTTGCAAAGACAAAGGAAAGCAGTGCTGCCATAACAGTCATTGTAACATCGAAAGCAACTTTCGTGCTTCCAAATTCTCGTTCGCATGTCTGTACAACAGCGCGGACGAAGGATTCACCTGGAAGCATTGCAACATCTGCAAGAACTTCGCAGTAGACACCGAATCCGAGAATGATACATCCAATCAAAAGTGCAATGACCTTGAACAGATAGGAATCCGGGTGAACGAAAGATAAGAGAAGCATTGTCCAGTCGATAAAGTATCCGAACAAGATTGAAATCGGAATCTGTAATAGGTGTTCTAATTTAAAATCATTGCGAAGGATCAGAAGCTGCAGTGCGATTAAAAAGAGACTGAAGATAATCGTAAAGTTACCGAGTGTGAGTGAGAAATTCAAGCTCAGTACATAAGGGATAGAGGAAATCGGAGAAGTTCCGAGGTTCGCCTTTGTGACGAGACTAACACCAAGGGAACTGATAAATAATCCGACCAAAAAGATGAGATAGCGTTTAAATTTTTCCATTTGATTCAAGTCCTTTCTTTCATGTGAAGTTTCTACATCTAAGAAGTTTCTATATCTAAGAAGTTTCTATATCTAAGAAGTTTTCTGTATTAATAGGTGAGATTAAAGTTTAGACAGATTGTATTACTTGTCGCTGGAATTTTGAGAAGAAAGATTATCCTGTACCTTCTGAAATGTCTTTAGAAAGAAATTCAAATCTTCTTCGGATATTCCTGAAAGAGCAACAGCTTCTATTTCATGAAATTTCTGCTCAACGATCTGCTGCAGCCTGCGTCCGTTTTTTGTGAGAAACACATGAAATGATCTGCGGTTTCCATTTAATATTCGGCGTTCCACCATGTTCTGATCTTCCATGCGATTCAGGACAGAAGTGAGAGAACCAGCCTCAATATGACAGGCGGCAGCAATCTCTTTCTGATTTGCACCGTCATGATCTTTTAAGTAATCCAAAACCTTTGGCTGTCCAAGGGTCAGACCGTAAGGCTTCAGCTGTTCCATCAGCTGCTTCTGTATCATCATATGGTTTGACATGGAGAGATAGTGAAAGGATTCCATTATAAATACCTCCAAAATAACTGTTAGAATTCAAACAATTATGATTATAACAATCTGAATGCGAATGTCAAGAGGTTTCATAAAAAGTCCAAGTGATGGTTCCTATAAAACAGGAAAGTAATTCATAAAGTGTGTAAAGAAAGCTTGCTGAAAATGTCAAAAAGTCTTATAGTAGTAGAGGCGAGATAGATAAAAAAGAGCAATCTTTGCTTTTGGGGGATAAAGCATAAGAAAATGCGCAACACTTTAAGGAGTGCTTCAGAATAGTTATCCAAATACATTTACGGAGAGGAAAAAGGTATGATGGAGAATAAAAAAATGCGGGCAGAGCATCCGAAGAAAGAGCTTGCAGTGGATATTTTGTATGATATTATAGGAAGTATTTTGTTTGGTGCCGGAATCTATACATTTGCAGAGGGTGGAAACTTTGCGCCTGGAGGAATTTCAGGTATTGCCTTGATCATGAACAAGTTATGGAATCTTCCGGTTGGTACAATGACGTTGATACTGAATATTCCACTGGTCATCATCAGTTACAAGACAGTAGGAAAGAGGTTTTTGATGAAGACTGCGAGGACAATGATTATTTCAACTATTTTTGTCGACCTTGTATTTCCGATGTTCCCGTACTATACAGGACAGCGTCTGCTTGCAGCGATTTACTCAGGTGCATTGCTTGGACTTGGAATGGTTCTTTTCTATATGAGAGGTTCTTCTTCGGGCGGAGCAGATTTCCTGACTATGACGATCAAAAAGAAGAGACCCCATATGTCTCTTGGTCGACTGACGTTGTTGATCGACTTGATCATTATTTTAATTGGATGGCCGGTATTCGGTGATGTTGACTCAGTTCTTTATGGATTGATCGCAGTATTTGTCTGTTCTATGGTGATCGACAAGATTCTTTACGGAATCGGTGCAGGAACACTTGCAATCATTGTTACATCGAAGGGAGAGGAAACAGCGGAAGAGATTGGAAGAATCACCGACCGTGGTGTAACATCTTTGGAAGGAATGGGTACTTATACAAAGAGTAAGAGAAATGTTCTGCTCTGTGCATGTTCCAAGTCAGAAGCGTATCTTGTGAAAAATGCAGTTTACCAGGTAGATGACTCGGCCTTTGTAATGTTTACTGAGACAAGTGAAGTGCTTGGAGAAGGATTCAAGGAAAGTCTGGATGAGTTGTAAATAAAATAGAAGAACAGTTACGAATATGAAATATAAAAAGCTGCTGTCCATCTGTTGTTTACGAGGTTTGTGAACAACAGACGGACAACAGCTTTTCTATATGCTTTATATGTATAGATTTGTTTTCAAAGATTCAAAAATGTTAATCTTCTTTCGCCCAGTCGAAGGAATATTTAACAGCCTTGTGCCAACCCTTCAGTTTCTTTTCACGGATTTCCGGGTCAATTGAAGGTTCAAAGATCTGATCAATCGCCCAGTTCTCTTTGATTTCTTCAAGACTGTTCCAGTAGCCGACTGCAAGACCGGCCAGATAAGCAGCTCCCATAGCAGTCGTCTCAACGCAGACCGGACGGTGGACGGGTGCGTTGATCAAATCAGCCTGTGTCTGCATCAGGAAGTTATTTGCGCTTGCGCCGCCGTCTACTTTCAGGGAGGCAAGGTCAATGTCGGAATCTGCCTTCATGGCAGTCAGGACGTCATATGCCTGATAAGCGAGAGATTCGAGGGTTGCACGGATGATGTGGTATTTATTTACCCCACGTGTCAGGCCGACGATCGTTCCGCGGGCATACTGATCCCAATATGGAGCACCAAGTCCGGTGAAAGCAGGTACAACATAACAGCCGTTTGTATTTTTCACTTTCTTTGCCATATATTCGCAGTCGTCAGCGGAGTCAATCAGGCGCAGTTCATCACGCAGCCACTGGATCGCTGCACCGGCGACAAAGATAGAACCTTCCAGAGCATATGTAACCTTTCCGTCAAGTCCCCAGGCAATCGTGGTGACCAGCCCATTGTTGGAAAAGACAGGTTTCTCTCCGGTGTTCATCAGAAGGAAGCATCCGGTTCCGTAAGTATTCTTCGCATCTCCTGGTTTAAAGCAGGTCTGACCGAAAAGTGCAGACTGCTGATCTCCGGCAGCACCGGCAATCGGGATCGCTCCGCCGAGGACGGATGGATCTGTCTCCCCGTAAATGCAGCTGGAAGGCTTTGGTATCGGAAGCATACAGCGTGGAATCTGAAGTTCTTCGAGAATCTCATCATCCCAGTCTAATGTATTGATATTGAAAAGCATGGTTCGTGATGCGTTGGAGTAGTCTGTAACATGTACTGCGCCTTTCGTTAGTTTCCAGATCAGCCAGGTCTCTACTGTACCAAAGAGCAGTTCTCCGCGCTCGGCACGTTCTCTTGCTTTCGGAACGTTGTCGAGAATCCAGCGGATCTTTGTTCCGGAGAAATAAGCATCAAGTACAAGGCCGGTTTTCTGACGGAACTTTTCTGTCAGTCCTTTTTCCTTCAAAGAATCGCAGAATTCAGCAGTACGACGACACTGCCAGACGATTGCGTGGCAGATAGGATCGCCGGTATTTTTATCCCACACGATCGTTGTCTCGCGCTGGTTCGTGATACCGATTGCAGCGATATCAGAAGGTTCTGCGCCGATGATGTTCATAGCCTCCACAGCAACTCCGAGCATGCTTGCCCAGATTTCATCCGCATCGTGCTCAACCCAGCCCGGTTTCGGAAAATGTTGTGTGAATTCTCTCTGTGTGACGCTGCAGATTTCCCCTTTTTTATTAAATAAAATGCAGCGGTTACTTGTGGTTCCGGCATCTAATGCCATAACGTATTTTGACATAATATGTGCCTCCTCATTCTAGTATTACTCAGAACAGAAAGGGTTACTGTTCACTCCCGTGTCAATCACTCCGCTGATTGACACGGAGGATGCATGTTTTGGCTTGAATGCATCTCGCCCCATCGCCAAAGGCGATTTAAAATGGCGAGATGCGTTGCTGGTTGCACATTGTGTGAACAGTAACTAGAAATGTGATAATCGAGGTTCGTTCTGTTCTATATTCTAATAAGATAAGAATATCATAATCGGAAGGTGGGTTCAATGGACGAAAGGTGTTGTAATAACTAAATTTTCGCATTTTACTGTATTTTACTGTATGCATGCTTGCAAATCTTTTTGTGATACCGTAAAATAAATTTTGAATTGCTTTTCAGCAGTTCGCCTTATACAACTAATAACGATACAGAGACATTAGAAAGTTTTATTTTCTTATGCATTTTCATAATAAGAAAGGCGGTATATTCCATGGGAATGATACGTGCTGAAAAGCTTGTATTTGAATATGATAAACGAGACGAAGAAGGTAATGTGATCGGATCCCATCGCGCCATTGACGGAGTTGACATTGATGTCCCGCAGGGTTCTTTTGTGGCGATTCTTGGACATAATGGTTCAGGAAAGTCTACCCTGGCGAAGCATATGAATGCGATTCTTGTCCCGACAGGTGGAACGATGTGGGTGGACGGAAGGGATACGAAAGATCCGAATGAGCTTTGGAACATCAGACAGAGCGCAGGAATGGTATTTCAGAATCCGGATAACCAGATTATCGGAACTGTTGTGGAAGAGGAAGTAGGATTCGGTCCGGAGAACTTAGGAGTTCCTACAGATGAAATCTGGAAACGGGTAGAAAACAGTCTGCGCGCAGTCGGTATGCTGGAGCGCAGAAAGGATTCTCCGAATAAACTGTCCGGCGGTCAGAAGCAGAGGGTTGCAATCGCAGGAGTGATTGCAATGGAGCCGAAGTGTATCGTGCTCGATGAGCCGACGGCGATGCTTGATCCGAATGGACGAAAAGAAGTGATCGAAGCGGTAGAGCAGCTTCGAAAAGAGAAGAATGTTACGGTGATCCTGATCACACATTATATGGAAGAAGTGATCGATGCGGATCAGGTATTTGTAATGGATGAAGGGCATGTGGTGATGCATGGTACACCAAAAGAGATCTTCAGCCGGGTGGATGAACTCAAGAAGTACCGTATGGATGTACCACAGGTGACAATGCTGGCAGACGCATTGATTCAAAAAGGAGTTCCGCTGCCGAAAGGAATTCTTAGAAGGGAAGAATTGGTGGATGCCTTATGTCAATTAAATTAGAAAATATCAGTTATGTATATAGCCCGGGAACTGCATATGAGCATCATGCACTGAAGGATGTCAGTCTGGAGATTCCACAGGGACAGTTTGTGGGAATCATCGGACATACAGGTTCCGGAAAATCCACATTGATCCAGCATCTGAATGGTTTGATGAAAGCAACCTCAGGGAAATTACTTTATGAGGGGCAGAACATTTACGAGGACGGATATGATATGAGGAAACTGCGTACACAGGTAGGACTTGTGTTCCAGTATCCAGAGTATCAGTTGTTTGAAGTTGATGTGTTAAGCGATGTGTGTTTTGGACCGAAGAACCAGGGACTTTCCAAGGAAGAGTGCGAGAAGCAGGCAAGAGAAGCCCTGGAGCTCGTAGGATTTCCGGAGAAATATTATAAGCAGTCCCCGTTTGAATTATCCGGAGGTCAGAAGCGTCGTGTGGCAATCGCGGGAATTCTTGCAATGCATCCGAAGGTACTTGTTCTGGATGAGCCGACAGCAGGACTGGATCCGAAGGGACGAGATGAGATCTTAGATCAGGTGAAATTGCTTCATGAGAAGACCGGAATGACAGTAATTCTTGTTTCCCATAGTATGGAAGATGTTGCAAAATACGTGGAGCGCCTGATCGTGATGAATGATGGAGAAAAGATGCTTGACGGTACACCGGAAGAAGTGTTCCGCCATTATAAAGAGCTTGAGGCTGTTGGACTGGCAGCACCACAGGTAACATATGTAATGCATGATCTGAAAGAAAAAGGATTTGATGTATCAGCAGATGCGACAACTGTGGAAGAGGCTGCGGACGAGATCTACAACTTCCTGAAGAAGAGACAGGAGGTGCAGTCATGATCAGAGATATTACGATAGGACAGTATTATCCGGCACAGAGTCCGATTCACAGACTGGATCCGCGTGTGAAGATTGTCTGCACACTGATCTTTTTGGTTTCTTTATTTGTGCAGAACAGTGTGCTTGGATATGCATTGGCATTTGTATTTCTTGCGTGCATGATTCACATTTCTAAAGTCCCGGCAAAGTTTATCGGAAAAGGACTTAAGCCGATTGTGATCTTGTTATTGTTTACAGTGGCTATGAACTTGTTCCTCACAAGAGGCGGTGCAGTGTTATTCCATTGGGGAATCATTACGATCACAGAGACAGGACTTCGTACTTCTGTGTTCATGGCAGTTCGTCTTGTACTGCTTGTTGCAGGATCTTCTTTGATGACATTTACAACGACTCCGAACGGACTGACAGATGGACTGGAGAAGCTGCTTCATCCACTGAACCGAATCCATGTACCGGTACACGAAATTTCGATGATGATGTCTATTGCACTGCGTTTTATTCCGATTCTGCTGGAAGAGACAGACAAGATCATGAAGGCACAGATTGCAAGAGGAGCTGATTTTGAATCAGGAAATATTATCCAGAGAGCAAAGGCAATGATTCCGATTCTTGTTCCGCTTTTCGTGTCTGCATTCCGAAGAGCGAATGATCTGGCGATGGCAATGGAAGCCCGCTGTTATCATGGTGGCGAAGGGCGTACAAAGATGAAGCCTTTGAAATATCATTATCAGGACAGACTTGCTTATGCAATCACAGGGGGATATCTGATCGCGATTGTAGTGATCGGAAGATTTGTGCCGTTTAAATTGTGGATTTTTTAGAATAAAATAAATAGAGAAGAGGGACGGAGATTTCTGTCCCTTTTATTTACGCGAGCAACGAGTCAAAGTCCGTGCTTGCACGAGACCTTGGCGACTGCCGCGATAACTTGAGAAACTCGCGGAGCGTGTTTCTCATAGTATTAGGAGAAAGAACAGATATGAGAAGAATCAGATTAAGGGTGGCATATGACGGCACTGCTTATTGTGGATGGCAGGTGCAGCCGGAAGTGCCGACGATTGAAGGTGAATTGAATCAGGCAATCTCTAGACTTACGAAGGAAGAGATTATCGTGATCGGGGCAAGCCGCACAGATGCGGGAGTCCATGCGAAGGGAAACGTTGCTGTATTTGACACAGAGTCTACAATCCCGGCAGACCGATTTGCTTATGCATTGAATCCACTGCTTCCGGAAGATATTGTGGTTGTGGCATCAGATGAGGTGGAAGCAGACTGGCATCCAAGACATTGTGATACGGAGAAAACGTATGAGTACAAGATCTTAAATAGCAAGTTCCCGGATCCGATGAGAAGAAGAGACACGTATCATGTTTCATTTGATCTTGATCTTGAGAAGATGAGAGAAGCAGCAGAATACCTGAAAGGGGAGCATGACTTTAAGAGCTTCTGTAATGTTCATACTCAGGTGGAAGATACGGTTCGCACGATTTATGATCTGGAAGTAGAGAAAGAGGGGGAACTTATTACCATTCGTGTCCGTGGAAATGGATTCCTCTACAATATGGTCCGAATCCTTGCAGGTACGTTGATCGGAGTCGGAAGAGGAGCGATTGCCCCGGAACAGATTCCAGCCATTCTTGAGGCAAAGGACCGACAGGCAGCAGGAATGACAGTTCCTCCACAGGGACTAAGGCTTGTTGAAATTGACTACCTTGAAGAAAAAAGTAAATAATTTTTTGTAAAGGTTGACAATGAACCGTTTCGCTGTTACACTAGACAGTGTGGTGATTGTCAGTAGACAGAACCAAATTTCAGACGGAGACCCGAAGAAAAGAGTATGTCTGAAATTTGTTTTTGTAAAAAATAACGAAAAGAATCGCGGAATACATAAAAATATAAAAAAAGTATAAATATTATTAACAAAATATAAAATATTTGATTGACTTTTATGTGCAGGTTTGTTATACTGAATCACGTAGAAAAGAGATAACATTGACGAATTGTTATCATTAAAGAAGGATTGTTACTGTTAGGCAGGCAAAACCAGATTTTATGAGCGTCACCGAAGGAATCAAGGGGGATGCCTTAAAGTTTGGCTTTTTTATTTATTAGGGAGATTCTCCCGAAGTTAGAGAAAGGCCAATCGGATGGTTATAGACAAAATAATTAATAACAACATTGTATCTGCATTTGATGAAACAGGCTTAGAAGTTGTTATCATGGGACGGGGAATCGGATTCCAGATGAAGCGGGGGCAGGAAGTTCCGGTGGAGAAGGTTGAGAAGATTTTCCGCATCAAGAGTCAGAGCATAGCAGGGCAGCTCAAGGAATTGCTGGCGAAGATGCCGCTTGAGCAGGTTCAGATCTCCAATGAGATCATTTCTTATGCGAAGAAGACAATGAAGCTGAAATTAAATCAAAGCATCTATGTTACATTGACAGATCATATCAGTTTCGCGATCAGCCGCTGTAAAAAGGGGGTTCATCTTGAGAATGCGTTGCTGTGGGAGATTAAAAGATTTTATCCACAGGAATTTGAACTCGGAAGATATGCGGTAGAACTTGTGAAAAAGAGACTGGATGTAGAGATGCCTGAGGACGAAGCAGGATTTATTGCATTGCATTTTGTCAACGCAGAGTATGGAACAGATATTCGGGATGCGGTACGATTTCCAAATCAGATGAAAGAGATTCTTGGAATCGTAGCAGATGAACTTGGAATTGAGATGGATGAAGGCTCGCTGCATTATGAGAGATTTCTGACACATGTGAAGTTTCTTCTTCAGAGGATTTATCGTAAGGAATTGCTGGAAGAGGAAGAGAATGAGATCACAGAGATGATGCAGAGAAAGTATCCGAAGGAGTATTCTTGTAGCAGAAAAGTTGCAGATTACATAGAACAGACGGCAGACTGCAAGCTGTCAGGAGAGGAAGTTTTGTATCTGACACTCCATATTCGCCGTGTTGCGATGGCGGATTCGGAGGACGAATAAGGTTGCTTTGAACGGTAACAAAAGTGAAAGGCTGCATTGAGAAATGAACAGCCGCAGATGAACTTGGACTTTAGCGCATTGCGCTTTTGTCATAGATGGTTCTCTGGTTTGTGGAAGACCCGGAGGATCAGAGGTGATTTTGACCGGAGGACTCATTTGCCGGTTAAAATAAAAAGGGATTAAAAATGAGAGATTATTAAGGAGGGAATTCTATGAAATTCGTACAGAAATTAGGAAAAGCTCTTATGCTTCCTGTTGCTTGTCTTCCGATTTGTGGTATCCTGATGGGATTAGGATACGCAATGTGTCCATCTACTATGCAGGGTGGAGATGTAACTGGTATTGTTCAGCAGATTGGATTTTTCCTTGTAAAAGCAGGCGGTGCTCTTATTGATAACATGGCACTCCTCTTTGCAATCGGTGTTGGTGTTGGTATGTCTGATGACCATGATGGTACAGCAGGTCTTGCTGCACTTGCATCTTGGCTGATGATCACAAACCTTCTTTCTACTGGAGCAGTATCTGTTCTCAGAACACTGGAAGAAGGATCAACAGCATTTATCGCATTCAGCAAAATCGCTAACCCGTTTATCGGTATCATCGCTGGTATCATCGGTGCACTTTGCTACAACAGATTCAAATCAACTAAGCTTCCTGACTGGCTGTCATTCTTCAGTGGTAAGCGTTGTGTAGCAATCGTTGCTGGTGTTGTTTCCATCGTTGTATCTGCAGTTCTTCTTTTCGTATGGCCGGTAATCTTCGGTGGACTGGTTGCACTTGGAAAAGGAATCGAAGGAATGGGAGCTCTTGGAGCTGGTATCTATGCATTCTTCAACAGATTACTTATCCCGTTCGGTCTGCACCACGCACTGAACAATGTATTCTGGTTTGATACAATCGGACTTGGAGACCTGTCACACTTCTGGGCTGGAGAAACATCTGCAGATGTAACATGGAGCCTTGGAATGTACATGTCAGGATTCTTCCCATGTATGATGTTTGGTATCCCTGGAGCAGCTCTTGCTATGATTCAGTCTGCAAAGAGCAATAAGAAGAAAATTGCAATCGGACTTATCGCATCTGCAGCAGTATCCGCATTCGTTTGTGGTGTTACAGAGCCATTTGAGTTCGCATTCATGTTCCTTGCTCCGGCACTTTACGTTGTATACGCTTTACTGTATGGTATCTTTACAGTAATCACAGTAGCTCTTGGATTCCGTGCAGGATTCTGCTTCTCAGCAGGACTTACAGACCTTATCTTCTCTGCTTCCCTTCCGGCAGCAGCTAAGACATGGCTCATCCTTCCACTTGGAATCGCAGCTTTCATCGTATTCTACGTTGTATTCCGTTTCGCAATCGTTAAATTCGATCTGAAGACACCAGGTCGTGAGGATGACGATGATGATGAAACAAAAGTTGTTCTTGCAAACGATGACTTCACAACAGTAGCTAAGATCGTTCTTGATGGTGTTGGTGGAAAAGATAACGTAGAGTCTGTCGACAACTGTATCACAAGACTTCGTCTTGTAATCAAAGATTACACAAAGGTTGATGAGAAGAAGATCAAATCTGCAGGTGTTGCAGGCGTTGTTCGTCCATCTCAGAAAGACGTTCAGGTAATCATTGGAACAAAAGTTCAGTTTGTAGCTGACGAGTTCAAGAAACTTTGCAAATAAGTTTAAATGATAATTAGGTTATCCGGGATAATGATGTGAAAGAATACGGATAACACACACATTAATAATCCCTTTTCAAAAGCGGAAGTGGAATCGGCGAAGAGCCGGGGATACTTCCGTTTTTTATATATTAGGAAAGTTCTTTCCTAATATATAAAAACGCTCCGCTAGGGATGCGCACTGCGGCGTACAAGGTAGGTGTCGCAAGCGACCGCCGCAGGCGCCAGAATGTGCCAAGGCACATTCTTTGTTATATATACAAGACCACTTGACAAAAGGATTACAATAGTCTATCATCAAGACTACGAGAGTTATTATGACTCTTATATGGAAGTTATATATGTAAGGCTATGAAGGGAACAAGTAACAGACAGAACAGACACACAGAAAGCTGCCGGCTGATGAGAGGCGCGTAGATGACTGACTGCGAATACATCCCGGAGCTTCACACCGAAATCTGATGATGAAAGTTCAACGATTGATATGGACAGCAGATCAGACAGAGAGTAGGCTGTGACGGAGTTGTGCTCGTTATTGCACGAATGAGACTGACAGATATAAAGGTAAGAATTTTATACTTACATCCGAAAAAATGTTGTCGGTGAATTAAGGTGGTACCACGGTGATAGATCGTCCTTATTGCGTCATGCAGTAAGGACTTTTTATATGTTAGAAAAGTTCTTTTCGGATATATAAAAAGGCCAAGCTGAATGATGCGTTATAATGCTACTGGTCACAGTTTTTGTGCCAAGAGACATGTTATGAATATTCTGTAGAAGTTACAGAAAAATAAAACGAAAAGAGAAGGAGAAGAAAGATGGGAATTTATGAAGAACTTCAGGCAAGAGGCCTGATCGCCCAGGTAACAGATGAAGAGAGAATCAAAGAACTTGTAAATAATGGAAAGGCTACATTCTATATCGGATTCGACCCGACAGCAGACAGTCTTCATGTAGGACATTTCATGGCACTGTGCCTGATGAAACGTCTGCAGGAAGCAGGAAACAAGCCAATCGCACTGATCGGTGGTGGTACAGGATATATCGGAGATCCATCTGGAAGAACTGATATGAGAAGCATGATGACACCGGAGCAGATCCAGCATAACTGTGACTGTTTCAAAGAGCAGATGAGCCGTTTCATCGATTTCTCTGATGGAAAAGCTCTTATGGTAAACAATGCAGACTGGTTGCTTGATCTGAACTACATCGATGTACTTCGTGAGGTAGGACCTCATTTCTCAGTAAACAGAATGCTGACAGCTGAGTGTTACAAGCAAAGAATGGAGAAGGGGCTCAGCTTCCTTGAATTCAATTACATGATTATGCAGGCATACGACTTCTATGAGCTGTTCCAGAATTATGGATGTAACCTTGAGTTCGGTGGAGATGATCAGTGGAGCAATATGCTCGCAGGTACAGAGCTGATTCGTCGTAAACTTGGTAAAGATGCAAGTGCTATGACAATCACACTGCTTCTGAACTCCGAAGGTAAGAAGATGGGTAAGACACAGTCAGGTGCTGTATGGCTTGACCCGAACAAGACATCCCCATTCGATTTCTACCAGTACTGGAGAAATGTCGGAGATGCTGATGTTCTGAAATGTATCCGTATGCTGACATTCCTTCCACTTGAAGAGATCGACAAGATGGATACTTGGGAAGGTGCACAGCTTAATACAGCAAAAGAAATCCTTGCATATGAGCTGACAAAACTTGTTCACGGTGAGGAAGAAGCGAAGAAAGCACAGGAGAGTGCACGTGCACTGTTCAGCCAGGGAAATGCTGATAACATGCCAACAACAGAACTAGAAGAGGCGGATTTCCAGGATGGAAAGATTGATATCCTTGCAGTTCTCGTAAAGAGTGGACAGGCATCTTCCAGATCTGATGCAAGACGTGCCGTAACACAGGGTGGTGTTTCTGTAGACGGAGAGAAAGTAACAGACATTACAACAACATATGCTCCGGCAGACTTCGACGGAGAAGGAAAGATCGTGAAAAAGGGAAAGAAAAACTTCCGCAGAATTGTTGCAAAATAATTGAAATGAAGTAGAGAAATAGTGGCTGTTACTGTAGCATTAAGTTGGATACAGTAACGGCCGCTTCTTATAAGGAGGAAACAAAAATGGCATTTAAAGAAGTAAAGATTGAGGAACTTTCATTTAACCCTTTTACAAAGATCAGCAAGGAATGGATGTTGATCACAGCAGGAGATGAAGAGAAGCATAATACAATGACAGCCAGCTGGGGTGGTGTTGGAATTATGTGGGGGATGAATGTGGCTACAGCATATATTCGTCCACAGAGATATACGAAGGAATTCGTAGATGCAGAAGAGATGTTTACACTTTCTTTCTTTAAGGAAGATTATAGAAAAGTATTAAATCTTTGTGGTTCCAAGTCAGGTCGCGACTGTGATAAAGATAAAGAAGCAGGTCTGACACCGTATTACACAGACGGAACAACAGCGTATGAAGAAGCAGATCTGATCTTTGTCTGCAGAAAGCTTTATGCACAGGAGATGAAACCGGAGTGCTTTACAGTAGACGGACCGGATGAAAAATGGTATCCGGGCAAAGATTACCATACAATGTATATGGGTGAGATCGTGAAGGTTCTTGTGAGAGAATAAGTAAAAGATTTCAGCTGGTCAGATTATGAAGTCGAAGAGCCGGAACAATTAAAATAAAGAGTAGTTACACTGCTTGCAAATAATAGGAGAACTCCTTTCAGTTGTGATAAGATGCAGTCTGAGAGGAGTTTTTGTAGAATAGAGTAAATAAAAATGCTGTACAACTTGAAAATCTTGATAAAATATGGTAAAAATAGATATAGAAAAAAGCAGGAAAGCGGGCGGTAGAATGGAAGAAGTAAAAACAATAATACTGAAGGATGTATTGCCTTTTGTGGATCCGGTGGCAAGATCCCATGCGAGAAGAGTTCTGAAAGATGCAGAAAGATACAAGGAGCTTGTGATTGATTTTCGGGGAATTGAATTCATGGGGCGCGGTTTTGCGGATGAAGTGTTCCGTGTGTTTCAGGAAGAGCATCCGGAGATAAAGATTACACCGCTTCATGCAAGCACATCCATGTTAGCGATGATTCGCCATCTCGGAGGAAAACAACAATAAATGATATTTACAGATCCCTTGTAAACCGTTACAATAGGAAGTCGGGGCGTTTGTCTCTGATATCTAATTTTATAGAAGAAAAGGAACAAGGGAAATGGGGATTTATCTGATTGTATGCCCGCTGGTGTTTCTAGCGGGCTTTGTTGATTCAATTGCAGGAGGCGGTGGACTTATCTCGCTTCCGGCATATATGTTTGCCGGGATTCCGGTGCATAATGCAATCGCGACAAACAAGCTGTCATCTTCAACAGGAACGGTAGTGTCGACAGCGAGATTGATTAAGAATAAGAAAGTAGACTGGGGATTTGTACCAGGAACGGTGAGCGGAGCGTTGATTGGTTCTGTTGCAGGGGCGAATCTGGCGTTGATCATCAGCGACCATATTTTGAAAATGGTATTGGTTGTGATCCTGCCGATCGTAGCCTTCTGTGTGTTGAGAGATAAGAACATGGATGTGGAAGTTCCGGTCGGAATGACAAAGAATAAGCAGTATCTGATCGCGATTGTATGCTCTTTGGTGATTGGTTGTTATGACGGATTCTACGGTCCGGGAACAGGAACCTTCTTGCTGCTTGTATTTACCAAGCTTGCGAAGATACCATTGGAGAAAGCGACAGGAAATGTGAAGATTGTGAATCTTTCTTCCAATATTTCAGCGCTGATCACATTTATTCTGGCAGGGAAAATCCTGTGGGGACTGGGACTGGCAGCATCCTGTTTTAGTATCGCAGGGCATTATGTAGGTGCAGGAATGGTTGTGAATAATGGGGTGAAAGTGATTAAGCCGATTATTCTGATCGTGCTGGTGCTGTTATTGGTTAAGGTTGTGTCTGGGATATAAGTAACTGTTCAGAGCCAAGCAAAATTTCATAAAACAGGTGTAAAATGCTTGCATT
>OGEC01000989.1_pt1 | contig 16728 bp, 11 predicted proteins | sample 1570551 | NCBI WGS metagenome assembly OGEC01 (sample SAMEA2582127, study PRJEB24529) | metagenome | biome: Human gut stool | place: China | collected 2011 | reverse complement strand
TTGCAGAGGCAGGACAGGGTGTTCCGTACACCATCAACAGCATCGGTATCATCTACAACCCGGAGCTTACAGGCTTTGATATCACAAGCTTTGACGACCTTTGGGATGAGCGTCTTGCAGGCAAGGTTTCCATTCCGGAGATCACAACAACATTCGGACCGGCTATGGTTTATGTTGCAAGTGACCATGCAGGCGTTGATGTGACAACTGATAACGGCGAGGCAGCTTTCAAGGCACTTGCTGACTTAAAGCCGAACCTTGTTAAGACATACACAAAGTCTTCCGACCTGATCAACATGTTCACTTCCGGTGAGGTTGCAGCAGCTGTTGTCGGCGACTTCGGTGTTCCGACGATCGTAGCAGCAAACCCGACACTTGTTTATGTAACACCGGACGGAGCTTACGCAAACTTCAACACCATCAACGTAACAAAGAACTGTGCGAACAAGGAGCTTGCTTACGAGTACATCAACTACCGTATCAGCGAAGAGCTTCAGACAAAGACAGGTAAGGCATTAAACGAGGCTCCGACAAACATGGATGTTACATTCACTGAGGAAGAGTCCAAAGATATGACCTACGGAGACAAGGCTGCAAAAGTTAAGGTTGTTGACTATGCTTTTGTAAACCCGATCTTAAATAACTGGATCGACCAGTGGAACAGAACGATCAATAACTAATAACGAGGAATTTTATATGAGACCCGATTTCATTCTGAAAAATGTCATGGTCTATCAGACCTTCAGACAGTGCTTTGAAAAACGGGATGTGGCAGTTGCAGGGGAAACGTTTTATTGCATTTCCCCTGCAATTTCATATCCGGGAGTTGAAGAGAGAGACGGCAAAGGCAGATACATGCTGCCGGGGCTTGTGGACATCCATATGCATATCGAGAGTTCGATGACGTATCCGGGCGAATTTTCCAGGATCACGCTTCCGTACGGCGTGACGACTGTGGTGGCTGACGCGCATGAGATGGCGAATGTGTTCGGCATGGACGGCATCCGGGCGTTTATGGCACAGAAGACGAAGCAGGATATTTTCTGGGCGATCCCGTCGAGTGTACCGGCGACAAATGAGAAGTTAGAGACAGCCGGGGCGGCCCTTGGTGTAAAGGAAATTTCTGAGATGGCATCCTTAGATGGAGTTCTCTGCCTTGGAGAGATCATGAACTATAAGGATCTCTCAGCGGAAGGCGAGAGCCGGACGAGGGACCTCATCGATGTGTGCCGGAAGGCGGGAAAGAATCTAAGGATCGAGGGACACTGCCCGGGACTTACGGGGGCAGATCTTAACCGCTTTATCTATGAAGGTGTTGATGCGGACCACACCCAGCAGACACCGCAATCGGTGATGGAGAAGACGGAGCTTGGGATGTTTCTGGAGCTGCAGTTCAAATCCCTGACACCGGAGGTCGTGAAGACCGTCTGCGATCATGAACTCTATGAGAATGTGGCGCTGGTGACGGATGACACGATGGCAGATAAGCTTCTGACCGGACATCTCAATAAGATCATCGAGACGGCTGTGAAGGCGGGGATGCCGATGGAGAAGGCGATCTACTGCGCGACCTGGACACCGTCGCGGCGGATGCATCTGGATGACAGAGGGATGATCGCGCCGGGAAAGATCGCAGACTTTATGCTGCTTGACAGTCTGGACGGGATCGAGCCGGTGGTGGTTTATAAGAAGGGCGAGTGTGTGTACTGCAGGGCTGATGAGGTGTGCGGTGCGGCAGAAGCTGCGGCATGCAGTTTCCCTGATCCGTTCTACCACACGATCAACTGCCGTCCGGCGGAGATCTCCGACTTTGTGTTAAAGGCGGAAGATCCAGACGCGAAATGGGCGGAAGTCAATGTCATGAAGATCGGCACCTTCGGAACGGCTACCACGCCGGTGAAGCGCAGAGTCGAGGTGAAGGACGGTGTGCTTGACTGGAAGTCGGCGGGACTTACCCTTGCAGTCGTTTTCGAGCGGTACGGCAAGAATGGAAATGTCGGATATGGTCTTGTGGAAGGAGCGCTGACGAAACCGGGTGCTGTGGCCACCACGTGGTCCCACGACAGCCATAACCTGTTTGTCCTGGGAACAGATGAGAACGATATGAAACTGGCCCAGAGGCGCGTCCTGGAGCTCCAGGGGGCATATGTGGTGTTCTCTGAAGGAAGATCCCTGGCAGAGGCGAGACTTACAATCGGCGGCATCGTTTCGGATCAGCCGATCGAGGTCCTCGGACAGGAACTGAAAGAAGTCCGGGCGGCGATGGAAGGTCTCGGATATGTGAACAACAACGTGATCATGTCCATGTCCACGCTTTGTCTGCCGGTTTCACCGAAGTTAAAGCTCACGGATCACGGGCTTTTGACGGTGCCGGGGCAGGAACATGTGCCGTTGGTTGAGAAGTACGGGAAGTAGTTTTACGGCCCGCCGCCGGTTTTCTCCCCGGATAGTGGAAGAGCCGGATCAGATCGAAATTATGAAGGATGAAATTAGAACGATGAAGAAGATTATCAAAAACGGCATTGTTGTGACGATGAACGCGGCAGGTGATGTCTGGGATCATGGTTATGTAATGTTTGAGGATACGAAGATCCTGGCAGCAGGTCCGGAAGATGAGCTTGAGAAAACGCTTCAGGAGCTTACTGCGCAGGGGATCTTAAAAGCTGGCGAGACCTTCGAGGAGATCGACGCGAAGCGCGCTATCGTGATCCCAGGCCTCGTAAACACCCATTGCCACCTCGGCATGATCCCGTTCCGCGGTCTCGGGGACGACTGCAAGGACCGCCTGCGGGTGTTCCTGCTCCCGATGGAGAACCAGGCTATGGACGCGGAGATGGCCAGGCTTTCCACGAGATACGCCATCGGCGAGCTGCTGCTTTCCGGCGTGACGACAGTGCTTGACATGTACTATTTCGAGGAAGTCGTGGCGAAGGTCATGGACGAGATGGGGATCCGCGGAATCGCCGGTGAGACGGTGATGGAAAAGGATTCCTGCGACAGTAAGAACGCGGATGAGGCCATCAGGCGGGGAATCGCACTGATCGAGGCGTACAAAGATCACCCGCGTGTTTCCGGAGCGATCACGCCCCACGGAACGACGACCTGCAGCCCGGAGACCTTAAAGAGGGCCTATGAGGAGGATGTAAAGGCGGGAACCGTATTTACGCTCCATGTGGCGGAGATGGACTACGAGATGACCCAGTTAAGGGAACAGTATAACATGACGCCCATCGAGTTTATGGAGCATATCGGAGTCCTCGGACCGAATACGCTGGCGGCCCACAGCATCCGCACAACGGAACATGATGTGGAGATCCTCGCGAAGCATGGCGCGTCCGTAGCCCACTGCATCGCCTCCAACACGAAGGCTGCAAAGGGCGTAGCCCCGGTGTCACTGATGCATAAGCACAGCATGTCTGTCGGCTTCGGCACCGACGGTCCGGCGAGCGGAAATACGTTAGACCTGTTCATCCAGATGCGGATGTGTGAGAACTTCCACAAAAATGAGCTCCGTGACCGCAGCGCGTTCCCGGCAAAAGAGGTCGTCTCCATGGCGACCATCGAGGGAGCAAGAGCGTTAGGACTCGGTGACATCACCGGTTCCATCGAGCCTGGAAAACAGGCGGATCTCGTCCTCGTAGAGACCGACTCCCCGAATATGTTTCCGGTATACGACCCGTATTCGGCGCTTGTGTACAGCGCGATTGCATCGAATGTGAGAGATGTTTATGTTGCGGGTGAGTGCCTTGTAAAGGAAAAGAAGCTTGTCCGTGAGGACTTCGCGAAGATCAGGAATGACCTTCGGGAGAAGATGGAGCGGACGGCGTTTAAGGATATGAAGAATCTGGTGTAGAAGACAAATATCTTGACGGAAACTGTAAAAGTACATATAATTCTGAATATAGGACAAGGAGATAGCTTGAGGAAGAGTTATCTCCTTTTTTTAAAATTTAGAGAGAAAAATACACAGACAGAGGTGCCTGTCAGGCAGCTGGGAGAAAAATAATGAGGATGTTCAGGATAAAAATGACGGCGGCGAGGACAAACCCACAGCAGATCCGTGAGGTGCGGATCGATTCGGAAAAAACGGTGGGAGAACTTCTGGAACTTGTCCGTATTGTATATGAATATGGGGATGTAAGAGGAAGTCTGTTAAATGAGGCGGGGGCCAGCCAGTCCCCGGAGACAAAGCTTAAGGACCGGATCCACGTCAGAGATCTCCTGACCGTAAATTATACGGACAAATCGATCACACCGATTTATCTGGAAGTCCTTGAGGAGTTTGATGGATCCGGGGAGACAGCCCCGATTCTCGAAAGATACAGGATAATTCCAAGGCGGACAAGAAAGACGGCATTTGGTTATCCTGCGTTTGCGCCTGAAGAGGCGGAGCGCTTTCAAAAATATCTGAATAAGGAGATCAGTAAGGTATTCGCCCCGGAACTTGTGGTGCCGGACTTTGCCTGGGAAATTGCGACACCGTGGCAATCATTGCTGGATTCCGGTACGGCTGCGGATCTGAAAATATTAATAAAAGAAAACAAGCTTCCCGTCAATGTCTATCTGAGAAAAGCGGAGCTGGAAAAGGGGATCATAAAAGAAGCAGGAAAATCAGATTTCTGGGAAAATATCATGCAGACAATGGGAATCACTGAGTATTTTCAGGTCAAAGAGCTCTGCATTCAGGGCAGTAAATTTGTAAATGGAGACGCGGTGGATACAACATTCCCGGTTTTAAGCAGGAACCGTCTTGTTGATGAGAATTACTGGTATCGCACGATACTGGCAAAAGAATTCATGGAATTTTTTGAAAACTGGCTGGGGAGCGGAAAAGAAAGAGAATACATAAAGGACCATGCGGAGCAGACCTGCTTTTTGGCAGCATGCAGGCTTTACGGCTTTGCGGACCGGGAGCTGGTGACTGAATTTTATAAGATCATGTGTCCGGAGCAAAATGCGGCAGAGCGGGTAGGAACTTTCTGGAAACAGGCGATGCAGTGCGCACTCCAGTATAATATCAAAAAGATAGTGGGGATGGAAGTCTACTATGATTCGCAGAGTGTTTCCTCCAATTCTGTAAAGCTGTTATATCGGTCATTTCTTACGTCAGACCGGTTCCATTATGTTCCGACAAAGGCGGAGATCGAGGATATCGCAATTTCCGGTATCGGCTTTTCGGAAAAAGACAGGGAAGCGCTGATAGACATGATGGAGAGAAAATACCGCTGTGAGAGAACGAACGGAAGATTTATTGTTGGGGAACTAGAAAAAGCGATACATACAGGAATTCCGGCGGGAGAGCTTACCGGGTATCTTCAGAAGGCATTATTATCGGGCAGAAGATCCTCATACCTTGGCGATATCATGGAGATTCTTGAACGTGCGCAGCGGACGGTGAGGAAAATACCACTGGGAGGATATACGGAGACGGAGATCAACCGTGCGGTGACAAAGAAAAAAGTAGTACGGGTCGAAAAGAAGATATATCCGAATGACCCGTGTCCGTGCGGTTCCGGAAAGAAATACAAGAATTGCTGTGGAAGAAGGTGAGAGGCGTGGGGACAAAGAATGAGATAGTTTACGATCTTAGACATTTTGAGAGAGATTTCAATGGGACAGAGCAGGTCAATGGTCTGGAGCTGGCTCTGGCGGAGCCTAAAAAAGATATCAGGATTAAGATGCTGGCAAACGAGCAGAGGGAGGCTGGGATTCCTTATGTGTCAGGGGATAAGATCTTTTTACTGAGGGCAGTCTGGAAGAATGATTCCAATACGCAGAGCGCGTTATGCAACGTGTACGTGGACGAAACACACGGGGAATGGATCTCGGCAAACTGCAGCTGCTCAGAATTTAATAGGAACAGATATTGCTGCCATCATGTCACCGCGCTTCTCTCCCAATATCTGATGGATCATTGGGGAACGGAAATTTTCCGGGGAACAAAAATCGAAAAGAAGCTGGCGGAGCAGGCCGGAGTACCGGATCCATTTGTTCCGGGAGTTCTGAGAAAAACGGATCAGGATCTTCTTGAAATGTTGAACATGCCCCAGGTCGGGAATATGGATCCGCTGGCGGAACTTGCGACAAACACGGAACTTCATATGGAATGCCATCTGGCGAAAGAAAAGGGTGGTGTCTCCCTGGAGCTGAAGATCGGAAGTAAGAGAAGGTATGTGGTAAAAAGCATGCTGGAATTATTTAGATCCTGCGATGAGGGAAGAGTGTACCAGATCGGAAAGACAGACTGTCTTTCATCGCTTGACCAGTTTGACATGGATGGGCGGAGAGCGATGGAGCTTCTGCTGGGACAGTACCGTCATAAAAAGAGCACACCATATTTCTCAACTATGTTTCTGCGCACGAGTGGCAGTTACAATGAGAGATATGTTTATCTGGAAGGACGCGATCTTGACGCATGGATGGAAAATGTGGGAGAGATTCCATGCTATGTCGGAGATGATCAGGTAAGAATCAGACTTGATGGTGCGGGACCGGAGATTTCCATGGAGAGGCAGCCATATGGAATGCTTTTAAAGACGGAAAGCTTTTTTATCCTTGCTAAGACGGAAGACTGGATCTATTTTCAGACAGGAGACCGGGTCAGCCGTACCAGAAATCAGCAGGGTGGACGTTTGGGAGAAATTTTGGAGCTATTGTCTGGAAAGTCGGAATTTTATATCAGAAATAAAGAACTTCCCCTGTTTTTTGGGCAGATGCTTCCGGCAATTGAGGATCAGACAGAGATCCAGACAACGGGATTTGCGCTGGATGAGTATCGTCCGGAGATCCCGAAAGTATCGATCTATCTTGATATTTCCCAGGATGAGATCATCTCCTGCCAGGTAAAATGCAGGTATGACAGAAGCGGGAAAGAATATCTTCTTTATGATGAGGCAGACCGTTCCGTGAGAAACAACGGATTTGAGGAAGAGCTGCGGAGAGTGACTGGAAAATATTTCAATGCTTATGATGAGACCAACAAGTCAATGTGTCTTTCCGGCGGTCCGGAGGAACTGTATCATTTCCTGACGGAGAGTGTGACCGAGTTAGGAAAATCCGGGGAAGTATTTATTTCGGACGCGCTTCAGAAACTGAAGGTGTGGAAGCTGCCATCGGTGGATATCGGAATCCGCATGGATACAGGTCTTCTTTATATGTCGATTCAGGCGCCGGATATGACAAAGGATGAGCTTGCGGAGATCCTGTCGTTATATTCAAATAAAAAGAAATTTTTCCGCCTGAAAAATGGCAGCTTTATGACAACAGATCCGGAAAAACAGAAGGAGTGGGCGGTTCTTGCTGAGACCTTTTTACAGTATGGAAAGAAAGATCCGGCGAGTATGGAGATTCCGGCGTTCCGGGCACTTTATCTGGACGAGATGCTGAAGAACCGGGATGGGATTAGCCTTGAGGAGAATCGGAAGTACAAAGAGCTGCTCTTTAATATGGATACAGCAAAAGAGGCAAATGATGAGGTCCCGGAATCCTTGAGGGGAATCCTGCGCCCGTATCAGGCGGATGGATTCCGGTGGATGAAGACGTTAAAACGATGCGGCTTCTGCGGAATCCTTGCGGATGACATGGGACTTGGAAAGACTCTTCAGATGCTGACGTTCCTGCTATCTGAGAAAGAGGAAGGAAAGACAGGAGATGAACTGCGGACGTTGATCGTTACTCCGGCTTCTCTTGTATACAACTGGAAAAAAGAGATCGGCCAGTTTGTGCCGGAGCTTTCCTGCAAGGTGATTACAGGAAATGCGGCAGAGCGGCAGGAAATGATCCAGAATGAGGAAGATAGGGATATCTGGATCACATCCTATGACCTTCTGAAACGCGATATTGCATGCTACGAGAATATCCGGTTCGCAAATCAGGTGATCGATGAAGCGCAGTACATCAAAAACCATGGTACCCAGGCGGCAAAGAGTGTGCGTCTGATCCAGAGTGGATTCCGGATGGCGCTGACGGGAACTCCGATGGAAAACCGTCTCAGTGAGCTTTGGAGTATTTTCGATTTCCTGATGCCAGGCTTCCTTTATGGATACCAAGGCTTCCGGGAGAAATTTGAAGAAGCGATCATGAATGACAGAGATGAAGAAGTGAGTGCGAGATTGCGCAGCATGGTACATCCGTTTATTCTTCGCCGACTGAAAAAGGATGTGCTCACGGAGCTTCCGGACAAGATCGAAAAGACGGTAACGATTGAGCTTGAAGGAGAGCAGAGAAAGCTGTATGACGCATACGCAAAGCGGCTGAAACTGTATCTGGAAAAGCAGAGCAAAGAGGAATTTAAACAGAGCAAGCTGGAAGTATTGAAGGAACTCACAAGACTGCGCCAGCTTTGCTGCGGTCCGGAGTTATTTCTGGAAAACTATCACGGTGAAAACGCGAAGATGGATGCCTGTGTGGAACTTGTGAGACAGGCAGTCGACGGTGGACATAAGGTGCTTCTGTTCTCCCAGTTTACGAGTGTGTTGGATGAAATTGAAAAGGCGCTTGCGAAAGAGAAAATCGAGGATCACCGAATTGATGGAAGCGTGTCGAAGGAGCAGAGGATCCGGCTTGTGGATTCCTTTGAGACGGACGATGTTCCTGTGTTCTGTATTTCCTTGAAAGCTGGTGGTACAGGACTGAACCTGACGGCGGCAGATATCGTGATCCACTACGATCCATGGTGGAATGTCGCTGCGCAGAATCAGGCAACAGACCGTGCGCACCGGATCGGTCAGAGGAACACGGTGACGGTCTATGACCTGATCGCGGAGAACACGATCGAGGAGCAGATTAAAAAGCTTCAGGAGAGCAAGAGTGCTCTTGCGGAGGAGATCTTGTCTGGAGAAGGAATCCAGAGTATTGTGCTGGATCGGGATGAGATTTTGAAGATGCTGTAAGAGCATATTGTTGCCTCAGGGCGACAGGAATCGTACAGTCAGGAGAAAGGAAAGGTCACATGGCACCCTTTGATCGGTGGGAGCCATGTGACCTTTGTCTTTTTAATAGGCTTTTACGGAAAATATGTTTAAGGCATGTAATATAAACAAGTTTTAGGCAGCTGGTATGAAATTAAACGTACAGATTATGCGACAGTTTTCTCCAGAAAACGATAGATAAAAGCACCGTAATGCAGTCAGTCAGAGCCTGACCGTAGATGACACCGTTTAAGCCGAAGAGAGCGTTTAAGAGGTACAGAACCGGGATCAGGAGAACGCCCTGACGGAGGACGGAGATAACTGTTGCCGGGAGTGCTTTTCCGGCGGACTGCATGCAGTTCATGTTCGTGAAGAGGATACCGATGAACGGGCCGGAGATCATGTAGGCGATGAGCATTTTTATACCGTACCGGATGACTTCCTCATCGTTAATGAACATCTGGATGATCGGGCGGCGGAAGATGAAGTACAGGGCTGTCACGGCGATGCCGATGAATAGGCAGCATTTTTTTGTGTAGGATTCGATGCCGTGGAAACGTTTTGTGTCACCGGAACCGAAATTGTAGCCTAAGAGGGGCTGTACGCCGTTTGCGAGGCCCATCTGCAGGAAGGTGATAAACATGTTGGCTTTAAATACGATGCCGACAGCCGCCACAGGGGCATTCCCGTAGGCCACCAGGATCTGGTTTAAGATGATCGTGGACAGGCTCATCAGCACCGAGAAGATCGCTGTCGGGAATCCGCAGGAGCAGATCATGAAGGCGAGGCGGTTTTCCGGGCTGAAATATTTCGGCAGGATCGAAAAGTTCGGGCTCTTTTTCATGAAGTACCAGAGGTAGTAGGCGCTTGCCAGGATGTTTCCGATCGTTGTCGCGATGGCGGCACCGGCGGCGCCCATATGGAGAACGCTGATCATGAACGGATCCAGAACGATATTCGCGACAGTTCCGATCATGCTGCCGATCATGGCCTCACGGCTGGAGCCTTCGGAGCGGACAACGAAGCTCGCAGCGGCGGACCAGATGATGAACGGGGCTCCGTAGGAGATATGGAAGATATAGCCTCTCGCGAGATCATAAGTCTCCGTGTTTGCGCCGAAGATGTTGAGGATCGGCTGCATGAAGAGGATTAACAGGGCGGCGAAGAGGATGCCGACACCGAGGGACGCGTAGGTGATAAAGGCGGAGACCTGCTTCATACGCGTTTTGTTGTTCTCTCCCATAGAGATGGACGCAGCGGCGCTTCCGCCCATGCCAAACATGTTGGCAAAGGCCATGAATAAGATAAAGATCGGGTTTGTCAGGCTGACTGCCGCGACCTGTAAGGGATCGCCGGTCTGTCCGACGAAGAACGTGTCCGCCATGTTGTAGACGACGGTGACCAGACTGCTGATGATGCTGGGGATCGCCATTTTGGCGACGGTCCGGGGGATGGGCATGGATTTCATTAATTCGTTGTCGTTCATGATGTTTAACCTCGTTCGCTGCATTCCAGGTTCTGCAGCATTTTTTCTGTTATTCGTATAAATTCCTTCAATTCTTCTTCTGAGATTCCACGCAGAAGCAGTTCTTCCGTCTCGTGGATCTCTTTGTTCAGCGCGTCCTTCACGGCAGCAGCTTTCTCGGTAAAAACGATCTGCTTAAAGCGTCCGTCCTGCTCATCCGGGATCCGGAGGATGAGTTCTCTGGCTTCCAGGGACTTTAACATCTCCGTCACGGTCGGCGGACGGAGAGAAAATTCTTTTTCAATATCTTTCTGATAGACCGGATGAAGCGCCGATTCCACCAGAATAAAGTTTAAGATCTTTCCCTGTGCGCTTCCGATTCCGAGCTTTGTATGTACTTCCTGTGATCGGGAACGGAGACGGCTGGAGAGATGGTTGATGATTTTTCCGATGTCCATGGTGATGCGGCTCCTTTAGATTTAAACAAAATTACTTCGGAACCTAAATATATGACAGAATGGACGGAATGTCAATGATAGTTCAGAAAGTGAAATGTTGTTATAGTAAAAGATAGTGGACATATTTTATAGATAAAGTAACAGGTATGGTAAAATGTTGACAATTTCGTTTGAACGAATATAATATAACTATGGTATCTTGTAGTGCGAGGTGTAAAATGGAAGATTATATAACCGTAAAAGAAGCCGCAATAAAATGGAAAGTTACTGAAAGACAGGTTCAAATACTTTGCAAAACAAATCGAATACAAGGAGCAGTACAAGTAAGTCGAATTTGGTTAATTCCAACAAATGCAGTAAAACCAACGAGACAATGAATTGATTCATAGAAGGGGGTGTTTTGAGTGGATAACGCAAATTCAATACTGCTTAATCGTTTTTTTACTCGAAATACCTTTAAAGAAGTAATTGACGAGGGAGAAAGCTCGGCATATATAGCTGCAATACGTAGATATATAGTTGATTCTGCAAATAAGACTAACGATGAATGTATTAGTGAAATTTATCAATATCTAAGGAAAGAATATCAAAACGAATACTATTATAAAAACACACTGCTTAATAAATTGTTGCTTGGCGTTCATAGCCCGCGCACAACGACAGCTTTAACGGAAGTTCCAGTTGCCAAGTCAAAGGCTGATTTTATTTTGATTAATGGAAAAGCTGTAGTGTATGAAATAAAAACAGCGTTGGATAATTTTGATCGTCTTGATGGGCAAATAGAAGATTACTATAAGGCATTTTCAAGAGTAGTTGTTGTTACATCAGAAAATAATCTTGATGAAATACAGCAAAGGCTACAAAAGTCTCCTGCAGGAATCTGCTTGCTGACCAAGAAAGGTACATTAAGCTTTCGAAAGGAACCAGATGAGTATAGAGATAAACTTTCAAAGCCAATTATGTTCAAGGTATTACGTAAAAATGAATATGAGCATATTTTACTGAAAAATTTTGGCTCACTACCAGATGTATCACAGTTTGAATATTATAGATCATGTCAAGCGTTATTTGAATCATTACCTATAGATACCGCCTATCAGATGTTTATTCGAACCTTAAAGCTACGAACGAAGGTGGACATAGTTGAGTATTCAAAAGTTCCATATGAATTGAAATTTTTAATTTATTTTTCAAACTACAAGAAAAGTGATTATGTGAAGCTAAATCATTTTCTGAGTATATAGGGGGGATAATATGTATTTTCCAATTTTTAGAGGTCGTCAATTTGAACTTTTAGCACTTCGGGAATGTGTTAGTAGGGGAATTCTCAGCAATCTGATAATTCCTATCGTAGAACCAGTAAAACAAGAATACAATGGGATTGAATATAACAGTACCACCAACCCAGGTGGCTATAATCTTGCAATTTTTAATCCAGATGTATTTGAATGCATATCGACAAGTGTATACGACATAGAAAAATTGCAATATACATCTAAAAAGATATTATAAAATAAAGAGAAGCATTTAAAAATGGATGCTTCTCTTTATTAATTTATATGTCGTGATGAAGGCGAAAATTTAAAATGCCGGAGAACTGAATATGGAATTGTAGAAAAATAAAGACCATATAGTCTGCAGAAAAAATTCAAGTCACAATTCAATCAACAAGTTCATTCTGATGCCTGGACAGATGCTCATACGGCAGGATCAACCGTCCGCGGTAGAGGCCGCAGCCATCGTTTACGAGGTCATTATTGATGGCGGAGAACATGTTTACGTCGAGGTCGGCGAGGTTTACGGTTACGAGGCGGCGGCAGCGCTCATAGGCTTCATCAAAGTAGACGCATTCGCCCACAGGGATCTCTTCACGGCGGGCGCGCTCGCCCTCCTGGCGCTTCTCGTAGCTTAAGTGGTTGGCGACACCGATCTCCGCAATATCGTCCATGTGCTTGGTGCGGAGCTGGACTTCCATATAGCTGCGGGAGCTGTTGTCGTAGAAGGTGATGTGGAGTGACTGGTAGTCCTCAGAAGTATTTCCACAGATATAGTCGCGGTAGTAAGGCTTCACATCATCGTTTAATAACGGCGAGGTGCTTTTCTTCACACCGTAGGCCAGTTCCGCGGTAAATCCCCGCTCTTCGAGAAAGCCCGGAAGTTCGTTGGCGATCTGGTAGAGGTATCGGAGGTCAGCTTCTTCCTGAGATTCATCAGGTTTCAGGTAGCATTTCGGCAGAGAAGTCACGATCCGGTATGCGATCAGATCCCGAAAACAGCTGAGGCGCTGCTTGAGTTCGGAAATCGACGGGTAGGCCTTATTTTCCATATAGTAATCATAGATATATTCGACGATGTAGCCGTTGAACTTTGCCTCCGCGCGGATCAGGGATTTGATGCGCCCTTTGAAGTTAAAGGCCAAAAGCGGATATTCCTTTGCCATATGGATATAAAATTCCCGGATCTTCTGGGACTGGGCAGTAAGGAAATCATTGTGCTCGAGCAGCTCCCGGATCTGGAGCAGAAAGTTCGCATGCATCAGGTCGATCTCATTGCCGGTGCATTTTGCCTCTTTCTTCAGGTCCTGGCTGTAGTTTTTTAAAATTTTGAACATGGTATCGCCGGAATAAAGATAATCATTTAATGTAACCATGGCTGTCACTCCTCTGTCGTAGATAATTATATTTTATCAAAATCAGCGGCATTATCAAGAAAAATGTAACGATGTTTTCCGATGGTCGAGACATGGATCGGCAAAACAGAAATGGAAAAAGAGCTTGCCGCACGAGTTAGTTTATGCTAACATATCACACAGACAACTGTGCTGCAGCATGTACTTGTGAATGGAAAGGAAAAGGTAACCGTGAAGGTACTGAATGGTTACAGGAAAATAATAAAATGGAGATCAAACAACTGGAATATTTTGCGGCGGCGGTGGAGTATGGGAGCCTGAACCGCGCGGCAGAGAAATTATATACAACACAGCCGAATGTGAGCCGCGTGTTAAACAGTCTGGAAAAAGAGCTGCATGTGACGCTTCTGGAGAGAAGCAACAAGGGAATCAAGATGACACCACAGGGGGAAGAACTCTATGGTCATGCGATGAGCATCTTAAAACACTCCAATGTCATCCGTTCGATGTCGGAGCGGCCGAACGGGAGAAGATTTTCGGTGTCCGGTTACAGGAGTGGCCTGCTCACAAAACTGATGGTGCAGCTGTATCAGGGCGGTAGAGAGCAGATAAAATATGAATACCGGGAAGGAACTGTGGAGGAGATCACAGATAACGTGGCGGCAAGGATCTCAGAGATCGGGATCGTCTATTTCGCGGAAGCACAGATGCCGTGTTTTCAGCATATCATGTGGCATAAAAAACTGGAATTCTATAAGCTGGCGCTTAGGGGGATTTGTGTCTATGTTGGGGAAAATCATCCGCTATATGAACGGGAATCCATTCGCTTTCCTGAACTGAAGGGGATGAAATTTGTGACGGAGACGGAAGATTTCTTTGCCATGGAACATCATATCGAGAGGATCAGCGTCGGTGCGTTCATCTCGGAACAGCATATGAATGACAGGTTTTATACAAACAGCGATTACATGATCAATAACCTGCTTTTGCATTCTGACGTGTGCTGCCTGGGGATCGATATTGTCCCGGCAGGTTACCGGAAATACGGAATCAAAGCACTTAAAATCGAGGACTGTGAGCCATTCCTGGCATTCGGGTTTGTGGCGGCGGAGAATGCCTCGCTGTCTGCGGAGGCAGAGCAGTATCTGGGGAAATTGAAGACATATTTACAGTGATGATGTTAGTCAGTAACGGTTCAGCAGGCCTGCGTATTTGAACTCTAAAATCCTGTTGACGGAACCGATCTGGAATGGATATCCGCAAGGATGCGCAGTGATTCTGTGAAGAATAAATCAGTTTACGCTGACCAGAATCACGCGCCAGACCTCATGGACGTTCGACTTGAAATGAAAAGCGTATAGCAGATGGTATTTATATGAGTGATATCATATAAAAAATCCTCATTGCTATACGCTTTTGTTATAACTGATCCCCCATGAAATAGCATTGGTAAGTTTGGACTAACCATGGTATAGTAATTCCTGCGAAAAACAGACACAAGCGGGGATTGCAAAAATGTAAAGATCCCCCACACATACTCAGGAGGAGGACAACATGAAAAAAAGAGTACTTAGCCTGTGCCTGGCAGGTCTTATGGCGGCATCTTTGACAGGATGCGGCGGAGCAGGAAACGCAGCAGAGACAACGGCAGCAGCAGGAGCAGAGAACAGTGCCGCAGCATCGGAAACCGGTTCTTCTGAAGCAAAAGAAGAACTTGTATTTGTAAACTATCGCGACATCCGCGACTTAAATCCGCATCTCTATGCAGGAGAAATGTATGCCCAGGAGATGCTTTATGAGACACTTGTAAACATTACGGCAGATGGATATGAGGGATGCCTGGCGGAGTCCTGGGACATCAGTGATGATGGAAAGACCTATACATTCCACATTCGTGACGGCGTGAAATTCTCCGACGGGGAAGTTTGCGACGCAAACGCGATCAAGGCAAACTTTGACGCGATCATTGAGAACAAGGACCGTCATACATGGCTGGAGATGATGAATCTTCTCGTGGGCGTATCGGCACCGGATGATAAGACCTTCGTGATCGAACTCTCCGAGCCTTACTACCCGCTTTTAACAGAGCTTGGTGTTACGAGACCGTTTGCCATGATCTCTCCGAAGGCGATGAAGGATGGAAGCACAAAGGACGGAGTCAACGCGTATATCGGAACAGGTCCGTATGTCCTGACTGATTTTGTGACAGACGAATATGCCGTTTTTGAGGCAAATGAAAATTACTGGGGTGAACAGCCGAAGATCAAAAAGATCACAGTTAAGGTGATCCCGGATAACCAGACGAGAATCCTTGCGCTGGAGAAAGGCGAGATCGACATGATTTTCGGTAAAAACATGATCGACGCGGACGCTATCAACCAGTACACAGGAAACGATAAATTTACAGTATCCCTTTCTGACCCGACATCTACCCGTCAGATCGTATTAAACACGACAAGAGATGTCCTTGCGGATAAGGAAGTCCGCCAGGCGCTTCAGCACGCGACCAACAAGCAGGCAATTTCCGACGGCATCTTCTATGGACTTGAGCAGCCGGCAGACACTCTGTTTGCGAAGACAGTTCCGTACTGCGATATCGACCTTGAGCCGTACGCATACGATGTGGAGCTTGCCCAGAGTATGTTAGACGAAGCCGGATGGGTCGTTGGAGCGGACAAGATCCGTGAAAGAGACGGTCAGAAGTTAAACATCGATCTTCTTTACAACAGTGACAGCGTAACAGAGAAAGCGATCGCTGAGTATCTGCAGAGTGAATACCAGAAGATCGGAATTTCCTTAAATATCCACGGAGAGGAAGAACAGTCCTATCGCGACAATATGAAAGCCGGTAACTTCGACATGGTATTCAATATCTGCTGGGGTACGCCGTATGATCCACAGTCTTCCCTGGCAGCGATGCGCGCACCGGTTTACGGTGACTATGCAGCGCAGCTCGGACTTGAAGATAAGGCGGATATCGACCAGGCGATCACGGATATTCTTGTATCCACCGATGAGACAAAACGCCAGGAACTCTACACATTTGTCCTGACAAGACTCCATGAGGACGCGGTATACATTCCGCTCACATATGAGTGCAATAAGGCGATCTACCGTTCGGATCTTCAGGGCTTCCATTTCACACAGACCCAGTACGAAGTTCCGTTTGCGGATTTCTATTTTGAGTAAAAATTCAAGTCGAACGTCCGTGAGACTTGGCGCGTGATTCCGGTCAGCGCAAGCTGACATATTCTTTACAGAATCACT
>OGEC01000984.1_pt1 | contig 16774 bp, 16 predicted proteins | sample 1570551 | NCBI WGS metagenome assembly OGEC01 (sample SAMEA2582127, study PRJEB24529) | metagenome | biome: Human gut stool | place: China | collected 2011 | reverse complement strand
CGCAAAGCCTGGTATCAGTCTGAACGTGAGCGTCTTAAGTTCGAACAGGAAACGGCACAACTCATTCCGGCCAGTGATGTCAGACGGGAGTTTGCCATCTGGGCAAAAGCGGTCGTGCAGGTGCTGGAGACATTACCGGATATTCTGGAACGTGACTGCGGCCTGCAGCCTGCCGCTGTGAGCCGTGTTCAGTCCATTATTGATGATCTGCGCGATCAGATAGCCCTGCGGGTGACTGAACCAGGTGCGGATGATGAGGAGGAATTACAGCAGGAGGAGTAATGCTGAATCAGGAAACCGCAAAGGCAGCACGAACCGATTCAGGTTATATCCTTCGCGCACCGAGACGAATGCGGGTTGCTGATGCCGTTGCTCAGTATATGCGGGTGCCCATGGGGGCAGGGAACTCAGTCCCATGGGATCCGCTGGTGGCACCGTATGTTATTGAGCCGATGAACTGCCTGGCCTCGCGTGAATACGACGCAGTGATATTTGTTGGCCCGGCACGAACTGGCAAGACTATCGGCCTGATTGACGGCTGGGTGATTTACAACGTGATTTGCGATCCTGCGGATATGCTGATCATTCAGATGACGGAGGAAAAAGCCCGCGAACACTCCAAAAAACGACTTGCCAGAACGTTTCGCGTCAGCCCGGAAGTGGTCAGTCGCCTGAGTCCGAACAAAAATGACAACAACGTTTATGACAGAACATTCCTTGCTGGCAACTACCTGAAAATCGGCTGGCCGTCAGTCAATATCATGTCCTCATCAGATTATAAATGCGTGGCGCTGACGGATTATGACCGTTTTCCGGAAGATATTGATGGCGAGGGGGATGCCTTCTCTCTTGCCTCAAAACGTACCACCACATTTATGTCCAGTGGTATGACGCTGGTGGAGAGTTCCCCCGGCAGGGATGTGAAGGATGTGAAATGGCGACGGACTTCACCGCATGAGGCTCCACCAACCACGGGGATCCTGTCGCTCTATAACCGTGGCGATCGCCGTCGCTGGTACTGGCCCTGTCCACACTGTGGTGAGTATTTTCAGCCCTGCGGCGATGTGGTTGCTGGTTTCCGTGATATTGCCGATCCTGTGCTGGCAAGTGAGGCGGCTTATATTCAGTGTCCTTCCTGTTCAGGACGGATTATGCCTGAACAAAAACGTGAGCTGAACGGACGTGGGGTCTGGTTGCGGGATGGTGAATCCATCAATGCGGATGGCAGTCGTTATGGTGATCCCCGACGCTCACGTATTGCGTCATTCTGGATGGAGGGTCCGGCAGCTGCTTACCAGACACTCTCGCAACTCGTTTACAAACTGCTTACTGCAGAACAGGAATACGAGACAACCGGAAGTGAAGAAACACTCAAGACGGTTATCAATACCGACTGGGGATTACCTTATCTTCCCCGCGCCAGCATGGAGCAACGAAAAAGTGAATTGCTTGAGCAGCGGGCAGAGCCAGTTCCTTCCCGCAGTGTGCCGGATGGCGTTAATTTCCTTGTGGCGACAGTGGATGTGCAGGCGGGACGTCATCGCCGTTTTGTGGTTCAGGTAACGGGCTATGGCAGCCGTGGCGAACGCTGGATTATTGATCGTTACAACATCACGCAGTCATTGCGCGGTGACAGCGACGGGGAGAGCCAGCGAATTGATCCGGCCAGCTATCCGGAAGACTGGGATGTCCTGCTGACGGATGTTTTTCATAAAAGCTGGCCGCTGGCCTCCGATCCTTCTCAACAAATGCGACTGATGGCAATGGCGGTGGACTCCGGCGGTGAGGACGGGGTCACTGATAATGCCTATAAATTCTGGCGTCGTTGCCGTCGTGATGGACTTGGTAAACGTATTTACCTGTTTAAGGGCGACAGCATCCGGCGCGCAAAACTGATCACCCGTACATTCCCTGATAACACCGGACGAACGGGCCGACGGGCGCAGGCCGCAGGTGATGTGCCGCTCTGGCTTCTTCAGACGGATGCCCTGAAAGACCGGGTGAATAACGCGTTATGGCGTGACTCGCCAGGTCCAGGCTATGTGCATTTCCCTGACTGGCTGGGGAGCTGGTTTTACGACGAACTGACGTATGAAGAGCGGAGCAGTGACGGGAAATGGAGTAAGCCGGGTCGCGGTGCCAACGAAGCTTTTGACCTGATGGTGTATGCCGAGGCTCTGGTCATTCTGCATGGATACGAAAAGATCCGCTGGCCGGATGCACCGGAGTGGGCGAGCCGGGAAACCTGGCTGGAGTGTGTCCCGGACAGTACCGAACCGTCACCCTCACCGGAACCGGTATCCACGCCTGTTAAAAAACAAAAACGGAAGAAAACAGTAACTGACGATGTTAACCCCTGGCTGACTTCCGGAGGATGGTTATGAACCAGAATGATATCGAAGCCATGATTCAGCGTTATACGGAAGCTGAAATGGCGGTGCTGGACGGAAAATCCGTCACCTTTAATGGTCAGCAGATGACCATGGAAAACTTATCTGAGATCCGGCAGGGACGGCAGGAGTGGGAGCGCCGCCTTGCGGCTCTGATTACACGACGACGGGGGCATCCCGGGTACCGGCTGGCGAGGTTCTGATGGCAATTCTTGATGATGTGATTGGCGTTTTTTCACCAGGATGGAAAGCGGCAAGGCTGCGTTCCCGTGCGGTGATCCAGGCTTATGAGGCCGTAAAAACGACGCGGACACACAAAGCCCGGCGGGAAAACCGAACTGCCGACCAGTTAAGCCAGTACGGGGCCGTGTCGTTACGTGAGCAGGCCCGCTACCTTGATAACAACCACGATCTGGTTATTGGTGTATTTGACAAGCTGGAAGAACGGGTGGTGGGGAAAAACGGGATTATTGTCGAGCCACATCCGGTATTACGCAATGGGGCCATTGCCCGTGATCTGGCAGCGGAGATTCGCACCCGATGGAGTGAATGGTCTGTCAGCCCGGAAGTCACCGGGCAGTTTACCCGTCCGATGCTGGAACGTCTGATGCTGCGTACCTGGCTGCGCGATGGTGAGGTGTTTGCCCAGATGGTTTCCGGGCGCATAAACAGCCTGACGCCTTCTGCCGGTGTTCATTTCTGGCTGGAGGCGCTCGAGCCAGACTTTATTCCCATGACCAGTGATGAGAGCAACAGGCTGAATCAGGGCGTGTTTGTTGATGACTGGGGGCGTCCCGAAAAATATCTGGTGTATAAAAGCCGTCCCGTATCCGGACGGCAGATGGAAACCAAAGAAGTGGATGCAGAGCGAATGCTGCATCTTAAATTTGTTCGCCGTCTGCACCAGATGCGCGGGACGTCTTTGTTGTCCGGTGTGCTGATCCGCCTCAGTGCCCTGAAAGATTATGAAGATTATGAGCTGACTGCAGCAAGGATCGCCGCTGCTCTGGGGATGTACATCCGGAAAGGCGACGGGCAGAGCTATGAACCGGATGGTAATGGCAGCAAGGAGAATGAACGCGAGCTTACCATTCAGCCAGGCATTATTTACGACGATCTGAAACCCGGCGAAGAAATCGGAATGGTGAAGTCGGATCGTCCCAATCCTAACCTTGAAACTTTTCGTAATGGTCAGTTGCGTGCCGTGGCGGCGGGCAGTCGTCTGAGTTTTTCCAGTACGGCACGCAACTATAACGGCACTTACAGCGCCCAGCGTCAGGAACTGGTTGAGTCTACTGATGGCTACCTGATCCTGCAGGACTGGTTTATTGGTGCCGTCACCCGCCCGATGTATCGTGCCTGGCTGAAACAGGCTGTGGCATCCGGTGTTATCAGGCTACCCCGCGATCTTGACCGTTCTTCACTGTATACCGCGGTGTATTCCGGACCGGTGATGCCGTGGATTGACCCTGTTAAGGAGGCTGAGGCCTGGAAAATCCAGATTCGTGGTGGAGCGGCGACAGAATCAGACTGGGTACGTGCTGGTGGTCGTAATCCGGATGATGTCAAACGTCGGCGCAAGGCCGAAATTGATGAAAACCGCAAGCTGGATCTGGTATTTGATACCGATCCGGCCAGTGATAAAGGAGGCAGCAGTGCCGCAACGAAACGACAGGAGCCGCAGCACACCGACGACCAGTCCGAAGAATAATTCTTGGTTCAGGATGCAGGCAGGTCACCAGAGTGACGCGGATATTTATATTTATGACGAGATTGGTTTCTGGGGTGTTACAGCGAAGCAGTTTATCAGTGATCTGAATGCACTGGGCGATATCACCCACATTAATCTCCATATTAATTCACCGGGTGGCGATGTCTTTGAAGGCATCGCCATTTTTAATGCACTGAAAACACATGGTGCGTCCATTACCGTTTATGTCGACGGTGTGGCGGCGTCAATGGCGTCGGTCATTGCGATGGTGGGAAACCCGGTCATTATGCCGGAAAACACCTTCATGATGATTCATAAACCATTTGGCTTTACGGGCGGTGATGCGGAGGACATGCGCACCTATGCCGACCTGCTCGATAAGGTTGAGGAGGTTCTGTTACCCGCTTATGCACAGAAAACCGGGAAAACCACCGATGAAATTGCTGCCATGCTGGCGGATGAGACCTGGATGTCCGGTGCCGAATGTCTGGCACATGGATTTGCTGATCAGGTAACGCCAGCCGTTAAGGCAATGGCATGTATTCAGTCAAAACGTACAGAGGAATTTAAAAAGATGCCGGAATCCATTCGAAACATGATTACTCCGCCACGCAACAGTGCTCCACGCGTACAGGATGATGAACCTGCAGCCTCCCGGACGCCAGTGCAGGCAGCAGCACCCGTGGTGGATGAAAACAGCATCCGTGCGCAGGTCCTGGCAGAGCAAAAAGCGCGTGTAAACGGTATTAATGATCTGTTTGCCATGTTTGGCGGGCGTTATCAGACACTGCAGGCTCAGTGTCTTGCCGATCCTGAATGTTCGCTGGAGCAGGCCCGCGAAAAGCTGTTGAACGAGATGGGGCGCGAGTCCACGCCATCCAATAAAAATACCCCGGCTCATATTTATGCCGGTAACGGTAATTTTGTGGGGGACGGGATCCGCCAGGCGCTGATGGCGCGTGCCGGATTTGAAAAAACCGAACGTGATAATGTCTACAACGGGATGACCCTGCGTGAATATGCCCGTATGTCACTGACTGAACGGGGTATTGGGGTTTCCAGTTATAACCCGATGCAGATGGTCGGTGCGGCGTTCACACACAGTACGTCTGACTTCGGTAATATTCTGCTGGATGTTGCGAACAAAGCCATTTTGCAGGGCTGGGAAGATGCCCCTGAAACCTATGAACAGTGGACGCGGAAAGGTCAGTTGTCTGATTTTAAAATTGCCCATCGTGTGGGTATGGGGGGCTTCAGTGCTCTGCGTCAGGTGCGTGAAGGGGCGGAATATAAATACGTCACCACCGGAGATAAACAGGCCACTATTGCACTGGCGACCTATGGCGAGCTGTTCAGTATCACCCGTCAGGCCATTATCAATGATGATCTGAATATGCTGACCGATGTCCCGATGAAACTGGGCCGTGCGGCGAAATCCACTATTGCCGATCTGGTTTATGCCATTCTGACGTCTAACCCGAAAATCTCCACAGATAATGTAAGTCTGTTCGATAAAGCGAAACATGCAAACGTACTGGAGAGCGCTGCAATGGACGTGGCATCGCTGGATAAAGCCCGCCAGTTGATGCGCGTTCAGAAAGAGGGGGAGCGTCATCTGAATATTCGTCCTGCGTTCGTACTGGTACCGACGGCGATGGAGTCTGTTGCTAACCAGGTCATTCGCTCCTCAAGTGTCAAGGGGGCTGACATTAACGCCGGTATTATTAACCCGGTGAAAGATTTTGCGACCGTTATTGCAGAGCCTCGTCTTGATGATAACAGCCAGACCACCTTCTACCTGGCTGCGTCAAAAGGCTCCGATACGATTGAAGTGGCTTATCTCAACGGTGTGGATACGCCATATATTGATCAGATGGAGGGCTTCAGTGTGGATGGCGTGACAACGAAAGTGCGTATTGACGCCGGTGTCGCGCCAGTTGATCACCGCGGTCTGGTGAAATGTACGGCGTAAACGTCGCAGACAACAACTCTGATGGCCCGTAAGGGCTTTTTTTGTACCTGAAATCAGCCCCTGAACGGGGCTGTGCGGAGACAGTTATGGCAAAGAATTTTGTAGAAGAAGGAAAAACGGTGGCGATTGTTGCCAGTGCAGCCATCAGCAGCGGAGATCTGGTGCAGGTGGGCGATGTTTTTGCGGTGGCGCTGACCGATATTCCACAGGGTGAAACAGGCGACGGCCTGACCGAAGGTGTGTTTATGCTGCCTAAGCTGAAAACGGATGACATGAAAACGGGTAAGAAGGTTTATCTGAAGTCCGGAAAAGTTCAGCTGACTAACAGCGGCTCTGATCCGCTGGTCGGGGTTGTCTGGGCAGATGCCGGAACCAGTGCAGAAGAAGTGCCGGTAAAACTCAATGTCTGATCCCTTTTCCCGGTTGGCAGCGCGTATGGATGCTATCACGGTCAGAAAGATGGGAAAGACAGCCTCGATTAATGATGTCGATATGACTGTGATCCCGGGAGAAACACTGGCAGAGCTGAATGCTCTGTCCGGGCCTGCGGTCTCTCTGGTGGTGTTTTCTTCGGGATACCGCCCACGGCGCGGGGATCGCGTTGTTTATGACGGACAACAATGGACGGTCACACGGCATGAACGCTTTAACGGTAAGCCAATGATCTTTATTGAGTAAAGAGGTGTGGGATGAAGGGGCTTGAGAATGCCATCCGCAATCTGAACAGCCTTGATACCCGTATGGTGCCACAGGCCAGCGCATGGGCGATAAACCGTGTGGCACAGAAAGCGGTCTCGGTTGCCACCCGGCAGGTTGCCGGGAATACCGTTGCGGGAGATAACCAGGTGAAAGGGATCCCCCTGAAACTGGTACGTCAGCGTGTCCGGGTGTTTAAAGCCAGTCCGTCAGGAAAAATGACGGCCAGGATCCGCGTTAACCGGGGCAATCTGCCCGCCATCAAACTGAACACAACACGGCGGCGTGCTGGTGAAGGACTGAGAGTGGGAAAATACTTTTTCCGGGGGGCATTTGTTCAGCAACTGGCGAATGGCCGCTGGCATGTTCTGAGGCGTCTTCCTGAAGCGCGTTTTGCAACAGGGCATGACCATCAGGGCAGGCCAAGAAAAAATCGTCTTCCTGTGGAGGTAGTGAAAATCCCGCTGTCCGGACCGCTGACACAGGCATTTGAAGATGCCCGCGACCGCATCATTGCTGCGGAAATGCCGAAACAGCTGGGGTATGCACTGAAACAACAACTGAGATTATGGCTGACCCGATGAACCGACATACACAAATCCGCCAGGTCGTACTGGCACGCCTTCGGGAACAGTGTGGAGACAGCGCCACGTTTTTTGACGGGCTTCCGGCATTTATTGATGCGCAGGAACTGCCTGCCGTGGCGGTGTGGCTGAGTGATGCTCAGTACACCGGAAAAATGACGGATGAAGATGACTGGCAGGCTGTTCTGCATATTGCCGTCTTCATCCGGGCACAGGCACCGGATTCAGAGCTGGATATGTGGATGGAGAGCACCATTTTTCCTGCCCTGAATGATATACCGGCACTTTCCGGACTCATCGACACCCTGATCCCACTCGGTTTTAACTATCAACGTGATAATGAGATGGCCACCTGGGCGATGGCGGAAATCACGTACCAGATCACGTACACGAATTAAGGAGGTGGTAATGACCACACCAAATCCACTGGCAAAGACGAAAGGTGCGGGGACGACGTTCTGGATGTATACCGGCAACGGCGATGCGTTTGCGAATCCTTTGTCGGACACTGACTGGCTGCGTCTTGCGATGGTGAAGGATCTGCAACCTGGCGAAATGACCGCTGATGCAGAAGATGACACTTATCTCGATGATGAAGATGCAGACTGGAAAACGACAACCCAGGGGCAGAAATCCGTTGGTGATACTTCGGCGACGCTGGCCTGGCGTCCGGGTGACAGCGGGCAGAAAAAACTGGTTCAGTTGTTCGACTCCGGTGAAGTCTGCGCGTTTCGTATCAAATATCCCAACGGCACTGTTGATGTTTTCCGTGGCTGGCTGAGCTCACTGGGTAAAACCATTGCCTCAAAAGACGTGATGACCCGCACAGTGAAAATCAGCGGTGTGGGGCGTCCGTATCTGGCAGAGGAAGGCACTGAAACTGTGGGCGTTACCGGGCTGACGGTGGCACCGGCATCTGCCAGTGTAAAAGTGGGAGCAACCACCACGCTGACCTTTACAGTAAAACCTGACGGAGCCAGTGACAAAGCGATCAGTGTGCATTCGACAGATCCACAGACTGCCACGGTGACCCTGAACGGGCTTGTGGCCACGGTGAAAGGCGTGAAGCAGGGCAGTGTCAGCATTGTGGGCATGACTTCTGACGGCGATTTTGTGGCAGTGGCTGCGGTGGCTGTCAGCGCCGCAGGTTAACAGGACGATACTCATCATTTGCCCCGGTTATCCGGGGCTTTTTTGCAGGTGGAGAACATGATGTTTCTGAAACAGGACACGTTTAATTATGAAAAACAGTCCGTGGTGCTCAGTGAGCTGTCCGGGCTGCAGAGAATTGAATATCTGGCGTTTGTTCAGCAGCGAACGGCAAAGTTTGATGCCGAAGAGGGAGAACTGCCGGAGGCTGAACGACAGATTGCTTTTCTGCGGATGGGGATGGATATCAATGCCTGGCTGGTTTCCCGCTCACTGTGGAATGCGGAACAGTCTCAGGATGTTGAGACGCTTTGCGCATCCGTTATTACAACATGGTCGTATGATGCCCTGGGAGCGGGGGCGGAGATGGTTCTGTCGCTGAGCGGTATGGGAGCCATTGAGAATGCCGGGGATTTGGAGCATGAGGTGCTGACGCCGGAAAAGTCCTGACGCGGGAAATGCAGTTTGTCATGCGGCTTGCCCGGGAGTTCCGGCGGGCAGACTGGCGGCGGATGCTGTCGGAAATGTCGGCCACTGAGCTTGGTGAGTGGGGCGATTATTTCCGGATGCAGAGCTTCAGTGATGTGTGGATGGATGCGCAGTTTGCCTCGCTGAAGGCATTGATCGTGAGAATGGTGTCCGGTAGCAGTGATGCTGCGGTGGCTGATTTCAGCCTTTTACCGGAAGAGAACGGGATACCGGAGCGAACGGACGAAGAACTGATGCATCTTGGGGAAGGTATTTCCGGAGGTGTGCGTTATGGACCAGATAGCCAACCTGGTCATTGATTTGGGGATTGATGCGGCAGAGTTTAAAAATGAAATTCCCCGTATCAAAAACCTTCTGAATGGTGCAGCCAGCGATGCAGAACGGTCTTCTGCCCGTATGCAGCGTTTTATGGAGCGTCAGACTCAGGCCGCCCGGCAGACAATGCAGGCGGCTTCTTCGGCTGCAACAGCCGCATCCGTCCATGCGCAGACGGTGGAGAAGAGCGCACAGGCTCATGAACGCATGGCCCGCGAGGTGGAGCAAACCCGCCAGCGTATGGAGGCACTGAGCCAGAAAATGCGCGAGGAACAGGCGCAGGCCATGGCTCTGGCGGAGGCTCAGGATAAAGCGGCTGCCGCGTTTTATCGTCAGATTGACAGTGTGAAACAGGCCAGTGCGGGGCTGCAGGAATTACAGCGTATTCAGCAGCAGATCCGACAGGCCAGAAACAGTGGCGGGATTGGTCAGCAGGATTATCTGGCGCTGATTTCTGAGGTTACGGCGAAAACCCGTGTTCTTACACAGGCTGAGGAAGAGGCTACCCGACAGAAAGTGGCGTTTATCCGTCAGCTTAAAGAGCAGGCAACCCGCCAGAATCTTTCTTCTTCTGAGTTGCTTCGTGCTAAGGCAGCCCAGCTGGGGGTAAGCAGTGCTGCAGAAGTGTATATCCGCAAAATGGAGCAGGCAGGAAAAGCCACGCATTCGCTGGGTCTGAAAAGTGCAGCGGCCCGTCAGGAGATAGGCGTTCTGATAGGTGAACTGGCCCGCGGCAATTTAGGGGCGCTGAGGGGATCCGGAATAACGCTGGCTAACCGTGCCGGGTGGATAGACACATTGATGTCACCGAAAGGCATGATGCTTGGCGGGGTTATTGGCGGTATTGCCGCGGCTGTCTATGGTCTGGGTAAAGCCTGGTATGACGGTCAGAAGGAGGGGGAAGAATTTAACCGCCAGCTGTCGCTGACGGGGCATTATGCCGGAGTCACTGCCGGGCAGCTGTGGACGCTCAGTCGTGCTATTTCCGGGAATGGTATCACGCAACATGCTGCAGCCGGTGCGCTGGCTCAGGTGGTGGGGAGTGGTGCATTTCGTGGAAACGATATCGGTATGGTGGCGAGAGCTGCCGCACAGATGGAGCGATCGGTTGGCCAGTCGGTCAGCGATACCATAAATCAGTTTAAGCGGCTGAAGGATGATCCTGTAAATGCCGCGAAGGCTCTGGACAATGAGCTGCATTTTCTTACTGCCACTCAGCTTGAGCAGATACGCGTCCTTGGGGAACAGGGGCGGTCCAGTGATGCGGCACGGATAGCCATGTCTGCACTGGCAGAGGAAACCGGTCGGCGTACTGCGGATATTGATAATAACCTCAATGCGCTGGGCAGTACGCTGAAGTATCTGTCTGATTTATGGAGTCGTTTCTGGGATGCGGCCATGAATATTGGTCGTGAAGACTCGCTGGATGAACAGATTGCCGCTTTACAGGAGAAAGTGTCGCGGGCGAAAAGACTCCCCTGGACGGCATCATCTTCTCAGGTTGAGTACGATCAGCAGCGTCTTAACGAGCTTCAGGAGAAAAAACGCCAGAAGGATTTGCAGGATGCAAAAGAGCAGGCAGAGCGGAATTATCAGGAGCAACAGAAACGCCGTAATGCTGAAAATGCTGCACTGAACCGGATGAATGAAACGGAAGCAGCACGACATCAGCGTGAAATTGCGCGTATTAATGCCATGCAGTACGCCGATCAGGCTGTCAGGGATGCGGCGATACAACGTGAAAATGAACGTTACGAGAAAGCCCTGGCATCCGGTAAGAAAAAAACACGCGAAACCCGTAATGATGAGGCCACCCGGTTATTGCTGCAGTACAGTCAGCAACAGGCACAGGTGGAAGGACAGATTGCTGCTGCAAGACAGTCAGCAGGCATTGCCACTGACAGGATGACAGAAGCGCATAAACAGCTTCTGGCTCTGCAGCAGCGCATCAGCGATCTGGACGGGAAAAAACTGACGGCAGATGAAAAGAGTGTGCTGGCCCGTAAAGATGAACTGATTCAGGCACTGACGCTGCTGGATGTAAAACAGCAGGAGCTTCAGAAACAGACGGCACTCAACGATCTGAAGAAAAAAACAATTCAGCTGACCAGTCAACTGGCTGAAGAAGAGCGCGCTCAGCGTCAGCAACATGACCTGGATATCGCCACGGTTGGTATGGGTGATCAGCAGCGGCAGCGATATCAGGTACAACTGAGTCTTCGCCAGAAATACCAGCAACAGCTGGAGCAGTTGAGGCGGGATAGTGAGCAGAAAGGGACATATAACACGGATGACTACAGAAAGGCCGAGCAGGCGCTGACGGAGAGCCTGAACCGACAACTGAATGAGAATCGCCGTTACTGGCAACAGCTTGAAATTGCTCAGGGTAACTGGAAAAACGGAGTCCTGCGTGCACTCCAGAATGTCACTGAGAATGCGGATAACACAGCCGGGACAGTGGAACAGTTGTTCACGTCTGCGTTCAGTAGCATGAGTGATTGGCTGGCGACATTCTGTACTACAGGCAAACTCAATTTCAAATCTTTTACTTCTTCTGTGCTGTCAGATATGTCCAGAATCATGGCTCAGATAGCTTTAATGAAAGCGGTAAAAGGCATTGCTTCCGCGCTGCCTTTTGATTTTGTAGCCAATGCTGATGGCGGTGTTTATCAGTCGGCTGATTTGAGTCGCTACAGTGGCACGGTGGTTAACCGTCCGACGTTTTTTGCTTTTGCAAAAGGCGCGGGTGTGATGGGGGAAGCTGGACCTGAAGCCATTCTGCCACTGCGTCGTGGTGCTGACGGTAAGCTGGGGGTTGTGGCGGATATTGGTGGTTCAGGTATGGCGATGTTTGCCCCGCAGTACAACATCGAGATCAATAACGATGGCACGAACGGGCAGATAGGTCCGGCTGCCCTGAAGGTGGTTTATGACCTTGGGAAAAAAGCGGCAGCGGACTTTATGCAACAGCAGGCCCGTGATGGTGGTCGGTTAAGTGGAGCATATCGGTAATGGAGACGTTTCACTGGAAAGTGCGCCCGGATATGAATGTGGTATCAGAGCCGAAAGTGGTGACAGTGAAGCTGGGCGATGGTTATGAACAGCGTCGTGCGGCGGGACTGAATAACCAGTTGTCGACTTACAGCGTGACGATACGTGTTCGTAAATGTGAACACCCATCTTTAAAAGCCTTTCTGGAACGGCACGGTGGCGTCCGCGCATTTCAGTGGACGCCACCTTATGACTGGAAGCCGATCAGGGTGGTTTGTCGTAAATGGTCGGCAAGCGTGGGGGCGTTGTGGGTAACCATAACGGCAGATTTTGAACAGGTCGTGGCATAGGAGGCTCTGATGCAGGATATTCCACAGGAAACACATCATGAGACGACACGCCTCACTCAGTCAGCCCAGGTGGTGCTCTGGGAAATCGATCTGACAGAGGTCGGTGGTGAACGTTATTTTTTCTGTAATGAGCAGAACGAAAAAGGTGAGCCGGTTACCTGGCAGGGGCGGCAGTATCAGGCATACCCCATTCAGGGGACGGGATTTGAACTGAACGGCAAGGGCAGTGCTGCCCGTCCGACACTGACGGTTTCTAACCTGCACGGAATGGTCACCGGGATGGCGGAAGACCTGCAGAGTCTGGTCGGCGGAACGGTGGTCAGGCGTAAGGTTTACGCCCGTTTTCTGGATGCGGTGAACTTCGTCAACGGAAACAGCGACGCCGATCCGGAGCAGGAGGTGATCAGCCGCTGGCGCATCGAGCAGTGCAGCGAACTGAGCGCGGTGAGTGCCTCCTTTGTACTGTCCACGCCGACGGAAACGGATGGCGCTGTTTTTCCGGGACGTATCATGCTGGCCAACACCTGCACCTGGACCTATCGCGGTGACGAGTGCGGTTATAGCGGTCCGGCGGTCGCGGATGAATATGACCAGCCAACGTCCGATATCACGAAGGATAAATGCAGCAAATGCCTGAGCGGTTGTAAGTTCCGCAATAACGTCGGCAACTTTGGCGGCTTCCTTTCCATTAACAAACTTTCGCAGTAAATCCCATGACACAGACAGAATCAGCGATTCTGGCGCACGCCCGGCGATGTGCGCCAGCGGAGTCGTGCGGCTTCGTGGTAAGCACGCCGGAGGGGGAAAGATATTTCCCCTGCGTGAATATCTCCGGTGAGCCGGAGGCGTATTTCCGTATGTCGCCGGAAGACTGGCTGCAGGCAGAAATGCAGGGTGAGATTGTGGCGCTGGTCCACAGCCACCCCGGTGGTCTGCCCTGGCTGAGTGAGGCTGACAGGCGGCTGCAGGTGCAGAGCGATTTGCCTTGGTGGCTGGTCTGCCGGGGTGAGATTCATAAGTTCCGCTGTGTGCCGCATCTCACCGGGCGGCGCTTTGAGCACGGGGTGACGGACTGTTACACGCTGTTCCGGGATGCTTATCATCTGGCGGGGATTGAGATGCCGGATTTTCATCGCGGGGATGACTGGTGGCGTCACGGTCAGAATCTCTATCTGGATAATCTGGAGGCCACAGGGCTGTATCAGGTGCCGTTGTCAGCGGCGCAGCCGGGCGATGTGCTGCTGTGCTGTTTTGGTTCATCGGTGCCGAATCATGCCGCCATTTACTGTGGTGACGGCGAGCTGCTGCACCATATTCCTGAACAACTGAGCAAACGAGAGAGGTACACCGACAAATGGCAGCGACGCACACACTCCCTCTGGCGTCACCGGGCATGGCACGCATCTGCCTTTACGGGGATTTGCAACGATTTGGCCGCCGCATCGACCTTCGTGTGAAAACGGGGGCTGAAGCCATCCGCGCACTGGCCACACAGCTCCCGGCGTTTCGTCAGAAACTGAGCGACGGCTGGTATCAGGTACGGATTGCCGGGCGGGACGTCAGCACGTCCGGGTTAACGGCGCAGTTACATGAGACTCTGCCTGATGGCGCTGTGATTCATATTGTTCCCAGAGTCGCCGGGGCCAAGTCAGGTGGCGTATTCCAGATTGTCCTGGGAGCAGCCGCCATTGCCGGATCATTCTTTACTGCCGGAGCCACCCTTGCAGCATGGGGGGCAGCCATTGGGGCCGGTGGTATGACCGGCATCCTGTTTTCTCTCGGTGCCAGTATGGTGCTCGGTGGTGTGGCGCAGATGCTGGCACCGAAAGCCAGAACTCCCCGTACACAGACAACGGATAACGGCAAACAGAACACCTATTTCTCCTCACTGGATAACATGGTTGCCCAGGGCAATGTTCTGCCGGTTCTGTACGGTGAAATGCGCGTGGGGTCACGCGTGGTTTCTCAGGAGATCAGCACGGCAGACGAAGGGGATGGTGGTCAGGTTGTGGTGATTGGTCGCTGATGCAAAATGTTTTATGTGAAACCGCCTCCGGGCGGTTTTGTCGTTTATGGAGCATGACGAATGGGTAAAGGCAGCAGTAAGGGGCATACCCCGCGAGAAGCGAAGGACAACCTGAAATCCACGCAGTTGCTGAGTGTGATTGATGCCATCAGTGAAGGGCCGATTGAAGGTCCGGTGGATGGATTAAAAAGCGTGCTGCTGAACAGTACGCCGGTGCTGGACACTGAGGGGAATACCAACATCTCCGGTGTCACAGTGGTGTTCCGGGCAGGTGAGCAGGAGCAGACACCGCCGGAGGGCTTTGAATCATCAGGTTCCGAGACGGTACTGGGTACGGAAGTGAAATACGACACGCCGATCACCCGGACCATCACGTCTGCAAACATCGACCGTCTGCGCTTTACCTTCGGTGTGCAGGCTCTGGTGGAAACCACCTCAAAGGGTGACCGGAATCCGTCGGAAGTCCGCCTGCTGGTTCAGATACAGCGTAACGGTGGCTGGGTGACGGAAAAAGACATCACCATTAAGGGCAAAACCACCTCGCAGTATCTGGCCTCGGTGGTGGTGGATAACCTGCCGCCGCGCCCGTTCAATATCCGGATGCGCAGGATGACGCCGGACAGCACCACAGACCAGCTGCAGAACAAAACGCTCTGGTCGTCATACACCGAGATCATCGATGTGAAACAGTGCTACCCGAACACGGCACTGGTCGGCGTACAGGTGGACTCGGAGCAGTTCGGCAGCCAGCAGGTGAGCCGTAATTATCATCTTCGCGGGCGCATTCTGCAGGTGCCGTCGAACTATAACCCGCAGACGCGACAATACAGCGGTATCTGGGACGGAACGTTAAAACCAGCATACAGCAACAACATGGCCTGGTGTCTGTGGGATATGCTGACCCACCCGCGCTACGGCATGGGGAAACGTCTTGGTGCGGCGGATGTGGACAAATGGGCGCTGTATGTCATCGGCCAGTACTGCGACCAGTCAGTGCCGGACGGCTTTGGCGGCACGGAGCCGCGCATCACCTGTAATGCGTACCTGACCACACAGCGCAAGGCGTGGGATGTGCTCAGTGATTTCTGCTCGGCGATGCGCTGTATGCCGGTATGGAACGGGCAGACGCTGACGTTCGTGCAGGACCGACCGTCGGATAAGGTGTGGACCTATAACCGCAGTAATGTGGTGATGCCGGATGATGGCGCGCCGTTCCGCTACAGCTTCAGCGCCCTGAAGGACCGCCATAATGCCGTTGAGGTGAACTGGATTGACCCGAACAACGGCTGGGAGACGGCGACAGAGCTTGTTGAAGATACGCAGGCCATTGCCCGTTACGGTCGTAATGTCACGAAGATGGATGCCTTTGGCTGTACCAGCCGGGGGCAGGCACACCGCGCCGGGCTGTGGCTGATTAAAACGGAACTGCTGGAAACGCAGACCGTGGATTTCAGCGTGGGCGCAGAAGGGCTTCGCCATGTGCCGGGCGATGTTATTGAAATCTGCGATGATGACTATGCCGGTATCAGCACCGGTGGTCGCGTGCTGGCGGTGAACAGCCAGACCCGGACGCTGACGCTCGACCGTGAAATCACGCTGCCATCCTCCGGTACCACGCTGATAAGCCTGGTTGACGGAAGTGGCAATCCGGTCAGCGTGGAGGTTCAGTCCGTCACCGACGGCGTGAAGGTAAAAGTGAGCCGTGTTCCTGACGGCGTTGCTGAATACAGCGTGTGGGGGCTGAAGCTGCCGACGCTGCGCCAGCGCCTGTTCCGCTGCGTGAGTATCCGTGAGAACGACGACGGCACGTATGCCATCACCGCCGTGCAGCATGTGCCGGAAAAAGAGGCCATCGTGGATAACGGGGCGCACTTTGACGGCGACCAGAGCGGCACGGTGAATGGTGTCACGCCGCCAGCGGTGCAGCACCTGACCGCCGAAGTCACCGCAGACAGCGGGGAATATCAGGTGCTGGCGCGCTGGGACACGCCGAAGGTGGTGAAGGGCGTGAGCTTCCTGCTTCGCCTGACCGTGGCAGCGGATGACGGCAGTGAGCGGCTGGTCAGCACGGCCCGGACGACGGAAACCACATACCGCTTCA
>OGEC01000983.1_pt1 | contig 16778 bp, 19 predicted proteins | sample 1570551 | NCBI WGS metagenome assembly OGEC01 (sample SAMEA2582127, study PRJEB24529) | metagenome | biome: Human gut stool | place: China | collected 2011 | reverse complement strand
CGCGGTCGTGAGGTGTGGCTCACGAAAATAAAGCGAAGAGGGAAAGCTTATTTTACAGGAGGTCATACAGATGACAAAAGAGGAACTAATTAAGTTAGGGTTAACGGAGGAACAAGCAGAGGCAGTGACTAAGGATTATGGTGAAAACTACGTTTCCAAGAGTCAATTTAATGCCAAGAATGATGAGGCGAAAGCTGCAAAAGCGGCAAAAGAAATCGCCGACCGTGAGCTTGCTGATGCGCAAGGCAAGCTAGAAAAAATCACCTCTACAGGGATTAAAGATGATGCAGGTATTGTAGCTATGCAGCAACGAATTAAAACCCTGGAGGATTCTGTAGAGGCCGAGCGTAAAGCAAGAGAAAATGCTGATGCACAACGTGTACAGTCTGAAATTTCTGCAGCCGTGGTTGATTCTTTGACGAAGCGTAACGCTATGGATCCTAAAGAATTCTCAAAGCTGATTGTTGGTAACATCAAAGTCAACGAAGATGGTACTTATGGATATATTAAGCCTGATGGTACTAGCGGAACTGTTGACGATTGCGTAGATGAATGGCTAAAAGGTAAAGATTATGCAATTAAAGATGTACAAAAACGCGGAAGTGGTTCAGGCACAAGCGGTGCAGGAAGCAACAATTCTGGCGGTAATAAGCCAGTAGGTTTAAAAGGGGCCGTAGCGGCTGCTATTGAAACCCAATAAATTTTATAAATTCTAATAACGGAGGAATAAACTAATGCCAATTACATTAGCTGAAGCAAAACTTAACGTACAAGACGATTTACAAATGGGAGTTATTGATGAATTCCGTAAATCGTCTTTTTTATTTGAAAACTTAACATTTGATGATGCTGTATCTCCTACTGGCGGTGGCGGTACTTTAACCTATGGTTATACTCGATTATTAACACAACCAACTGCAGATTTCCGTGATATTAATGCTGAATACACACCTCAAAGTGTAACTCGTAAACGTCATACTGTTGATTTGAAAGTATTTGGCGGGTCCTTTGAAATCGACCGTGTAATCGCTAAAATGGGCGGTATTGTTGATGAAGTAACATTACAAATCGAACAAAAGGTCAAGGCTGCAACTGCATTGTTTAATGACACTGTTATTAATGGCGATACTGGTACCAACGCTAAAGCATTTGATGGTTTAGACAAGGCGCTTTTAGGCTCTTCTACTGAATATACACCTACAGCAGCTATCGATTTGTCTGATAGTGGTGCTATTGATGCAAACTACAAGACATTCTTAGACCAACTCGATGAATTCCTTTTAGGCTTGGATGGTGCGCCATCTGCCATTATGGGCAACTCTAAATTGATTGCTAAAATTCGAGCAGTAGCTAGACGTTCTGCGATGTACTCTACTCAATTAAATGAATTCGGACAACAAGTTGAATACTACGGCATTACACCATTAGTTGACCTTGGCACCAAAGCTGGTAGCAATGATCCTGTAGTAGGTATTAATGGTCAAGGTGAAACTTCTTTATATGTCGCACGCCTTGGCCTCGATGGTTTCCACGGCGTATCTCTTGCGGGCGATAATGTGGTTAACTTATGGCTCCCTGACTTCACCTCTTCCGGAGCTGTAAAGAAAGGCGAGGTCGAAATGGTTGCCGCGGTTGCATTAAAAGCATCTAAAGCTGCAGGTGTATTCCGCAAAATTAAAGTTAAATAAGGAGGCCGAATATGCCGATTATAAAATCTCCAGTGCCTGATTATACAGGACAAACTGGCAATGTTCCTTTTGTTAATGGTGAAGGATTTACTGAAGATGCTAATCATATTGCGTGGTTTGCGGACCATGGATACGAAATCGTAACAGCAGATACTGAACCACCTGCAGATACTGAACCACCTGCAGATACTGAACCACCTGAAAAGCCTACAAAAGGCAGTAAAGGTGGTAGTAAAAAATAAGCACCGGTGAATAGCCAGGATATTTTCAACAAGCGTATTTGTCAGGCAGTAAAAGCGAGTACTATTGAAGTTCGAGATACTGCACAGGAGAAACATAGATTTACCTCGAGAACAGGGAATCTAGAAAAGGCTGTTGATTATCGAATTTCTAATAGTGGAATGCAAGGGGTTGTATTTATTGATAGTGATGTCGCTAAATACGGCCCTTTTGTACATGCAGGGACACCAGCACATGTAATTCGGCCGCATTTTAAGAAGATATTGAGATTCGTACCACAAGGCGGTAATGGGTTTATATTTGCTAGGAAAGTGGTTCACCCTGGGACTGCCCCAGATCCATTTTTGTATGAAGCGTTACAAAATAATGTCTCAAATATTACTAGTATTTTTTCCAGATATACCGATATTGCACTAGATGATGTGGCACAAGGGCTAGTAAAAGATGAGATTACGCTAAGTTTTAAAATATAAGGAGTACTGTATGCTATATAATTTTGAAGATATAGCCGGCCTATTAGGGGATGAATTGCTGACGCAAGAGGTAACAGAGGTCGCTGTATCCAAAGCAGAACAATGGCTATATGTACTTGCGGATAGATTAGGTGTGTCAAAGGATAAAGTTATACGTAGTTTTACTATCGATGAATTAGTCCTTGCATATATCTATCGAGAAGTCTGCGTTAATAAGTCGTATGCTTTGCCAGGAAGTTATACTAACAATGGTTCGACGGATGACTTCTATTCTAAAAAATTAGAATACTATGAAGCTCGTATTAAATTATTGGAATCGCGAATAACACCAGGGCAGCTTACAGGCAACCCTACAGAGTACAAAGGCTATCGCTCTGTTGAAATCTTTAGGGGGTAATATGTGGCTAGATTTAATGCAACATATTAAATCTACTATCGACAATAGCGGTGCTCCATTTAATGTCATGCTAGGTGCTATGCGACCACAAGCAGCGAAAGTTGATGAAAATGGCGTTATTATGATTATTCGTGGGGAAACTACGAGGGGTGATAACTCCATTCAATCTGAATTAGAGCAAGAACTATATATCGAGGTTTGGGGGAGAAATGATAACCCAGATTTACAAGTCGGTTATGAATTAATAGCTAACTTGGAGGATAGGTTCGAGGCAATTATTAATGATCTACGCAAACGTTGTGGTGAATTAGATGAAACTGCATGTATATTACAGAACACTGGCTATCAGATTATAGATTTAGTTTGTACAAGTAAAGTTGGCGACCATGATAGTGTGCGACCTTTAGTTGGTACGCAATATCGCTTTATGGTTCGCCTTATTGATTTAAAAGAGAAAACTAACGGAGGTATTTTCTAATGGCACCAGCTGCAACACCAAAAAAATTATACAAACCGGCTCAAACCGCAATGCCTACAGCCGGCAAGAATTATATTATTTATTTAAATGTAGGCACTGACGAAACTACTAATGCTGAATGGCTTATCTTGGGCGGTCAACGTAGTGGCGATGTATCTCGTAAGGCAGACGCTATAGATGCATCTAGTAAAGATAGCGGCGGTTGGAAAGTTACAATTCCGGGCCAAAAAGAATGGTCTATAGACCTTGAAACACTACTTATGCCAAACGAAGAAAGCCTTGTATTGCTTGAAAAAGCATTCTTAAACGATGAAAAAGTTCATCTAAAATTTGAATATCCGGACAAATCTTTCATGACTGGCTATGCATCTGTTACAGAATTGTCCTTAAGTACTCCGCACGATGATGTGGCTACTTATAAAGGCACTTTGAATGGTGCCGGTGCATTGTCTGAATTGAAAAAAGCCTAATTAACTATTAACAAGGAGTGTGTTTTAACATGAAAAAAATTAATTGTGATCTATTCGCTATGGGCGAAACTATCTATTTCAGCATTGGTCGTATTGCTGAGTTGGAACAGCTATGGGGTGAGCCTATTTTTAAAGCGGTACAAAATGGCACAATGACATTTAATCAGCTTATCACTGCATTGGTCGTAGGTATGAAACACCACGGCAAAAAGCGTGATTACATCTATTATCAAGATAAATTGCAAGAACTCTTTGACGAGGGAACAGTCCAATATGCCGACCTTGTACAGTTGATTGTACAAGCCCTTATTGGTAGTGGTGTATTTGGTAAAGCTGCATATTACGCATTATTCCCAGATGAGGCCGATGAGCAAGCACGCTCCGAGGTTGAGGCTGAAAACGAAACAAAAAACTAAGAGGGGGCGACACCGCCCCCTCTTTTAAAGTATGGATAACTAAGGCAGAACGCATGGCCTATGGTCCGCTTAACTTAAAGCCATGGGAATTCATGAATTTAAGCCCTATGGAATATTACAAACTTGCCGAGGGTTATGAGTTAAGAACGGAAATAGAGGACCGTAAGCAAGCGTATTTTGCGTGCCTTATGACAAATGTACATATCGCAGGCAAGCGAAAACTGACTGTTGAAGATATTATGAAACAACTTCATCCGATGACATTAGCTAAACGCAAAAACGAAGAAAAGTTATTCATGGAAGAATTCAGACAAGAGGGAGGTGAGATATAGCATATGGCCGAAAGTCAAATTAATGTCAAAATTGTTGGCTCGTCTAATGGTGCTGAACAGGCACTTGATAGAGTAGCAAGGAAAGCTGAGCAAGCACTAGGCAAAAGCATTTCTAATTCGCTAGATAGCGTAAGAAATAAAGCTCAAAAGGTCTTTGGGGTTGAGATTCCGGGACTTATGAACGCTGCAAAGTCTGGTGCTGCATTCGCTGGTGCTGCGATGGGCATTGAGGCAGCCGGTAGGGCGTTAAAGGAGATGGCCGTTAGTGCAGTTAAGACAACGGACCAATTAACGCAATTAAGGGCTCGCATTGATCTTATCAATGACGGCAGTCAAAGTACCGCTGAAATTATGGATAAGGTATTTTCTGCCGCCAATCGTTCACGTGGTAGCTTTTTAGATATGGCTGATAGCGTTGCAAAACTAAATTTGTTAGCAAAAGACGCTTTCACCTCCAATGATGAGGCCATTTATTTTGTTGAACAGTTAAATAAGCAATTTAAAATTGCCGGTGCAGGTGTACAAGAAACTACATCCGCTATGTACCAATTAACGCAAGCTATGGCAGCAGGTAAGTTACAGGGCGACGAATTCCGTTCCATCATGGAAAATGCTCCAATGTTGGCACAAAGTATCGCACAAGAAATGGGGCTATCTGTAGGGCAATTAAAAGAAATGAGCTCGCAAGGTCTTATTACTGCTGACATTATTAAGAATGCGTTATTTAATAGTGCAGAAGAAACAAACGCAAAATTCGCAGAAATTCCTATGACATTCCAAGATATAGGAACTAAATTGCAGAATGATCTTATTGCTGCGTTCCAACCAGTAATGGAGGAACTGGGCAATATGACAAGTTCCGATGCATTTATGAGCGTGTTAAACGAATTGGCGTTTGCCTTTAAAGTAGTAGCTGCAGCTGCACAAGTATCTATTGCAATTATTAAAGGTGCTTTTAGTGGCCTAAGCGTGGTTATCACGACCATTAAAAATATCGTATCTAGCTTTGTACAGTTGTTTGTTACATCCATGCCTTTGATTACTGCCGCTATTATTGGTGTGAGTGCTGCGTTTTTAGCACAGAAAGCAATTATAGCAAGTCATAATACAATGCTTGCTTTATTAACTGTTCGCACAACTTTGGTTACTGCTGCAAGCGTAATCTTGGGTGGTGCTATTGGTGCGGTAGGTCTTGCGTTTGGTGCTTTTAGGGCTATTGCAATGACTACACAAGCCGTAATTATGGCTATTAGGACTGCGAATATTGCTAGTGCGGTTGCGATGGGCGTGGCAAAGGTGGCTACACTTGCATTGAGTGGTGCTACAGCAATTCTTAACGCAATCATGATGGCAAACCCTATCCCTATATTTGTAGGTGCATTAATGACGCTTGTCGCTGTATTTGGTCTTTCTAGGGCTGCGGCAGGTGGTTTTAGTGAAACGCTAAGCGAAGTATTTTCCACTATCGTTCATACAGCCGTTTGGGGTGTAAATAAGATTATCGAGGCTTTGAACTGGTTAATCGCTAAACTTAATAGCGTAGGTGATAAGGTTGCGAAGTTCTTTGGTGGCACGTTTACTGCTATTCAACAAGTAGACACGATTTCTGCTGATACTGCACAAAGTATCGTCAATACTGCCGGTGATATTATGGGGCAAATCACATCAGGCTTATCCGGTGGAGGTGGCGACCTTGCAGTAGGCGGTGGCGGTGGTGGTGCTGACACTGGAGGCGGTAAAGGTGGCAAAGGCGGAGGCGGTAAAGGTGGCAAGGGTGAAGATCTAGCAAAAGAGGCTAAACAAATTCACGAAAAAATCTTGCAATCTTTCCTTGAAATGCAAGGCAACCAAGTAGAGTTAATCGAACTTCAATACAAAAAGGAGCGAGAAGAACTTGAAAAGTCAAAAAACGCTAACGAAAATTACCACGAGGACTTGAAATTACTTGATGAAGTTTATGCAGAAAAGCGTATCAAGGCGAAACAGGAGGAAATGACAAAATTACGTGCCATTGAAACTGGTATTCGTGATATGCAACAAGATTTTGCGTTTAAAACTGCAAGTAAAGATAGTACAGGGAATGTATCTCCTGCCGTGCAGTTGGCAACAGATTATGCAAACGCCATTGATGAAGTCGAGGACCGTTATGCAGATATGGTCGACAAGTTCATGAAAATGGACAAAATGGAGCAACAACATCACATTGATACGTTAAAACAACGAGGTGTTGAATTCGAAATGAGTGCTGACGGACAAATTTCCTATGAAAAAATGAAAAATGAGGAATTGTTAGCACTGCAAGACGAATATGCTAAAAAGTCTTTACAACAACATATTGATCTTGTTAACGAGAAACATGCTATTGATGAGGCTATGCGTACTCAGAACTTCGAGGAGTTACAAGCTGCATTGAGTGATGAATATATCGCTGAGCAACAACATTACGACCTTATGAAAGGCTTACTCGAAGAATGGAAACAGTCCGTATTCGATGCTCATTGGAATGGACAACAAGTCATGTTTGACGCTGCACAAGCCGGCTTGGATAGTTTTCAAAATTCTATTTCAGGGCTTATTCAAGGCACAACAACTCTTATGCAAACGTTCCAAAATCTTGGCAAAGCCATTCTTAAAACTATCGCCGATAGTGTGGCTCAATGGATAGCCGGACAAATTAAACAAGCCGTATTTGGCAAAATGTTGGCAGCTCAACAGGCTGCAACTGGTACTGCTACGGCTAACGCTCAATATCCGGCATGGGCTGCATTGGCTCAACAAGTATCTATGGCAACATTCGGTGCTAGTGCTATCGCTGGTATGTCTGCATGGTCTGCGAATACTACCGCAGGGGCTGCATTATCCCTTGCCAATGGTGCAACAAGTTTTGCATCTTTAGGATCCGCAAAATTAGACTTACCTAAAATGGCAAACGGTGGTGTGGCCTATGGCTCAACTTACGCTGAAATTGGCGAGGGCAAGTATAAAGAGGCCGTTTTACCTTTAAGCGAAAGCACATACGACGAAATGGGGGCAGGCATAGCACGTGCCGGTGGTGCTACTGGTGGCATTACGTTTAACGTATCTGCTATGGACGCTCATTCGTTTGGTGATTGGTTAGAGAATTCGGCAGGTCGTTCTTTACGACAATTTTTAGTTAATCAAAATAGGGAATTTGTAGCTACGGAAGGTACATGGTAATGGCAGATTTATTGAAATTTCCGGATATTAGAACCCTTGCGTGGAAGTCTACAAAGGCTCAAAAATGGGACACTAAAATCAAACGTACTGGCAGTGGTCGAGTACGAACTATGACGACTTGGCAATATCCGCAATATACCATTACAACAGAATTCGCAGTACTAAGCCCAGAAGAACATAAGCGTCTAATGGGCTTTTATGCATCTGTTAAGGGTGGTACTATTCCGTTCTTATGGTTAGATCCCGAGGACCATGAGGAGAAAGGCGTAAGGCTTGGAACTGGTGCACAATCTGAATGGCAAGCAATTCGCTTATATGGTGATTTTAGGGAACCAGTGGCACATATTGAGAACCTAAAATTATACGCTAATGGTACGCAAGTTAATGCCGTATCAGATAAAGGCGTTATAAGATTGGCTGCAGGTGTTAGGGTATCGCCTACCGCTATTATTACCGCTGATTATACTTACTATTGGAAAGTCATGTTTAGTGGTGATTATACGGACGAGGCTGTTTTTAAAGACGTATTTAAGTCTAAATCGTTTAAATTGGTTACGGTGAGGTGATTATAAATGAAACAAGTTAGCGAGGCTTTAAGCGTTCATTTAAGCAACTCACAGACATTTGTATCTTGCGACTTGTACGAGTTAAGGCTTAAAAGTGGCATTTCTTACTACTGGGCCGATACTGACATTGATGTTAGTTATGGCGGAAACACATATAAGGGCGATGGGCCGATTATTGTGCGTGAAAAGATTTCTACAACCAGTACCGTTAGCGTTGATAAGTTGAACGTTACAATAACTGCTAATCAGTCCGACCAAATTGGTGGTGTTCCTGTTCTAACTGTGGCTCATAATGGTGGCTTAGACGGTGCCACGTTAAATTTGAGACGTGCATTTTTTGACGATAAAGGGAACGTAATCGAATGTATTGATCTATTCAAGGGTATTTGTGAGGTTAGTCAGGGCGGAGGCTTTGCGTTAAAGATAAATGCAAAATCTGTAGTCCAAAGGCTTAATATTGAATATCCAAACAGACGATACTATCCGCAATGTCCTTATTCTGTATATTCCAAAGAGTGTGGCGTTGATATTACCAAATATCGTAAGCGTGTTACTGTTACCGCTGTTATAGGTAATAACAATGTACAAGTCGATACTTCATTTGAAAATGGCTTTTATACTGCCGGTGGTATGGAGTGGATAAGCGGACCACTAGCAGGGCAAGCAACTCAAATTATGGATAGTGCTACGAACTCAATTATTTATATGAGTGCTACAAATACAACACCTAATGTAGGCGATGTGGCCTATATATATCCGGGTTGCGACAAAACACCTGCAACTTGCAAGGCTAAATTTAATAATTTTAGTAGGAACAGGGCAACGCCTTATGTTCCATTAAAGGAGACGATACGATGAAATTGACAACAGGTGAAATGATTGCCGATGCTGCAAAAAAGTGGATAGGCACACCGTATCAAAACAATACTATGGTTCATGGTGTTGGCGTCGATTGCTCCTATTTATTAGTGGCTGCGGTGGTGGATAGTGGCCTAATGAAACGTGATGAGCTAGAAATAGAAAATTATTCTAACGAATGGCATTTACATCGTAGCGAAGAAAAGTACCTAAAGTACGTTCAAAAAGTAGCTGACGAGGTTCCTATTGATGATATTCGTATCGGTGATTTCTTGCTATACCAATATGGGCGTTGCATTTCTCACGGTGCCATCTATGTTGGTAATAATTTAGTCGTGCATGCGTTTGTTGATCTAGGCGTTATCTATTCATCTATCGACGACGTATTATTCTACGACGCCAAGGGCAAAAGTCGCTTACGTGCAATTTACAGATTTAGGAAAGGGGGTAAATAATGGGTTTTCTATTTAAAGGACGGAATACTACCAATCGTGCTGATATGATATCCGACTTCATGATAAATACCGCCTCTTATGGTGAAGTAGTTCCAGAAGTACTTGGCACTACAAGATTAAGTGGCAATATTATTTATTACGATGACTTTACCCCTCATGAACACAAAACCACTACACGAACTGGCAAGGGTGGTGGCTCAAAGCATACTGAAATAACCTACACATATACAGTCGCATGTGCGATTGGCTTATGTGAGGGCCCTATACAGGGTATAGGTAAAGTATGGCGAGATAAAGAGGTATACGACTATCCGAATGAAAAGATTGAGCTTACTGCGTATAAAGGCGATTACGGACAAGCTCCGTGGCCTTATGTTATTTCAAAACATCCGGAAAAGGCGTTACCTTATAGTGGTTTAGCTTATATGGCAGGCGTAGTCGATTTGGGCGAACGAGGAAGTTTACCGCAATACAACTTTGAAATAAAAGGGAAATTGCTAGAAACTGGCGACGGTGTAGACGTTAACCCAGCCGATTATATTGTGCATGTGTTAAAGTCCATAGGCATTGATGATGTTAATATTGACGGTTTGGAGCACTACAGAGAATACTGCAAGGCAGCTGATATTCTTATCAGTACACCGCCAGATAGTAGAAGTTCAAAGGCTCAAACTGTAATTAACGATATAGCTGAAATTACAAATAGCCTTGTCTTTTGGTCTACAGACCGGCTTAAAATCGTACCATTAGCCGATAAGCCTATTGGCACATGGAGTCCATACAATCAAATTCAATATAACTTAACTGCCGATGATCTTATTCCGGCTAGCGATGGACAGTTAGTCGTGTATAAAAGAAAGGACAGCTCAGAAAGTTATAACCAAGCCACTGTCGAATTTATTAACCGTGCGAACGGTTACGAGAAAGAGACAGTCGCTTTTGAGATTGTAGCCGATGTGCAAAAGAATGGTTTAAAGCCAGCCTCCAAGAAGTCTGCACATTATCTGTATACTAAGGCGAGGGCTCAATACTACGCCGAGCAACTGGCTATGAAACGGCTATACGCTAAAAATCAGTATACGTTCCGTTTAGATTGGGCGTTCTGTAGGTTAGAACCGGGCGACCTTGTTACTCTTACCGACGAATTATGTGGCCTAAATAAACAGATAGTCGTTATAACTTCTGTATCTGAGGCAGCAGACGGACAGTTGGAAATAACTGCGGAGGGTAAGCCGCCCGGCTCGTATGCTCCGGCTAAGTACAACGTGCATGAAAACGAGCGACCATTTATTGATTATAACCAAGCTGCACCAAGCGTAAATGATGTTGCTATATTTCAAACCGTTGGCGATGTTGGGGGTAATCAGATATTTGTAGGGGTTAATGCTCCGAGCGGTTGGGGTGGTTGCTCCGTATGGGTATCTGACAATGGCGAAAACTATCGACGTATAGGATCTATTACACAACAAGCTAGAATGGGTAAATTGAAATACGGCTTTGCTCAAAATGGCAATTTCTGTAACGTTGTACTCAATCAAGGCGTGCTGAAAAGTGGAACCCATGTCGATGCTGAGCGTGCCAATACCTTATGTTGGGTAAATGGCGAGGCGTTGAGCTATGAAACTGTAGAAACTCATCCGGATAATTGGTATACGTTACGAGGTTTAGTCCGAGGACAATATGGAACTAAGGCTATTAATCATGGTGCAAATGAAAGGTTTGTCAGAGTTGACGAGGCTTTATTCCATTATCCTTACCGTAAAGAGGATATTAACAAGACGGTATATCTGAAGTTTACTTCATTAAATGTATTTGGGAGTAACGAACAGGGGCTTGATGAGGCAAGGGAATATCAATATAAGATAGTACCTTATTATATCCCAGAAGTGAATAATTTAACGTTATTTACTAAGTACTACAAGATAGGCAACGGAGTATTATCCTTTGATGTGGTAGCTCAGTTTGATACTCCTACTATTAACAGCTTTGATACTGTTGAATTATGGTATCGTGAGGGCAATGCGGCTTGGAAGTATGGCGGTAATGGTAACGGTCAAATCTCTATCAGTGGTTGCGAACTTGGGCATACTTACGAAGTGAAAGCTATTGTTAAGGACGTACATGGAAATACTTCGCAAGGTGTTACTAAGTCCATTACTGTGGCCATGAAAACAGAAATTCCAAATGCACCGCAAGGCTTTTCTATTACATTCAGTGATAAGGCCAATTTCAACTGGCTTGAAGTTCGTAACGCTGACATAGATTTCTATGAGTTGCGACTTGATACAAGGACAGGGCAGGACGATGGCTTGATAGGTAAAAGCAATAATACTACTTATAGTGGTATGCTGCGTGAACGTACTGGCAAAGTTTATCTGTATGCACATAACCCATCAAAAGGATATGGTGCACCTGCCGAATTGACTTACAACGTGCCTGCTCCGCCCAAACCAACTAACGTTAAAGTTAGCGGCAATCTAAATGGCGTAGGGATTATATTCCAATCTATTCCAGCCGGTTGCAAGGGTGCTAATGTCTACGTTGATAATACTGTATATTTCACATCAACGAATGTAATGAACATTCCTTTAGAGGCCGGTGTATATTCTGTCAGTGTTGCTTATGTCGATATCTTTGGTGAGGGGCCAAGAACCGACGCAACAAATGCTACAGTAAAAGCTAAAATAGACAGTAAATTGCTAGATATGGAAGAACTTGGCATATCTGATATGGATAAGGCAGTAAAGGCTTTAAAAAGTGAAGTTGGAACAGTCAAAACTAGCGTTGACGGTTTTCAAAGCAAACTTATAGACCAAGCCAATGCATTTCAACATAGTATTAGTGATCTAAACACTAATTTAGGTACACAAATAACTCAAATCTCAAACGGTATCGAGTTGAGGGTAAATAATGCACTCAATAGCCTTGACGGTGCTGAGCTTGTAAGCCGTATTAATCTAAGTCCAGCAGGTACACGTATCGAGGGTAAATTATTACATGTTACTGGCGATGCATTGTTTGAAAATAACATCATTACAAAAGGCATGCTGCAAGCCGGTTCCGTTACAGCTGATAAAATGCAAGTTGATAGCCTAAGTACAATCACGGCGAACGTAGGCGACTTAAAAGGCGGTAGCATTACAGGCGGCACCTTTAAGAACACAAACAACTCATTCAGAATTGACCCAAACGGCAATATCGTAGGGGCTAACATAACAGCCTCACGAATTGACGCAAGCTCTATTTTTCAAGCTGGCTTTAAAATCAAGAACATAGATGTCAAGATATATAAAGTTCGGCATGGTGATTGGTGCCCTATTCCAGACGGCTTTGTAGAAAATCAATGTTCATTTATTCCTGTTGGATATATAAACACCGAGCGGTATTTTGATAGTAATTATGACTATTACAAAGACAAAGTGCCGAGTCCGTGGGAAGATAAAACCCCTTATAAAATCAGTAAGGACGAATATAATCGACAAAAAGCCAGATATATTGGACATTGTAGCGTATACATGCTGAAAGACGAAAGAACTCAATCTAATATAGGAATTGAGGGAAGTCGCAGAGCGGTAGTAGAGGCTAAAGGGGAAAGCTCATATAGCAGTGAAAATAACGATTTTTACACAAAATCATATATCTATGGCGAACTATTTATATTAGTAATTGCCAAACAGTAAGGGGGGGCATACATGATAAAACACGATTTCGTGCTACACTCTGGGCAAGATTTCAACATCCGTTATGAAGTGCCAGAGGGTAGCGATATGAACCTCACTCGATACAAGGGCGTTTGTAAAATCAGAAAACGCCCTAATGAGGGGGTTATATTTGATTTAGCGGCAGCCGTAGAGGAGAAAAGCGTTACATTCTCCCTTGGTGGCGATGTATCGGCAGCAAAGCAACTGCAAAGCAAAGAGTTCGTATATGACGCTTTCATCTATAACGATAGTGAGCATATTAAAATCGGCTACGGCAAAATCACACTTATTCAAGATATTTCTATGCATAATTAGGGGGTTAATTATGGCAGATAACACACTTACGCTAAAACTCGATGCAGATACAGCTCTGCCACTTATCGAGAAAATCGGTAAAGACATTGTATTGCCTATTGTAGAAGGTGCTGGGAAAAGCGCTTACGCTATCGCAGTAGCGCACGGGTTCCAAGGCACAGAAAGTGAATGGCTCGAAAGTCTAAGAGGCCCTAAAGGCGTGCAAGGTGATGACGGCCCAGAGGGGCCAAGAGGTCCTAGAGGTTTACAAGGGCCACAAGGCGAACCCGGCAGTGCAGAGCAAGCAGCTGAGCTCTTAAAATCTAAAAATATCTATCTCGAGAATAATCACGTTGATACTGTTATTACAAAGCTCATTGAAAAACTATCAGAAAGTGGCTATATCTCAGACGCTACATTTAGACAATTAGAGTATACTCAACCAAGCACAGGGCAAGAGTATATCGACCTCACAGGCGAGCCACATTTCAAAGTGGCAGTCAATGGTGGCGAAAAGAAAGAGTTTGAAAGCGACAATATGCGAGTTACTATTGAGCCATTCGGCCCTAAGAATATCGAGCTCAAATATTATGATCTAAACGATAACGAACAAATTACCTTAATTATCAGAGGCACAAACGTGGCCCCAGATGAGGTGTACACAGTTGTTAGTGGAGTTGTATATAAACGATTAGGAAACGAAATTGAAATTGATGTATCGAATTACAATAACACAGATATATTCAAGATTTTACCTAATTGGAATATTGGCGACATTAACAAAATCACTATCAAGACCAATAAGCGTGTAATGCTTAAAATGAACGAGTCATCTTTGCATGATAAATCTGGTACTGTTGTAAATGAAATTAATTCGGTTTGGATTATTGAAACACCAGAGAATACAGTGTTTAAGTGGACTGATAGCTACTGGACTAATTTGGCTATGAAAGATTTAACAAGTTATTTTTCTACAAGCGTAGCCACAGGCAATAGCCGTGAGCCTTACTTTGTTTATGACGCAGGTGCTAACAAATACATAAACAGTGATCGTGAGGGCTTATAAAATGCAAGTAATAACAGATTTCTTATGCGAGGCATGGCAAACACTTACAGAGTCATTCGCCATTAAAGCCTTGCTTGCGGTAGTTGCGGAAGTCGGTATATACATGTTAGGTCTTAAACACGTACAGGTGTTAGGTATATTCATATGCCTAGTGTTTTTAGATTTATTTACAAAGTGGTCTGCGATTGGCTATCAAATGTTGGTTGATCTTGGGGCTAGTCCTGAAAACATCAGCGGATCTGACAAGTACTTAGCGATTCCAGTGGCCTGGGGGAAGGGGCTTATATCCTCTAAACATATGAGAAAGCCTTTTATTACAAAGGTGCTAACATACTGCCTAGCAACGGCTGGGGCTTGGTGTTTTGATTTTATGGCAGGGAATTACGCCTTTGCCGTTAACCTTGTATGGTTGTATCTTGCTAGTGTCGAATTTTTATCCATATTGGAGAATATGCGAGACGGCGGTAACACTACCATTACAGGGTTGTTAGATTTGGTTCAATCTAAAATTGACATGCTTTTAAAGAAATAAGGTTTTTATATAGGGCTGCATAATTGTAGCCCTATTTTTAATTGGAGGTGCATATAATGAAAATTGGTACATATTTTGATGATTACGAATTCGCTTGCAGTTGCCATAGACATGAAGTCGATGAAAATGGACATAATAAGTTAGACCATATTATTGACAAGCGTTTGGTGGACTTATTAGATGCAATTCGTGAACGTTTAGGGGTTCCGTTATATATCAATAGCGGTTACCGTTGCCCTGAACATAATGAGGAAGTAGGGGGCGTGCCTAATTCTCAGCATGTAGAGGGTACAGCAGCAGACATCACATACGATGGCATTGATGTTGATTATCTTGCACAGATTGCCGAAGAATGTGGGGCCGATGGAATTGGCTGCTATTATTATCAGGACTTCGTACACGTTGACGTGCGTGGATATGACGCACGTTGGAATGATCTTGACTAAATAAAGGGGCTATATATGTATGAGAAATTCAAAAACTACTTCAATGCGTTTAAATCTCAAATTACTGTTAGGCGGCTTATTCTTATTTGTGGTTGTGTGTTGCTCCTCATTGGTGCATGCCAACTCATTGACGGCTACTTCACCGCAAGAGGCAACTATCAACGTGCCATTGACAAGTTGGAACGAACTCAAAGGGAACTTGATACAAGCAGACGCCTTAATCAAGAGCTCAAACTTGTCATTGAACGAGGCTCAGACCTTAACCGCCAAGCAAGCGACCGAATTGAACGAATTGAAGATTATCAACGAAGAACGGAGCAAGGAATTAGCCGAGCTCAAAACTATCAACGAGAAACAGGGGCAAGAGTTAGCGAAAGCATCGGAATTAATAACCGAGCAGGCGAGCTCATTGGAAACAGCCTCCGTATCATTGATCGAGTTGAAAGCGGAACTAAAGAATAATAAACGAACAGAACAAAGATTACGACGGCAACGTGATACATGGGCTATTAGCAACGTAGCATTATTTCTTGCCGGTGCGTTACGCAAATAACGTGGAGGTGATCCGATATCTCCCTACCATATGAGGGCGGACATATGGAGTGATTAAATTAATAAGGCCTATCATGTTAGTATTTATAAGTACTTTCGTGATAGGCCCTTATTTTGTTTCTGCTTGCACTATTATTAATAATTCTTTATTATATTCTTAAGTAAACTAAAAATTTGTAAAGGAGGATTGTTATTATGAATTTTGAAATATATTGTCCTGTTGTTGAAGCTTTTCCACAAATAGGGAGCCCCAATGAGCAGCAGAGCGGCAGTGTTGTCGGTGTGATTGAGATGGCGAAAAATGTGCCTGGCGGTGACGGAAGGGTTTATGAAATTTGCAAAATCGAATATAGCGATGAAAGTTATCAGCTGATGGCGATTGAGATGTAGATATTTGACATCATTTTGACATCATTTTATTAAAAAATATGTAGAAATATAGGTAAATAAGAAAGTATAAGATGCAGTAAAATACTGTGTTTCTAGGGTTTATCAGTAGTGTATAAGTAAACTCTTAATCAGGGTGTCCAGGGTTCGAACCCCTGGTGGTCCACCAAAATAACCCGCACAGTAGTGCGGGTTTTCTTATTATTGTCTTTAGACTGGTTCGCGACGT
>OGEC01000980.1_pt1 | contig 16918 bp, 16 predicted proteins | sample 1570551 | NCBI WGS metagenome assembly OGEC01 (sample SAMEA2582127, study PRJEB24529) | metagenome | biome: Human gut stool | place: China | collected 2011 | reverse complement strand
TCTGGCCCGCGCGGAGCGCAAGCCGCTTGACCAAAAGAGAAAACATCCCCCGCGCTACCGGCGCGCAAGCCATCTTAAAGAAAAAACCAACCCTGCCGCAACACCACATCAAATCGTTATAACAGACCCTCAAGAGAGAAAGAGAGTATCATCCGAATGAAAATTGCGTGTATTTCCCTTGGCTGCCCGAAGAATCAGGTCGATTTGGACGTGATGGTCCACATCCTGCTGTCGGCGGGCCACGAGACGGTGGCTGACCTCGCAGATGCGGACGTCATCCTCGTCAACACCTGCGGCTTCATCGAGAGCGCCAAGACCGAGGCCATCGAGAACATCCTTGAGGCCTGCTCCTACAAGCAGGCAAACCCCAACCTGAAGGTGGTCGTCACCGGCTGTCTGGCCGAGCGCTACCGCAGCCAGATCGAGGAAGAGATCCCCGAGGTGGACGCCGTGGTCGGCTGTGCCTCCAACAAGGCCATCGACTCCATCGTGGCCCGTCTGTTCAACGGTGAAGAACATCTGGAGAGCTACGGCCTCAAGAAGGACTTTCCTCTGGGCGGCAAGCGCGTCATCGGTACGCCTGCCCACTATGCGTACTTAAAAATCGCCGAGGGCTGCAACAACCGCTGCCACTACTGCGCGATCCCCGGCATCCGCGGCCCGCTGCGCAGCCGCGAGATGGCCGACTGTGTGGCCGAGGCCCGCTGGCTGGCCGGTGAGGGCGTCAAGGAGCTCATCATCGTGGCCCAGGACCCTACCGCCTACGGTGAGGACTGGGGCAAGCCGGGCAGCATCTGCGAGCTGCTGGACAAGCTGAACAAGATCCCCGGCCTCGAGTGGATCCGCATCATGTACGCTTACCCGGAGCGCATCACCGACGACTTCATCGCTGCCATGAAGCGGAACGAGAAGGTCCTGCCTTATCTCGACCTGCCCATCCAGCACTGCAACGACACCATCCTGAAAAACATGAACCGCCGCTCCAACCGCGCCGAGCTGCTGGACGTCATCGGAAAGCTGCGCCGTGAGATCCCGAACATCACCCTTCGCACTACCCTCATCGCGGGCTTCCCGGGTGAGACGGAAGAGCAGTTCGAGGATCTGTGCAGCTTCGTGAAGGAAGTGCAGTTCGACCGTTTGGGCTGCTTTGCCTACTCCGCCGAGGAGAACACCGTTGCCGCCAAGATGGACGGCCAGATCGAGCAGGAAGTCAAGGATAAGCGCGCTGAGCTGGTGATGCAGATCCAGACCGGCATCATGGCCCAGAAGCAGGCCGCAAAGGTGGGCCAGACTGTCCGCGTCCTCTGCGACGGCGTGGACGACGAGAGCGGCCTCTACCTCTGCCGCACCGCTGCCGACGCCCCCGAGGTGGACGGCAACGTCTGCGTGTCCAGCGAAGAGCCGCTCTACCCCGGCGAGTTCTATGATGTGTTGGTGGACGACAGTGACCTTTACGATTTGTATGGTACTGTTGCAAAATAACAGATTGGAGGATATTTTTGTATGAATCTGCCCAATAAACTCACTCTGACCCGCATCCTGCTGGTGCCGGTGTTCATGATCTTCGTCTCGCTCGGCCAGTATATCACGCCGAGCTACAACCCGCGGTACTACCTCATCGCCGGCCTCATCTTCGCCGCGGCCAGCTTCACCGACTTCCTCGACGGCCATCTGGCCCGCAAGTGGAACATGGTCACCGACTTCGGCAAGTTCGCCGACCCGCTGGCCGACAAGCTGCTGACGACGGTAGCCTTCATCTACATGATGCGGGACGGCGTGTGCAGCCCTGTGGTGCTCTGCATCATTCTGGCCCGCGAGTTTGCCGTCTCCGGCCTCCGCATGGTAGCCGCCGGCGCAAAGGACGGCAAGGTCATCGCCGCCAACATGTGGGGCAAGGTGAAGACCGTGCTCCAGATGCTGACCATTATCTTCTACTACTTCACGGTCTCCCTGACCGGCAATGTGCTGGGCCAGCAGTGCGCAGACATCGCCTCTGTGCTGTGCTGGGTCGTGGCCGCTGTCACCGCCATCTCCGGCATCAAGTACCTGTGGGATAACCGCAGCTTCATCAATACGGCAAAATAAGCGCCCGTCCGGGTGTAAAAAAGAAACGAGCGGGAAAAACCGCTCGTTTCTTTGATATTCCAACAAAAAATTACAGATAGGAGAGTGGAACGGTGCTGAAAAACATCCTGACTGTCCTGCGGAAGCTGGCCTCGGCGGCAATGAACTTCCTTATCGTGTACTTCGAGACCATCGCCGTCCCCATGAGCTGGGCCATGGGCGGGACCATCATGTTTACGATGTACACCGAGCTGTCCAACATCTTCAACGGCGCGGTCTGCCTGCTGGTGGGTCTGTGGCAGCTGGGCTGCGTCTTCACCGGGCGGGAGCTGCCCCTCTGGCTCAAGCGGCTCAAGTTCATCTCCACCAGCTGCCTCGCCATGACCTTTTTAACGGTGGTCATCATCCTCGCCCCCATGTACGAGGACGGCAACGGCTGGTACATCATGCTTTTCACGGACTCGATGCTCTACCACCATTTCCTCGACCCGGTGCTGGCGATTTTGTCGCTGGTGCTCTTCGAGCGTCTGCCCCGTCTGCCGCTGGGGCAGGTCTGGTGGGCGCTGGTGCCGACGATCCTATACGGTCTGTATGATCTGCACGGCAATATTACAGGAACCATCGATGGCCCCTACCCCTTCATGCGGGTATACGACCAGACCATTCAGGAGACGCTGATGTGGTTTGCCATCATCCTCGTCACGAACCTGCTGTACGCCTTCCTGCTCTGGTGGCTGGGCGGAAACGGGAGAAAAAGCAAGGTGGGTCTGGAATTCAGGACATAAGAAAAAGGCCGCTGGACCTTGTGGGTACAGCGGCCTTTTTAGCCTCTCCCTTTGGGAGAGGTGGCATCGCTTGCGATGACGGAGAGGGCAAACCCAGTGTGTCGGAGCCGCCGCACAGCGACAAGCAGACTCTTTAACAGAGCAGTGTTATCGCAGTGTTCGAAATTCTCTGTCAGCATCCTTGCCCTCTCAGGCGCTGACGCGCCAGCTCTCCCAAAGGGAGAGCCATAAAAGAGGAGTTACAGCAGCGGGATGCCGGCCTTCTCACAGGCTTCGCGGGTGGCGTTGTCCCAGACGCTTGCCTGCACCTCACCGATGTGGGCGCTGCCCAGCAGCAGCATGCACAGGCGGCTCTGGCCGATGCCGCCGCCGATGGTGTAGGGCAGCTCACCGTTCAGCACAGCCTTGTGGAAGGGCAGCTTGCGGCGGTCGTCGCAGCCTGCGGCGGTGAGCTGACGGTCCATGCTCTCGGGGCTGACGCGGATGCCCATGCTGCTCAGCTCGTAGCTGCACTGCAGCGGCTCGTTCCAGAACAGCAGGTCGCCGTTCAGATCCCAGTCGTCGTAGTCGGGGGCGCGGCCGTCGTGGGGCTTGCCGCTCTTGAGGGGAGCACCGATCTTCATCAGGAAGGTGGTGCCGTTCTCCTCGACGATGGCATTCTCCCGCTCCTTCGGGGTCAGGCCGGGATACTTATCCTCCAGCTCCTGGGTGGTGATGAAGGTGACGTTGGGGGTGTGGAGGGGCAGATCCTGCAGCTGGGGGAACATGGCGTGGAGGTTCATCTCGGTGGCACAGACCGCCGACACGATGGAGCGCACGACGTTCTTCAGATACGTCTCGTTCCGGTCCTCCTCACGGATGACCTTCTCCCAGTCCCACTGGTCCACATAGATGGAGTGGAGGTTGTCCATATCCTCGTCGCGGCGGATCGCGTTCATGTCGCAGTAGAGGCCCTTGCCCACACGGAAGCCGTAGTCTTTCAGGGCCTTGCGCTTCCACTTGGCCAGCGACTGGACGACCTGCACCTCGATGCCGCTGTCCTTGGTGTCGAAGGTGACCTTCCGCTCGACGCCGTTCAAATCGTCGTTCAGGCCGGTAGAAGCCTCGACGAAGAGCGGCGCCGACACGCGGTAGAGGTTCAGCGTGGCGCACAGGGTGTCGGCGAACAGCCGCTTCACGGTGCCGATGGCGCGCTGGGTGTCGTACAGGTTCAGTGCGGGCGTGTAGTTTGCCGGAATGATGATCTTGCTCATAGCAGATTACCCCTCTCTTGCTGCCCCGCGCCGCCGAATCGCCGCGCCGAGGGCAGCTTCCCTTAATCGCAAGTTTCACAGATATGCCTATGGGTAACAGCATATTTGCGATATGCAGTTTGCGGATGCTGCCAGACCGTTGAAAACGCAAACTGCTATATTAAAGTAAATTATGGCACAAGTTGCGGGCGATGTAAAGGGGGAAAGCGCTGATTTGGCGATGGAGTCAAGGCTTTTGGCGCAGAATAAACCTCGGCCCTTCCGCGCCCATCGTCCCGGTCGGCACGAACCCCACCCGGTGCAGCACCGCCTGCGAGGCGGTATTGCCGGGGTCAGTTTCGGCCTCGACGGCGGTGACGCCGGGCTGTTCGAAGGCCCAGCGGCAGGCGGCGCGGACAGCCTCGGTGGCGTAGCCCTGATGTTCATATTCCGGCAGAAGGCCGCAGCCGATTTCCGGCTGGCCGTTTTCGGGCAGGCCCTTGAAGCAGAGGTCGCCTACCCAGTCGCCGGAATCGTTCTGGTAAAGCCCCCATGCGGTGTACCAGACCCACTGCTCGGGGTGGGCGAGGGAAAGGTCTGGCATATCGGTGTAGGGCCGGATGAGCTCCGGGCCGGTGGTGCGGGCCAGAAGGGCGCGTATCCCGTCGGGCTGCAGGGGGATGAGAAAAAGACGTTCGGTGATAAGCTGCATGATAAAACCTCCGGGCTGCATTTTTGCCCAGTGTAGCACAAGCCGGGCAGGGGAGTCAAACGCTTGACTTACGCCCCGGCGGCTATTATAATAGGTTTGTAAAAGGATAAATGCGTTTATCCGGGCAGAGTAGCGCTGCATCGTCTGGGCAGAGAGAACGGGCCGTTGGCTGGAAGCCTGTTTGCAGACCGCCGCGTGAAGTGCGCCCGGACAGCACGCTGCGGGAAGCTGAGTATCGCAGCGCGGATGGCCGCCGTTATCGGCTTTGAGCGACAAACCGGAGTGGAACCGCGATTTTGAGAAAAGACCGCCTCCGACAATGTGCATAGCATATTGTCGGAGGCGGTTTGCTATCTTGAGGCGCTCGCAGGGCAGAGAAGCTTTCTGAAAACTGTGTCCCAGCAGTCAGAGAAAAGTGTCCCGGCCTGCCAAGGGCTCCCCTCGATAGGGGAGCTGTCGAGCGAAAGCGAGACGGAGAGGTTTATGATCACGGCTCCGGTCTGTCCCACAAAAAGGAGTATTCAACTATGCAGATCTTCAACACCCTGACCCGCCAGAAGGAAGAGTTCGTGCCGCAGGTGCCGGGCGAGTACCGCATCTACGTCTGCGGCCCCACCGTCTACAACTATATCCACATCGGCAACGCCCGCCCGCTCATCGTCTTCGACACCCTGCGCCGTTACCTCGAGTACCGCGGCAACAAGGTCATCTATGTCTCCAACATCACCGACATCGACGACAAGCTCATCAAGAAGGGCCAGGAGGAGGGTACTTCCATGAAGGAAGTCGCCCAGCGCTTCGAGGCCGAGTACCTCAAGGATGCCGCCGGTCTGAACTGCAAAAAGCCCACCGTCCAGCCCCGCGCTACCGAGCACATCCAGCAGATCCTCGACATCGTGAAAGACCTCATTGAGAGCGGCCACGCCTACGTCGCAAAGAACGGCGACGTCTACTTCCGCGTCAAGAGCGACCCCGAGTACGGCAAGCTGAGCCACCTCAAGCTGGACGACCTCGAGAGCGGCAACCGCGAGCTGCGCAGCCAGATGGAGGACGACCTGAAGGAAGACCCCGCCGACTTCGCCGTCTGGAAGGCCGCAAAGCCCGGCGAGCCCGCATGGGAGAGCCCCTACGGCATGGGCCGTCCGGGCTGGCACATCGAGTGCAGCGCCATGAGCCGCACCCATCTGGGCAAGACCATCGACCTCCACTGCGGCGGTCAGGATCTCATCTTCCCCCACCATGAGAACGAGATCGCCCAGAGCGAGTGCGCCAACGGCTGCGAGTTCGCCCGCTACTGGATGCACAACGGCTTCATCAACGTGGACAATCAGAAGATGTCCAAGAGCCTGCACAACTTCTTCACCGTCCGCGACGTGGCCAACCTCTACGGCTACGAGCCCATCCGCTACTTTATGCTGACCGCCGGCTACCGGATGCCGCTGAACTACACCGTAGACCTCATCGAGAGCTGCAGGAACAGCCTCGAGCGTCTCTACACCTGCCGCGAGAACCTCGACTTTGCCCTGAGCAAGACCGAGTTCGGCACCGACGAGACGCTGAAGGAGAAGGCCAAGGAAGCAAAGAAGAAATTCTGCACCGCCATGGACGACGACCTGAACACCCCCGACGCCCTGGCTGCTGTCTTCGATCTCGTCAAGGACATCAACACCCTGTCCGCCGCTTCCAGTAAGGCTGCTCTCGAAGCCGGCGCTGCCGCCTTCGACGAGATCACCGGCGTGCTGGGCCTGATGTACAACCGCAAGAAGGACGAAGTTCCCGCCGAGGTGACTGAACTGGTGGAGAAGCGTGCCGCCGCCAAGAAGGCCAAGGACTGGGCTGCTGCCGACGCCATCCGCGCACAGCTCACCGAGATGGGCTGGGCCGTGAAGGATACCGCTCAGGGTCCCCAGCTGAGCAAGCTGTAAGCTGAATATCCGATGCAGGGCAGACCTGCGCTTTGCCAAAAGCTGGAGGCTTTGGACGGCGCGGGTCTGCCCTGCTTTTTTCGTGGAAAAGGGGAAAGATAAAAATCGACAAAATCCGAAAAGAGTTGTTGTGATATTGCTGATTTTGACAGAACGTGTTTACAGCTCTGGCCGCGTGGTGGTATGATGAGAATATCTTTGGAAATCGATAGATCTTCATAATGGGGAGAAAGTTAAGGATGAAACGAAGCGGAATGCGCCGTCTGGCCGCGTTTGCGGCGGCTGCAGCGCTGGTGTTGTGCCTCGTGGGCTGCGGGGGTGCTCAGAGCGCCGCACAGGGTAACACCGAGCCGGTAAATCTGAGCGTCTGGACATATTACAACGGCGACCAGCTGGAGAGCTTCAATAAGCTGGTGGATACCTTCAACGACACCGTCGGCAAGGAAAAGAACATCACCGTGGAGAGCTACAGCCAGGGCAGCGTCAACGACCTCGAGGCGCAGGTGATGGCTGCGGCACAAGGCAAGGTGGGCGCTTCTGCCATGCCCAACATCTTTATGGCCTATGCAGACACCGCCTATGCCATGGACCAGATGGGCGAGCTGGCTGACCTTGCTCCCTATTTCACCGACGAGGAGCGCGCCGCCTATGTGGACAGCTACCTGACCGAGGGCGGCTTCGACGACAGCGGCAGCATCAAGATCTTCCCGGTGGCAAAGTCCACGGAGCTTCTGTTCCTGAACGACACCGACTGGAAGCCCTTCGCTGCCGCCACCGGCGCACAGGATTCCGACCTTGAGACGGTGGAGGGTCTGGTCAAGACCGCCGAAGCCTACTACAACTGGACGGATGCCCAGAACCGATACGCCCAACGACGGCAAAGCCTTGTTTGGACGCGATGCGATGGCAAACTATATGCTCATCGGCGCAAAAGAGCTGGGTGATGCTATTTTTGACGTCAAGGACGGCAAGATGACCATGGGCCTGAGCGAGGACGCGGCCCACAAGCTGTGGGATAACTATTATGTTCCCTACATCAAGGGCTGGGCCGCCGCCAGCGGCCGCTTCCGCAGCGACGATATTAAAATCGGCAGCATTCTGGCCTACATCGGCTCCAACTCCAGCGCGACCTACTTCCCGACGCAGGTGATGCTGAGCGACACCGAGAGCCACGCTATCGAGCTGAAAGTCCTGCCCACGCCGCACTTTGAGGGCTGCGAGAAAGTCTCTGTCCAGCAGGGTGCCGGTATGGCCGTGGCAAAGACCACCGATGCCGAGGTGGAAGCCAGCGTGGTCTTCCTCAAGTGGTTCACTCAGCCGGAAAACAACATCGCATTTGCAGTGGGTTCCGGCTATCTGCCCGTGACCTATGCCGCCAACGATATGGATGCTATCCACAGCAGCGGCCTCGCCCTGACCGGCAGCATGGAAAACGTCCTGACGGAGGCCGTGGACGCAGTGAATACCAACGAACTGTACACGACCAAAGCCTTTGAGGGCGGCACCGACGCCCGCAGCAAGCTGAACTACAGCATGAGCGACCTTGCCACGGCAGACCGCGCCACGGTGGAAGAGCGCCTCGCAGCAGGCGAGAGTGCGGAAGAGGCCGAGGCGGAATTCCTGACCGATGCGTATTTTGAGGCATGGTACCAGAGCCTCTGTGACGCACTGAGCCAGTACGAAGGCTGAGGCATCTTACAAAAACGAGCGGAAGGAGGGGAAAGGCATGAAGCTGCTGATGCGGGATGAAGCGAAGGGAAGAGAGCATACGATTTTCGTTACCATCTTCTCGGCGCTGATGGTCATGCTGGCCATCGTGGTCATGCTGATGGCTTCGGCCACTGCGATCAGCGGCGTTACCCTCCAACTGGATGAGAACGCGGTGGACATCCTGGACAAGCAGGTGGAGAACCGTGCAGGCTACATTCAGGACCAGCTCCGGCAGGCACAGGAGCTGACGGATCTTTCGACCTGCATCAATGAGACCGCCCAGCAGATGCTGGACGACGAAACGCTTTCCCTCAAGACGCTGGATTCCAGCAGCAGCGACAGCCTGCCGCTGCTGCTGGCCGCAGCCCCCAGAATGCTTGAGACGCTGCGCTCCAAGCGCATTTCGGGCATCTTCCTCATCCTGAATACCCACGACTTCACGGGCCGCACCTCCGGAGACCGCCTGCCCTGCGTTTACCTGCGCGACCTCGACCCGGATGCAGCCCCCTCTGTGGCAAACTCGGATATTTTGCTTGAGTGCGCTCCGTCGGAGCTGGTGCAGACCTTTGACATCGCTACGGACAAGGCGTGGTCGCCTGCACTGCAATATCTGGACGGAGAGCAGGATGTGTTTTATGTCCGTCCCTTCCAGACTGCCTACGAAGACGACGAGCGTATGGGGGCGGCAAGCTATGGCCGCTGGACGACTCTGCCGTATAAGCTGCTGGGTGACGACCGCGAGGCCATCGCCTACGCGCAGCCCCTTATCCTGGACGACGGCACAGTCTACGGCGTTCTGGGCGTGGAGCTGCTGGAAAGCTATATGGATACCAAGCTCCCGTGGGACGAGCTGCATAACGACCATCACGGCAGCTATCTGCTGGCCTCCACCACCTCCGACCTGAAGGGCGAGGTGCTGGCTCTTCATGTCAGCTCCAACACCGGCGAGCAGAGCGTACCGCTGCGGAATGCGAAATGGGAACTGACGCTCCGGCGCAGCAACAACTGCTGGCATTACATGATGGACGGTAAGCAGCAGATCGCCAGCATCCGGCAGATCGACCTGTACAGCCGCAACGCCCTCTTCTCGGGTGAGCGGTGGCTGCTCGTCGGCGTGGTGGGCAGGAACGAGCTGTTCAGCTTCTCCCGGTCGGTGACGAAGCTGCTGGGCCTTGCCGTACTGCTGACACTGGGCATCGGTCTGGCCTGCGCCTTCTTCGTCAGCTATGGTCTGGCACAGCCCGTTGCACAGCTCTCGAAAGAGCTGGTGGACGCACAGGAACAGCACAAGGCCGTGCCGGAATTTTCCCGCACCGGCATCCGGGAGCTGGACCAGCTGGCGGAAGCCATCGTGACCCTGAGCACCGACAACTACAAGGCCGCGGTGGCCGAGCGCAGCCGCATCGAGCACGAGTGCGATTATGACGCCCTGACCGGGCTGTACAGCCGTCAGGCCTTCTTCCGGGTCTGCGGGGAGCTGTTCGAGAAGCCCGATACTCTCCGTCACGCGGCCCTGATGATGACCGACCTCGACAACCTCAAGACCATCAACGACACATATGGCCACGACTGGGGTGACGTTTATCTGCGGCAGACGGCCCACAGCTTACAGCAGGGCTCGCCCAGCGGCGCTGTGGTGGCCCGCCTTTCCGGCGACGAGTTCCTGCTGCTGTTCTACGGCTATGAGACGCGGGAGGCCCTGCGGGCGGACATCAAAAAGCTGGAAGAGAACTTTGCCCAGAGCAGTGCTGCTCTGCCGGACGGCAAGAGACTGTGCATCCGGATGTCCGGCGGCGTGGCATGGTATCCGGAGGACGCACTGGACCTCGACACCCTCAAGAAATATGCGGACTTTGCAATGTATGAAGTCAAGCACTCCACCAAGGGCGAGGTACGGGAGTTCGACATGGAGCACTACCGCGCCGGTGTCTATGCGATGGAGCAGCGCAGCGACTTTGAAAAGCTCATCCGGGAGCGGCGGGTGGACTACTGCTTCCAGCCCATCGTCTCGGCTCACGACGGCCATGTGGTGGCCTACGAGGCCCTGATGCGGCCTCAGCTGCCTACCCTGCGTTCGCCGATCACGGTAATGCAGCTGGCCAGCGAGATGGGCCGGTTGTATGATATTGAGAAGCTGACTTTCTTCCGGGCCTGTGAGTGCTACGAGGAGCTGGAGGCTGCCGGTAAACTGGACGCCGACGCTCTCATCTTCGTCAACAGCATCGCCAGTGTCAGCCTGAGCGATGAGGACTGGGCGAGCTACTGCGAGGCCCACAGCGCCATCCTTCCGAAGCTGGTGGTGGAGATCACCGAAGAGGAAGAGATGAACGAGCGAGAGCTGGAACGGAAGCGGAATGTCCCCGGTGCGACCGGCGTCTTTGCGCTGGATGACTACGGCAGCGGCTACAGCAATGGCAACAGCCTGCTGACGGTCGCGCCCAAGTATGTCAAGGTGGACATCGCCATCATCCAGGGCATTGATACCGATGCCGACAAACAGCAGTTCCTCAGGGCGCTCATCGATTACGCCCACCCGCGCGGTGTGCAGGTGCTGGCTGAGGGCGTGGAAACGCTGTCGGAGCTGCGCAAGGTGCTCGAGATGGGTGTAGACCTGCTGCAGGGCTACTGTCTGGCCCCTCCGGCGGCAGAGCCGGGGGCCATCGACGAAAAGGCCGCCGAGGTCATCGCCGAGGTGGAGCGCCAGAAAGCCGAGCGGGAAGAAGCCGGGTCTTAAAAAGCAAAAAGCATCGCCCTCTGTATTGGCATTGTGCCGGTACAGAGGGCGATTTTTTGTCTATCTTTACTGAATGAAGCCGACGAAGAGGGGGCAGAGCACGGCGGTGAGGACACCGGCCACGGCGATGGACAGGCCGCTCATGGCACCTTCGACCTCACCCATCTGCAGAGCTTTGCTGGTGCCTACGGCATGGGCCGAGGTGCCGATGCCGACGCCCTTTGCGATGGGGTCGGTGATGTGGAAGATCTTGCAGACCACCTCGGCCAGCAGGTTGCCCGCGATGCCGGTGAGGATGACGATGGCACCCGTCAGGGCCGCGATGCCGCCCAGCTCAGCGGCGACGTCCATGCTGATAGCCGTGGTGACGGACTTCGGCAGGAGGGTGGCGTACTGCTCCCGGGTGAGGCCCAGCGCGAGGGCCAGAGCCAAAGCGCTGCCCAGGCTCACCAGCGTACCCACTGAGATGCCCGCAATGATGGCGGCGGCGTTCTCTTTCAGCAGATCCCATTTTTCATACAGCGGGATGGCGAGGCTGATGGTGGCCGGCAGCAGCAGATAGTTCACTGGGGCGGCACTGACCTTGTAGTCGGCGTAGGAGATGTTCAGCACACTCAGCAGGATGATGACGAAGATGCTGCCCAGCAGCAGCGGGTTGAAGATGGCCTTGCCGGTGGTTTTGTTGATGAGAGCACCCAGCGCGAAAGCGGCCAGCGTCAGCAGCACGCCCCACGCGGCGGACCCGGAGAGGAAGCCCTGTAAGAGATCAGTCATGTTCGGCCTCCTTCTTTGCAGCGCGGCGGCTGGTGAGGGCCTGGGTGGTGCGGCCTGCACTCACGAGGACCAGCACCGTCACCGGGATGATGGCGATGACGATGGGCAGCAGCATCTCGCCCATCTCTGCCCACAGCTCCATGACGCCCGCGGCGGCAGGCACAAACAGCAGCGGGAAGATGCCGGTGAGGAACAGGCCCACTTCCTTGACCTGCTCGAGCTTCACGATGCCGAAGCGGAGCGCGGCCAGGAGCAGCAGCAGGCCGTAGATGCTGGCCGGGAGAGGGAGCGGGAGCACTGCGTGGCAGATCTCGCCCAAAAAACAGAACGCCAGAATACGCGAAAATTGAAACAGATAGTTCGTAAGGATGCCTCCTTTGGCTCGACTGAACAGGAAAATACAAAATAAGATACAAGTCAACAGTATAAACCAAAAATCCCTGCGGCGCAACGGCAATACTGGCCAAGATTTTGCCCCTTTGGTGCGGAAAATTGGAGGTTTGGATAGGAGGCCTGTCCCAAACCCTGCGGCGTGGCCGTGCTGTTCGAGTTCTGTACCGATCTGCCGACTCACGTTGACAGTAGAAACAAAAAAAGAGCCTCTAACTTTCGTTAGAGGCTTTTGGTGGAGAATTGTCCACAGCAGGCGAACCCGAAAACCTTATACCGCTCGGTGAATCCCAAAGAACGGTTCTACAGTAGATGCGGCTTTTCCGGTGGCAGATGCCTGTTTCAAACCATAGTTCTTTCGAGCGACAGCTTCCACAAAGACACGGTCTTTTTCGGAAGCGTTGTAATAATCCACACCGAAGCGTTTGCAGGTTGAAAACAATTCGTCCAGCCACGACATCGTTTCATCGGACATTGGGGAAAAGACAATATCCAAATCTTTGTTATATTCTTTCATACGGCTTCCTCCTTCAATTTCAGAAAAGGTAAGAAGAAAAGATGTTTTTCGCGGCTTCATCTGCAATCATAAAGGTTTTCGGGCCATCCGGATACAGAGAAGCAACCGGCCTTGCACCAAAATCACGGATATAGTGCTGTTCCAGATCATCGGTCTTTGCTTCAAACACCACGACGCCATTGCAGCTTGCATCAATCGAAAGCTGTATGCCGAATGCAATCATAGCTTTACCGATTCCCGAATACTTCTTGTGTTCCGTCAGAGTCGGGTTGCTTTCTGGCTGACTCTCGATATAGGCGATGTAGACTGCAACGCTTCCTTTCCGGACACGATAGGCTCCCAACGCAATGATCTCACCATCTTCGGTTTTGGCTGCATACTTTTCCTTTTGAGGGTCAAGGATGAAATCTGTGTTCCAGACTGTCTGCCAGCCGTTCCGCGTTGCATCCAAATCAGCTTGGGTGGCCGCATCGATTTCAATGTTGACCCGGTTTCCGGTGGCTGACTCGGTCACATAGTATTGCAGAAACATCCAATCACCTCTTTTTATATAGTATAACGAAACTGCGGAAAATTTTCAAGAATACCGATGGAAAGCATAGCAGGCAAGAACCATCCCGTGGCCACAAATTTTCAATTCTTGAAAATTCTTGCTCCCTTTGGAACAGCTTCTTGCTGGGGCGTGCGGTGCCCCAAACCCTGCTGTTGAGGTTGCGACAAAGTACAGTTTACAAGGGACTACACAGGGTAGGTATCTGACGGGAGGTGTGCTACCCGTCAGATTTTCCATGTGATGTTCAAGCTGTCGCTTGTGGCGGCTATGGTGGTAATCATCAAATCCACCACCCGCCGCTTGTCGTCAAAGGATACATTGTCCCATGTGTCGAGGTAGCCGGAAATCTGATTGACCTGTTCCGGGCTGATGGCCTCCACCGTCAATTCGGCTATCTGCTTCACAAGTTCCTGTTTGCGTCCGTCCAGTTCCGCTATCTTCACATTCACATAGGAGATCAGGACATTGTTTGCGCCCGTCAGACTGTCCACCAGTTTTTCAATCTCGCCGTCCACATGGGCAAGCTCCACTTGCAGGGCGGCGATTTTCGGGTTTGCCTTTGCCGCTTTTTTTCTGCCCGTCAGCGTTTTGTAGCTTGCCAGCTTCTTCACCATCTGCTGATAAACAACCGCTTCCAGTTCCGAAGTAATGATTTTCCCGCACCCGGCACAGCTTTTATTGTCCAGCCGTTTTGTGCAGCGGAGATATTGCTTTCCCACAGGATTGTTAATGCTCATAAGCGCATACCCGCAATTCCCGCATTTGATTTTTCCCGCGAGCCATGTATGGGTAGCTTTTCGGGCAGACTGGATTTTCATGTTGTTCATCAGCTTCTTACGGCAGGTTAGCCAGATGTCGGAGGGAACAATGCCCTCATGGGGAGCCAGCACCAGCATTTGGTCTTTCAAGTCGTTCTTCTTGCTGGGCTTCACATCCCGCCCTTGATACAGATAGCAGCTGTTCATGCCAGTAAAATCGGCAGCGTCATTGACAATGACCGTCCCTTGACTTTTGAAAAATTCATACACATCAAGGTCTGCCTGCACATAGACAGGATTGCGTAACATCTGCGCCAGCGTGGGGCGTATCAGCTCTTTGCCGTTGAATAAAATCCCCTGTTCGGCAAAGTACCGGGTAATGTCCCCGTAGGAGGTAGTGGGCTGGGCGTACATCTCAAACATCAGCCGGATATTTGCCGCTTCGTCTGGATTTACCACCAGCTTTTTTGTGTTGATACCGTCCATCTTAATCGGCTCTGTATGAAAGCCGTAAGGGGCTTTCCCACCCATCTTGAAGCCTCGCTGGCTGCGGGAATAGTAAGCGTCCGTTACCCGCTTCTGTATGGTTTCCCTCTCAAGCTGGGCGAACACGATACAGATATTCAGCATCGCCCGCCCCATCGGGGTGGAGGTATCAAACTTTTCCGTAGAGGACACAAACTCCACATTGTACTGTTGGAACAGCTCCATCATGTTGGCAAAGTCCAGAATAGAACGGCTGATACGGTCGAGTTTGTAAACCACGACCTTTGCAATCAAGCCCCGCTTGATGTCCCGTACCAGTTCTTGAAACTTCGGACGGTCTGTGTTCTTGCCGCTGTACCCCTTGTCTGTGTATTCCTTGCAGTTACCGCCTTTCAACTCATATTTGCAAAATTCAATCTGGCTTTCAATGGAAATGCTGTCCTTTTTGTCTACCGATTGTCTTGCATAGATTGCGTCTATTCGATTGTTCATATTGTCGCTCCTTTTCTTAAAAAAGAAACGGAGCTGCTGACAGTTTTATTATACCGCCAGCAGCCCCGCAAATCAACGATGGCTTCGGAAAACCTTATGCCCCGGCTTCCTCACTCTGCCGTTTGTCGGCATACTTGCGGAACACCTCATAAAGCTGCTGTTCCAGCTCCCGGCGTTTTGCCGCTTCCTGCTCCGGCGTGAACACCGGAGAGAGATTTTCCAGCGTGATTTCCTTTCCCTGAAAAGTCACGACTTCGGTTTCTTTCTTGTATCTGATATGCTCCATAGTACCTCCGTATTTAATTTTCAAAGTGCAGTGCCGCCATGCTGCGGCGTGAAATGTTTTCTGCCATCAATCACCGTTCCCTTGTGTGCCGCTGTTGCCGTTTCAGTTCTGCCAGCACCTCCGGCGGGATACGGTCTACCAGCCGCTGAATGTCTTTCAGCTCGCTTTCCAGCTTTGCCCGTTCCATGCGGTCTTTGATTTTGCCGCTCTCGCTGGCTCTGGCTCGTGCTCCCAGCTTCTCGTTTTCCGCTAACAGGTCATTGATCGTGACCTTGTACTTTTTCAGTTGGCCGGAGAAGTCCTCCATCCGGGGAAACCACTTCTTGAGTAGGGAGAGGGCTTCCTCTTTCTTCTTTCCGGCATTGAATGGGGTAATACCGTCCAGCGTGGCTTCAATGGCTCTTGCCTGTTTGGAGAGATTGACCGCCTGCTTGAAAAGCCGGGTGGGGATATGCTTCCGGCCCGTCTTGCTGGCGCTTTCCCCACGCTCCAAGTCAGGATATTTCTCTACCATATAGGCGTGAAAATCGTCCTGCCATTTTGTGAGGTTGGCTCTGTTCCCTATAATCTCCTTTGCGCACAGGCGATTGTCCTTTGTCAGCGGCACAAAGGTCAAATGCAGGTGCGGCGTTTTCTCGTCCATGTGTACCACCGCCGACACGATATTTTCTTTCCCTACCCGCCCGATTAAGAAATCAGCCGCCCGCTGGAAAAAGGCTTGTATCTCCTTTGGGGATTTCCCCTTGAAAAACTCCTGGCTGGCGGTTATCAGCGTGTCCACAAACCGGGTGCTGTCCCTGCGGGTGCGGCAGCCAGCCTGTTCAATGCGGCTTTTAATGAAGTGGTAGTACCTACCCTCTGGCTTAACGATGTGGAAGTTGTACTTGCTCCGGCTGGTGTCAATGTCGGGATTGCTGGCGTACTGTTCCTTTTGCCGTTCGTGATGGGCTTCCAGCGGTCTTGCCGGATTGCCCTTGTGTTTTTCAAATCGCAAAATTGCGTGTTGTGCCATGAAACTCCTTTCCCCGTTCCGTTCCTTTCCGGGACTTTTCCACAGGAAAATCCCGCAGAAAATATCTCGGATAGGAAGGGAATGGATAGAATATAAATCAATATTTTTATCTTTGTATTTCTATATACCGTCCGTTTTTCGTACTTCAAGAGGATTGATTATCGTACTCTATGAGTGCGGTTTTCAGTCCTCTGGCGTTCCATAGCCGGATTTCTTGAAGTCGGTGTTTGGAACCGCTTCATAGGATTTTGGGAATATGCGGTTGGGTTTTCCACAGCCCTGCTTCTGGATCTCCACCAACCCTGCGTATTGCAGTTCCCGCAGGGTGTTTACCGCTTTCTGCCGCCCACAGTGGAGCAGGTCAACCACCTCGCAGATGGGGAAATACAGGAAAATCCGCCCACAGTCATCCGCCCACCCATTCTTGCGGGATAACTCTGTCCGGCGCAGGATAAAGGCGTACAGAACCTTTGCCTCGTTGGACAGGG
>OGEC01000973.1_pt1 | contig 16987 bp, 8 predicted proteins | sample 1570551 | NCBI WGS metagenome assembly OGEC01 (sample SAMEA2582127, study PRJEB24529) | metagenome | biome: Human gut stool | place: China | collected 2011 | reverse complement strand
AATTAACAGGGGCCTGCGTATGGATTCTTTACAAATAACTCACAAGTTAACTCTAAAACGGAATATCGTCGTCAAAGTCCATTGGAGGTTCGTTATTGGCGTTGCTCTGAGGTTTACCGCCACCACTGTATTGCTGGTGGTTTTGAGGTTGGTTTGATTGCCCCCAGCCATTTGAGGACTGTGAATCGTCACGGCGAGCGCCGATCATTTGCATGGTGCCGCCCTGGCTGACGATAATTTCCGTCGTGTAACGTTCTACACCGGCGTCATCTGTCCACTTACGGGTTTTAAGTTTCCCTTCGATGTAGACCTGAGAACCTTTTCGTAAATACTCACTCGCAATTTCAGCAAGTTTTCCGAACAAAACGACTTTATGCCATTCTGTTTGCTCTTTCTGTTGGCCCGTTTGCTTGTCGCGCCATGATTCATTCGTTGCGATGCTGAGTCTTCCGACCGCGCCGCCATTTGGTATATACCTGATCTCCGGGTCTTGCCCCAGGGTACCAATCAGGATGACTTTGTTTACACCGCGTTGTGCCACTTTTCTTACCTAATAAAATAAAATAATTAGAGCAATAATGTATATCTTTGAAACGTAGCTAACAAGTGATTTGCATTATCCTGTGCCTTCTAAAGGGATCGAGTCAGTCGGTATTGGCTGTGAATGGGTGTTTGTCCTGGAGCGTAAAAAATTCGCTTATGAGGTCTTTATGAAGGGAAAAACAGCCGCAGGAGGCGGTGCAATTTGCGCTATCGCGGTGATGATTACCATCGTGATGGGTAATGGCAATGTGCGAACCAACCAGGCGGGGCTTGAGCTGATTGGTAACGCTGAAGGTTGCCGACGTGATCCATACATGTGCCCGGCAGGGGTATGGACTGACGGGATCGGTAATACACACGGGGTAACGCCGGGTGTGCGAAAAACAGACCAGCAAATCGCCGCTGATTGGGAAAAGAATATCCTGATCGCTGAACGCTGTATTAATCAGCACTTCCGGGGCAAAGACATGCCCGATAATGCCTTCAGTGCAATGACAAGCGCGGCATTCAATATGGGATGCAATAGCTTACGGACCTACTACAGCAAAGCGCGAGGCATGCGAGTAGAAACGTCCATCCACAAGTGGGCGCAGAAAGGGGAATGGGTGAATATGTGTAACCATCTCCCTGATTTCGTGAACAGTAACGGCGTGCCCCTGCGAGGTTTAAAGATTCGCCGTGAAAAAGAACGCCAGCTTTGCCTGACGGGACTGGTCAATGAATAAACTCCGGCAGCTCCGCCGACTTTCGACAATGAAGTTATCGCTGGCGGCGATAGTTTTTGACTCGATTTTCATGGCGGTATATGTGCTCAATGAGACGTGGCCACTGGAACCGCTATTGTATGCCGGGCTTCGGCTGTGCCTGACATTTTTGAGCATGGCTGCAAGATTGATGCAGCAGAAAGAAACCGCTTCAGATTGTCCACGCCGCGCGGTGCGCAAATATATGGCACGCAGGAGAAGGCGATAATAGTTAACGAGAACCCCGGCAGCCGCCGGGGTTATTTTTGGTGGTTATTTAAACGGATTGATTGAATTATTAAACGTGATGATGCTTGTCTCACGCGGTGCCTGGACGTTAGCCGCTTGCGGAACCTCCTTAATTTTCTTGGTGACAGGCAAGTTGCGTGCGCCAACTTTGATCAGAGATTCGAAAAGTGTGGCAACGATTTTTGCATCACCAGGTTCTTTGAGGCGGAATGCGTCTTTTTGGGCGGCGGAGACGAAGATCGGGAGGTTATCCAGTTCGTCTTGCATTGCTGCCAGCACATCGTCGCGGATACCCGCTGTTTCCTCCAGCAAAGCGATTCGCGCTTCAGCATCTGCGATCTTGGCCATTGCTTCGAGGTGGCGGCCCTGGCTTTCGAGTAGTGCGGTTTCCAGTTCTGCCGTACGCTCTGTCGCCTCCACCATCATTTCCAGTTCAGCCATTTTACTGTAATGGGATATAACGGCCTGCACTGACTCGTCAGAGTATCCATGCGCCGCCAGGGACTCTGCCAGTAGAGATTTAGAATCCGCGCTTTCAAACATTCCGGCGCTGGCAGGATGATCCAGACTGATATAGTTCGGCGTTGTCACATAATCCACACCATGGAAGCTGGTGGTTACAGCGATTTTCCCGGACTCGCGCCCGCCAGTGGCCCAGCTCCAGCCACCAGCTCGGCTTTCGATCATCGCGGCGACAATTTTACCCGGCTCTGTGTTAAGAATTTCCTGTGTATGGGTAACGATGCCGTTGTCGTCAACAGATATAGCCACTGTGCGGCACGCTGGAACATTGTCGATTACGACCGGGCGACCTTCCACCATGATCACGCTGGTTTCTGGTACTTCCAGTTTGCCAGTCAGCTGTCGGCGACCGTGACCGTAATAGCCGAAAAGCTCTCCAAGGCGTAAACCTTCCTGAGTTTCCTTGCTTTCAAGCATGGTCTTGACCGCGCTTAATACATACTGTCGCCCGTTCTGGCGACCTTTTCGAGCATTGCTATAGAGACAAAAGCGGTCAGTGACCGTTTTCAAAACATCAGTCATTATCGTTTCCCTCTTTAAAGACCGATTCAAGGATTTGCGCCAGTTCCTGTGGCGGTGTTTTGATGATGGAATCCATCAGGTGATCGTCGTCCTCGCTTTTCGCTTTCAGTTCGTTCACCAGTGCTTCAGAGATTTTTTCGTCAATCTCCAGCACATCGCTGAACAGGTAACGTTTGAATGCATCGGAATTGGCGAGGACGCTGTTATTGCTGACGGCATCGAGGATTTGCGTAACGATAGTGGCGTAGTTCGCCTGCGAGTCGCGGTTATCGTTGTGCTCTTGTTGCAGAGCGGTATTAACGGAGTGGAATTCGATTTTGTACGGGCGATCACCTTCCGGGTATACCTTGCCGTACTTGAAAGCAAGATGAATATCGATAGCCCGCAGAATGAACTCATCTACGCCCTGCTGGATCCATGAGGCGCGCATGGCGGCCTGAATTGCCGTGCGCAGGAATCCACCTTCACCAAGCCCGCCGGACATTTGATCTGCCCACCCCAGGAGGGTGTAATCGAGGCCAAGTGCTGCCGCCAGCTGGCGCATATAGGTGAGAATGTCTTCAATGCCGTTGATGTCAGCCTGGATGGTCTGAGTATCAATCGTCATTTGCCCCTTGCCGTCGCCCATAATAGGCAGCAAGGTATTGGTCACTGTCGGCATGTTATTCGCGCCGCGTGCGCGCTTTTCCATCAGGTCAGCTGCTCGTTTAAGCGTCTGAGTAATGGTGCGTGAATAATCGGCTGCTTTTACCGGATCCAGACTATTCATCGCCAGACCGATGATTCGGTCAATTTTCGACGCGTTAAAACGCGTTGCCTTCAGCGAGCGGATCGCCGAACGCAGGTTCATGTACGGCTCGTAGGCGTATTCGAGCAAGCTGGTCCCGTAATTCTGGGTTTCAATCGGCGTGCGCTCTTCCGGATTATCCAGCAGGCTGTAAGCCTTATGGCCAGTGTGCACAGGCATAAGGTTTGACTTAGGCCGCCAGTAGGGGATTTTCATAGGGATAATGGTCCACGGATCGGCGAAAACCATTTTCCCTGACGCGTCCTTCAGATAATCGCCGCTAAATCCCGCCAGGTTACCGCTGACCTCGAACTCTTTGATGAAGCTCGGAAGGGTGTAATAGGAGCACTCAAAAGACGTGATCCCTATTCCTTCTTTGGCGTATGGCCTGACATAAGCCACCCCAAATACAGACATGATAAATGCCCACCCGGCGACCTCTTTGTTGATGGTTCGCCCGATGTCGTTCATCAGCTCGTCACACAATGCTTGCGCGGCGTCATAGTCACTATCGTTTCCGTTGTGTACCGGCACGATAGAGAAGGTTTGTCCGGTCTTCTTATCGAAAGAGAGCGCGTGCGTAATATGGATGTTCAGCGCGGTGGCGATCGTGCTGTAAACCGCCATCTCTTCGAGTAGCGGATAGCGTTGCAAGCGATCTTCCGGCAGTTGAACTTCATCAAAGATAAAGCGACTTCCGTCCACCAGCCCATCGCCAGCCATGCCACTATCGCCCGGTTTGCCGCCTAAGAAGCCGGACAGTTGTACCGGTGCCCCTGCGCGAGAAAACAAATACCCACTTCCGCCGTGCACAGCCAGCGCGGACAGGAGGATGTTGTCCCGTTCTCCGTTGTCTTTAAAAACCCCCGCCAGCGCCTTCCTGACCGAGGATAGCGTGATTTTATTGTCTGCCAAGATTGCACCTTAATTAGAATAATTCACATCGTGTTTGAACGGAATTTAACACTAGTCACTTGTTAAGGATTACCAATGAACAAGCTATCTATGGGGGTGTTTCGCTGTTCAAGTGTCAGCGAAATATTGAAATACATTAGGGCAATAACATCTCACCGAGCGCCGATTAAATACGGCGTGGAAAAGGTGGAAGGCAAAAGCTATGACCGACTGCGCCGGGAGGCGAATCAGAAGGCGATAGATTTGCTTAATTCGCTGGTGGACGGCGCGACACTGACAGATGAACAGCGCCAGATCCTGGCTGGGTACACCGGTGAAGGCGGCATTGGCGGGTCCGTCTCCGAATATTACACACCAAAGCCGATCGCTGAAGGTGTCTGGGAGATCATGAAGCTCTACGGCGCGGACGTAGGTAACACTCTGGAACCATCGGCGGGCACCGGCGTTTTTAATGAGACAAAACCGGTTGGTACGGTGATGACTGCGACTGAGATCAGCAGTGTTTCCGGTCGTATAAACCAGCTGTTACACCCGGAAGACAGCGTACAGATTTCCCCGTTCGAACAGCTGGCTGTAAGCACGCCTAACGATTCATTCGACCATGTTGTGGGTAACGTTCCGTTCGGTGGTCGTGATAACACACGCAACATCGATAAGCCTTACGCAGAAGAAACGGACATGGGTTCTTACTTCATGCTCCGCATGCTGGACAAGATAAAGCCAGGCGGATTCATGTGCGTGATTGTGCCGCCGTCCATTGTTTCAGGTTCAAACATGAAGCGGTTACGCCTGCGCCTATCACGGAAAGCTGAATTTCTTGGTGCTCACCGCTTGCCTACCGGTACTTTTGACGCAAACGGGACCAGTACAGTCGTTGATGTGGTGCTGATGCGCAAACATCCGGCAGAGATGGCTGAGAAAATCCCCCTGGTGGATGAAAGCACTCTTGAATCGGCAAATGTGCTTTGGCCAACGTTTATTTCTGGCAAGTGGTTTGAAAAGGACGGCCGCCGGTTTGTTCATGGCACTCAGGAGAAGGGATTCCAGGGGCGTATTGAGGTTCGTGCCGACGGGCAGATTGATAACCAGGCTCTTAAAGCGAAGCTGATTCATCGTTTCGAAAGTCGTATCGACTGGTCTTTGCTCAATATGGCTGAACCGTCACCGACCGCAGACGTTGTTGATGAAGGGGAAATGCGCCTGATTAATGGCGTATGGCAAAAATATGCTGGTGGTCGCTGGATTGAAGCTGATGCAGGGAAGGAGCTGAAGATTGATGTTGCCAGTTATGGCGCGGACAGCTGGGAGGCTCTTCAGCGTAACCTGACTACAACAGAAGGCCGTCTCGGTATGACATTTACCCAGATGGCAAATGTCCGCGATAAGTACACCACATCAATCAGCGACGATATGGTGCAGCTGGTGGACTGGATTAACAGCCAGCCTGAAAAATACCGTGAACGCTTGTATCGCGGGGCGATGATTGGCCGGATGTTAATTGAATATCAGGACATGAAGGCCGCCGGGCATAGTGCTGAACAAATCGAACAGCAGCGCCTTTCTCTGGTATCCCGTTTGCAGGCAGAGATTGACCGTTTTGGTAACCCCGGTCGCGGTCCGATAGCGAAATTATCGGGGAGCGGTGCGCGCGCCTGGTTTGCTTTCCGTGGTGCAATTAAGCTGGATGGCACTATTTCTGACGAGCTGACAGGAAAACTGGTTACGCATGATTCCAGCGCCAGTTATGACTCCACCAGCTATCAGGACACCCTGCGTTATCTCTACAGTGATCTCACTCGCGATCCAATCCAGCTCGATGATTTCCGCCTTGCGTTTACCGGCGAACTGCCAGCCAGTGATGACGAGTTGCTTAATTTATTGGCCAGCACCCCTGGCATTGCGGTTTCACCGTATGGCGGGATTGTTCCGTTCGCCCGCGCCACCAGCGGCGACATTAACGAGATAGTGGTACCAAAACAGGAATTCCTTGCCACACTCCCCGACGGTCCAGTAAAGAACAACGTCCTTAATCAGCTGGCAGCGATCGAAGAGAAGCGCATCAAGACGCCAGCAGAGAATATCCGCTTTAAGCTCAATAGCCGTTGGTTCGACCGTTCCGTCATTCTGGAATTTTTGCAGGAAAACGGCTATCCGGATCTTCGCTATGTGCAGTCAGTGCAGCTGGAAGGCGACGAAATGGTTTCTGACACCTATCACGGTGGTGATGGTCTGTTCGTCGGGCACCGATACGGTGTCGTCCAGCGCAAGGATAAAGAAACAGGCGAGATCCGCTACGAGTGGGACCGTAAATCAGGTGAAAACGCGACCGGGTTCCCGGCACAGCTGGAAAAGTATCTCAATGGTGCGCGTATCGGTGGCAAAGATAGCGCGACGGCGAACGGCTACCGCGAGCAGATGGCACTGCTTGAGGACCAGTTCAATAAGTGGATCAAGACGCACGATCGCTACGATGAGCTGGTTGCCAAATACAACGATGTGTTCAATAGCAATATCCCGTATGAACACTCTGGCGATCCGCTTGGGTTGAAGGGATTAAGCGGTAAGCGCCAGCCATTTGATTACCAGAATAGCGAGGTGCGCCGACTGTCCGAAGATGGGCGCGGCATCCTGGGCTTCGGCACCGGGCTGGGTAAAACCACGACCGCGCTGGCGCTTGAGGCGTTCAACTATGAGAACGGTCGCTCCACCCGTACTGCGTATGTAGTGCCTAAATCAGTGCTGGAAAACTGGTATTACGAAGCAAAAGAATTCCTGAGTGAAGAGGCATTCAGTAACTACCTGTTCGTCGGTCTTGATGTGCTGATGGATGGCGATCAGATTCGCCAGGTGCCGGTGCTCGATGAGAACGGTAAACCTGTTCTTGGTACTGATGGCACTCCAGTTATGCGCGATGCTCTTAAGCTGGCAGATGAAGCCACTATCACGGCGCGGATGAACGCGATCCCGCACTCAAATTACCGTGCAGTCGTGTTTACCAAAGAACAATACGCCCGCATTCCGCTACGTGATGACACCGTAGATGAGCATGCACAGGATATGCTTTATGACTTCGTTGCCGCCGGGCGCGTAGCCAGCGCAATGGACTCCGACTCCCACCGCAAAGAGGCCGCGCGTCGCCGGGTATTGTCGGAGTATTCAGATACCGGCACCGAAAAAGCAGAGAAGTATCCGTACTTTGAGGATATGGGCTTCGATAGTGTGATCGCTGACGAAGGTCACAACTACCGCAATAGCTATAAAAATGGTCGCGAAGCGTCACAACTGGCCTATCTGCCCACCAGCGCGGTGGCGCAATCGGCGCGGGATATGGCAATTAAAAACGCGTACCTGATGAAAAAGAATGGTGGGCGCGGACCGGTTCTCCTGACTGCAACGCCAGTCGTTAACACCCCGATCGATGCATACAACATGCTTTCTCATGTTCTGCCGAAGGAATACTGGCAGAAGATGGGGATCTACAGTCCTGATGACTTCGTAAAATTCTTCGGCAAGACCAGGCTGGAAACGGTACAGAAAATCAGCGGTGAAGTTGAAGAAAAAATGGCGCTGGTGGGCTTTGAAAACCTTGATGCGCTGCGCGGCATATTCCATCGCTGGACAACGCTTAAAACGGCGGAAGACGTTAAGGATACCGTGGAGATCCCGGAACTGGACGAGCACCAGCAGGATGCACCACTTACTGAAGAACAACTGGCGGCGTATGAAGAATTACGTCAGCAGGCGGAAGCGGCAGCAAAAGCCAACAATGGCGTAACGACCTCGGTCAATGAAGACGGCGTGATTGAGCACGAGAAAGCCCGTCCGATCTTCTCAATAATCAGGGATATGGACCGCGTATGTACTGACATGGACCTGTACTATCGCCGGATCACCTATCGTTTCCTGCCGGAGTACGCCGATGCGGTGCAGCAGCTGGCGGACAGTTTGCCTAAACAAGCCACCAGCGAAGACGACGACAGTGATGATTCAATCACGCAGCAATCGCAATACTCCCTGATAGATAAGGGCGAGTTTATTCAGTTGCAGGTTCCGGAAGCGTTCGAGCAGGAAGTGAATAAGCGCCTGGCCAGGTTTGGCATTGACGAACAGACCGTAACTCACCCCGTTACGCCGAAATACGCGAAGCTGATCGCCACGCTGAAGGAGTTTTTCCCGGAAGGGAAGCAAATCATCTTCACCGACGAAAAAACGCAGCACCAGAAGCTCAAACGCATTATCTGCAATGCTCTTAACCTTGAACCTTCAAAGGTAGGGATCCTGAATGCTCAGACGGTTGCCGAGGCAGGTAAAACCGGTAAGAAACTGAAAGCGGTTAAACCGCCGAAAGAGTTACCGGATGAACCAACAGATGCACAGATAGCGAAATACAACGAGCAAATGGCTCTGTATGACGCCTATATCGCGCAGCAAAATGAAATGTCGCTGGGTGGGCTGGAAAAGATTGCTGCCGACTTCCAGGAGGGCCGGACTCCGATCATCATCTGCAACAAAAAGGCAGAGGTGGGTATCAACCTGCATCGAGGAACGACTGACATCCATCATCTGACGTTGCCATGGACACCAGCCAGTATCGCACAGCGTAACGGTCGCGGTGCCCGAGTTGGTTCCAACCGTGCAAGCGTTCGCGTTCACTACTACTGCGGCAAGGGTTCTTTCGATGAATACCGACTGAAGACGCTGAAGCGTAAAGCAGGCTGGATCTCCGATATCCTCCGCTCAGATAAGTCTGAAATGGAGAACGCCGACGCCAACGATATGATCGAAATGCAGATGTATACCGCTAAGGATGATGGCGAACGTCTGGCAATGATGCAGGTTCAAATGGATAAGGCGAAAGCCGCGCAACGCGCTCGCCAGAAAGAACAGGCTACTATCGACCTTCAGAACTACATCAAGGCGCAGCACGCAGCTGGCGAGGATGTGGAGGTACTTACCGCTGAATTAGAGCGAAGCAAAGCGGAACTTGAAAAGACCACCGCCGAGGTAGCTAAATTCAAACAGGCGGTAATGGCCAAAGCAGCTGATAACGCAGACTGGAAGGCCCGCTGGGGGAGCGTCCATCACACAGACCGTATGTTGTTAGCACAGTATCGCGCGTCGTTGAAAAACGCCATTCAGCGCAAGGCTAATATCTCTCAAGCCATCTCCCGCTATGAGAAATTATTGAACCGTACTCAGAAGGCCGCGACGGATATCAAACGCCTGCGCCCGCTGGTGGAGGATGCAATAAATAAAGGCATTCTGGATGTTGATCCTGACCTGGTTAACCATGCGAGTGAGTTCCTTGTTATCGGCGATCGCTCATGGCGTGTAGGCCAATACTACGATTGTGCCGGTGATATCGTTCGCATTAAGTCGCTGGACTTCGACAGCCAGCGCGCAGACGTGGAGATCATCTTTACCTTCAAAGGCACCAAATCGGGTAACTGGGATGTGAAGACGCTGGATAAACAGGTGGATGTAACTCCCGATGAAGATGCTGTTATGCAGAAAATCAGTGGTGGCGTCTCCATCGCCGGGATTAACGACATCATTTCCTGTGACGATTTCTACCGTTTCCAGCAGCGCGGCATGATCAAAATAACTGACTCGTACGGCGTTCAGACTACAGAGTCAGGCTATAGCATTGATTTTGTTGGTACCTATACGGACCCACTGAAGCATGCGGTTTACCCGGATCGCCGTGACGGCGCGCTGAAGTCGTCAATTGCAAAATGGGTGCTTGGTATGATGTCGGAAGGGAATAACCGCCAGATCCGTTCGGCAGAAACATTCCTGGTTGAATTGTTTGGCTCCAATTATGGCGATGTAATCGCGTCATACGGAGATACGCTATCCCCTGAAGCAATTCAGGAGAAAATAGCGGATGCGATCGCCAGAATGCCGGAAAAAACAAGCCAGGGGGCTACTCGTAACGGGGATTCTGAACTTGAAGTCACCAATGCCATTTTCGGTACCAATGAGTTCCGGGCGTCAGATTATGAGATCACCACAGCACAGTTTGGCACCATTGGCATTTACAGCAATAAAGCCGAGATCAAGCAGGCAATGGACGCAGCAAGCGCGCGCATCGCAGCAGAACGGGAAGCCAATCTGAATCATGCAGTCGCCGCGCTGACTCAATCGTGGGTAACAGCAATCAGGGAGGCCGCCACCACAGGGAAAATCACACCTGCAATAGCGGATGTCGTAAACAACGGCTCTAAATTTATGGATGCCTATCAAATGGATGCGGTGAAGTTGCCATCAGCCTATGGTCAACTCAGCTATCGCATGACCTACAACCTGGTATCAATGTTTTCCGACCTTGCCATCCTTGGGCTGGTGGATCTTAACGAGGTTACGCCGGAATTGCTCAGCATGCGCAAGAATCATGTGGAGATATTGCAGAGAATTAACACGGTTCTTGCCGGGCGCACCGATGAAGAGAAACAGGCCGACGCTGATCGGATAAACCTAACCCTTGGCAACATCACGGAGGAAGAGATTGCCGCCAGAAACGAGAAACAAGAAGAGTTATCATCAATACAGGGTGATGCCACCAGCATAGCTCAGTCTCTTGGTCTGAATTATCGCGTATCCACCGCCGACCTGAAGATGATGTACGCACCAAAATTCGCCGCTGGCGAGGTATTTGGGCTTCAGGAAGCCTCAGGCATGAAAGGCGTTCTTTTCCGTGCGAAAGACGCAATCAAGGCGAAATTCGGCGCTCGCTGGCTGCCAGCGAAGGCGAAGAACAGCGATTTCCCGGGTAACTGGTGGATTATCGAGACAAAACACAACGTGGCGGACGTTCTGGCCGTCATCCAACAATACGCATAACAGGAGCGCCCGGTTCGCCGGGCGTCGCATAATATGGCCACACTATCTGATACAATAAAACCGAATAAAACATATCTTGAGGCGGTACTCCGTACAGCGTTGTTAGGAAAGACAGAAGACGAATACGTTGATTTCTTCCTGTCAGGGCTACGCGGGCGATTACTGAAAAATCCCCGCCTGTACCGCAGCTATGGTCCATACTGGCCGGAAATTAAAAAATTATTACTGGAGCGCGGTTATGGTAATTTCGGTCGTCTCGTTGACCGTGACGTTCGCAAAATTTACCGTTATGACCGCCCGGCGCTGACGCTCATAGCCGCGACGCTCTACAGCCAGGAGCGTTTTGATAATGGTCAGATATACTCAGCCTGGCATTTACTGCCAGTGCCTGAAGAAGTTGACGACCAGTACTATGAGTTTGAGTCTTACGATTTGGAAGTTGAAGCCTTGGCACAGGCTGGAGAGAAAACTTGAAAAAGCGATACTACACAGTAAAGCATGGGACGCTACGAGCATTACAAGAGTTTGCTGACAAGCATAACGTTGAGGTGCGCAGGGAAGGGGGAAGTAAAGCTCTGCGCATGTACCGTCCGGACGGGAAATGGCGTACGGTCGTCGATTTCAAAACTAACAGCGTTCCCCAGGGCGTCCGTGACCGGGCATTCGAAGAATGGGAGCAGATCATCATAGATAATGCATTGCTTCTCAATGCGGATTAAACTTCCCCAAATTATGGCTGTTTGCTCACCGAGCATCGCTCAAAGAAGCACGATTCTTCAAACATATAGATAGTGATAGTGCCACAACTTCTGGCTCTAACGGGCTGGGGAGGCGGCGCTTTGTTGCTAAATGATCTGGTTTAAAATGGATATGAAAAAAGAAACGATTTTTTCCGAAGTAGAAACGGCTAACAGCAAGCAACTGGCTGTGTTGAAAGCTAATTTCCCACAGTGTTTTGATAAAAACGGAGCCTTCATTCAAGAAAAATTGCTTGAGATTATTAGAGCATCGGAGGTTGAACTCTCTAGAGAATCATACAGCTTAAACTGGCTGGGTAAATCTTATGCCCGTTTGTTGGCCAATCTACCACCGAAAACGTTGTTGGCAGAAGATAAAACACATAACCAACAAGAAGAGAACAAGAACAGTCAACACCTGTTAATCAAAGGGGATAATCTCGAAGTATTGAAGCATATGGTTAATGCTTACGCTGAAAAGGTGAAGATGATTTACATTGACCCACCATACAATACAGGTAAGGATGGGTTCGTTTATAATGATGATCGCAAATTTACACCTGAGCAGCTTTCTGAACTTGCAGGCATCGACCTCGATGAGGCTAAACGCATATTAGAATTTACCACCAAGGGGTCAAGCAGTCATAGTGCATGGCTGACATTCATTTACCCACGCCTTTATATTGCTCGTGAATTAATGAGAGAAGATGGGACTATTTTTATTTCTATTGATGACAATGAGTTTAGTCAATTAAAGCTAGTTTGCGATGAGATTTTTGGTGAACAAAATCACATCGGAGACATCGTCTGGAAAAATGTTACAGATAACAATCCGTCGAACATTGCTGTAGAACATGAATATATTGTTGTTTATGCTAGAAATAAAGAATTAATTGAAACTGAGTGGAAGTCAAACATCTCAGATGTAAAGGATTTGCTTGTTGAAGTAGGGGATTCATTAATTAATGACATAAAAGATGACGAAAAATTACAGGAAGAGTACACAAAGTGGTTTAGAGAAAACAAAAGTCAATTATGGCCTCTGGAAAATTATAAGTTCATAGACCGTAAAGGTGTATATTCTGGGGAGAGGGGGATTCATAACCCCGGTAAAGAAGGATATCGGTATGATATTATTCATCCAATAACAAAGAAACCTTGCAAGCAGCCTTTGATGGGATATCGCTTCCCTGAAGCTACTATGCTAAAAATGATTGATGATGGGCGGATTATCTTTGGTGAAGATGAAAATAAATTAGTGGAAATAAAGGTTTATGCTAAAGACTATAAGCAGAAGTTAAGTTCTGTTATTAATATTGATGGTCGAGCCGGGGCTAATGAGCTAAAAGCAATTTTCCCTGAAATGACTAAGCCTTTCACTAACCCTAAAACCATTAAACTACTTGAAGAATTGATCTCTTTTGCATGTGATGGCAAAGGTATTGTATTGGATTTTTTTGCAGGTTCGGGTACAACAGCGCATGCTATTTTAAACTTAAACAAAGAAAAAGGCATGAATTATCAATTCATAACTGTTCAATTAGATGAGGATACAAAAGATAATTCTGATGCTTTTAAGCATGGTTTTAAAACCATTTATGACCTAACCAAAGAAAGATTAATTAGAGTTTGTGAGGGAAGTGGTAAGTTTGGCTTTAAAATTTACCAATTAATGCCAGATTTTCGCGCTAAAGACGAATCAGAACTTACACTGTCTAATCATACATTCTTTGATGATGTTGTCTTGACGCCTGAACAATATGACACTCTATTAACTACATGGTGCCTGTATGATGGCAGTTTGCTAACAACACCTATTGAAGATGTTGATCTTGGTGGCTACAAAGCACATTTGTGCGATGGTCGTCTGTATTTGATTGCACCTAATTTTACTAGCGAAGCATTGAAAGCGTTACTTCAAAAGGTGGATTCAGACAAAGACTTTGCTCCAAACAAAATCGTGTTTTATGGCAGCAACTTTGAAAGCGCAAAGCAAATGGAACTCAATGAAGCACTAAAAAGTTATGCTAATAAAAAATCTATTGAGTTAGATTTGGTGGTGAGGAACTAATCATGTCAAAAGGGTTCACTCTCGAAAAGAACTTGCCGCATCAGAAAGCCGGAGTCGATGCGGTGATGAATGTTTTTGTTTCCGCAATACCTCACCTGACGGATAATGTTACTATTCGCCTGTTAGCTAATCCAGAACTGGAACTATCTGAACAACAATACTACAACAACATAAAAAATGTTCAGGAGTTTAATGGTATTGAGCACTCAAAAGATAATTACGATGCTAAAAGCAACATCATTGATGTTTCTATGGAGACAGGTACAGGCAAGACGTACACCTATACCAAAACTATTTTTGACCTGAATAAATCATTTGGTATTAACAAGTTTATCATCATTGTTCCGACTCTATCTATCAAGGCCGGAACCGTTAACTTTTTAAAAAGTGATGCTTTAAAAGAACACTTCCGGGATGATTACGAGCGTGAGCTGAGAACTTACGTTGTTGAAAGTCAGAAAAACTCTGGCAAAAATACAAAATCGTATATGCCTCAGGCTATACATGATTTTGTTGAAGCAAGTAACTTCAATAAAAAATATATACACGTTCTTGTTATTAACTCAGGAATGATCAACTCTAAGTCTTTAACGGATACTTACGATACTGGCTTGCTTGATAATCAGTTTAATACTCCAGTTGACGCGCTCAGAGCTGTAAAACCATTTATCATCATTGACGAACCACATAGATTTCCTACTGGTAAAAAAACATGGGAAAACATAGAGAAATTTAACGCACAATATATTATCCGCTATGGCGCAACCTTTAGCGAAGGCTATAAGAACCTGGTTTATCGTCTTACAGCCGTGGACGCATTTAACGAGGATCTCGTTAAAGGTATTGATGCATATATTGAGGATATAGTCGGCGATGGTAACGCAAACCTCAAATTCGTCAAATCTGACGGAAAAGAAGCTACATTTGAACTGAATGAAAACAACAATAAAAAAACGTTTAAGTTAGCTAAAGGTGAATCACTGTCTAAGACGCATAGTGCGATCCATGATTTAACTCTTGATGCTTTAAACAAGAGCACAGCAGTGTTGAGTAATGGTATTGAGCTGAAGATTGGTAGCTCAATAAATCCCTATTCTTACGATCAGACACTTGCTGATAATATGATGCGTAAGGCTGTCAAAGAACACTTTAAGTTAGAAAAAGAACTTCTGACACAAAGGCCACGCATAAAGCCTCTTACTCTTTTCTTTATTGACGATATTGAAGGCTATCGTGACGGTAATGATATTGCCGGAAGCCTGAAAACCAAATTCGAAGAATACGTTCTGGCAGAAGCTAATGAACTGTTAAAAACAGAGCAAGATGCGTTTTATAAAAACTATCTTGAAAAAACAGTCAAAGATATATCTTCCGTTCATGGTGGTTATTTCTCAAAAGATAACAGTGATAAGGATGATAAAATCGAGCAGGAAATCAACGAAATCCTTCATGACAAAGAGCTTTTGCTGTCTTTAGATAATCCCCGTCGGTTTATTTTCTCAAAATGGACGTTGCGTGAGGGGTGGGATAATCCTAATGTCTTTCAGATCTGTAAGCTCCGTTCGAGCGGTAGTACCACATCTAAGCTTCAAGAGGTAGGGCGCGGTTTGCGTCTTCCTGTGAATGAATACATGTGTCGAGTGAAAGATCGCAATTTCACTCTCAACTATTATGTTGATTTTACAGAAAAAGATTTTGTTGACTCACTTGTTAAAGAGGTCAACGAGAGTTCTTTCAAAGAAAGGGTTCCAAGTAAGTTTACTCAAGAGCTTAAGGAACAAATCAGGGCTCAGTATCCTGAGCTTTCATCCAGAGCACTAATGAATGAACTTTTCAATGATGAAATCATTGATGACAATGATAATTTCAAAGATTCAGATGCATATAGCCGCTTAAAATCCAAATATCCAGCAGCATTCCCTATAGGAGTGAAACCTGGTAAAATCAAAAAAGCTACTGATGGAAAAAGACGCACTAAAATGCGTGTTGGTAAGTTCAGTGAGCTGAAAGAACTATGGGATTTGATCAATCAAAAAGCGGTGATTGAGTACAAAATAAACAGTGAAAGTGAATTTTTATCCATTTTCAAGTCATTCATGCTCGAAGAAACAGAACGATTTACCAAATCAGGCGTTCATACTCGCATTGATAAAATTTACATCCACAATGATATGGCAATGTCGAAAAGCATTGTCAGTGATGACGATGACTTTGCTAAGCTAAACACAATGAGCTATCGAGAGTTTCTCGATAACTTATCACAAACTATTTTTGTTAAACACGATACTTTACATAAAGTTTTTTGTGATATAAAAGACACTATTAATATCACTGAATACCTTAATATTCAAACAATCAGAAAAATTAAATCTGGTTTTAGTAAGTATTTGTTGAACAATTCGTTTAACAAATTCAGCCTCGGATATAATTTGATTTCGGGTTCAATTCATCCTACAAAGTTCACAAATGCTGATGGTAATCCTCTAGATGAGGTATTATCAAGTGATCTTGGTGTATTGCAGGATAATGCAAAAGCACCATTAGATACTTATCTTTTTGAAGAAGTTTTTTATGATTCAGAGCTTGAAAGGCGTAATATAACAGATAGAGAGATCCAGTCTGTTGTTGTTTTTTCAAAGATACCGAAGAATTCTATTAAGATCCCGGTAGCTGGTGGATACACTTACTCACCCGATTTTGCTTATGTTGTAAAAACAGCAGAAGGTGATTATCTTAACTTTATCATTGAAACAAAAAACGTAGATAGTAAGGATAGTTTACGGCTTGAAGAAAAACGGAAAATTGAACATGCCCAGGCGCTTTTCAATCAAATAAGTCGGTCTGTTAAAGTTGAATTCAGAACGCAGTTTGCTAATGATGATATTTATCAGCTAATCAAGAGCGCATTACCATAATTCCAGTTTAAAAGGAGGTGAAAACCTCCTTATTTCAAAACAGACAGTGTTCCCTAGGGCGTCCGCGATCGGGCATTCGAAGAATGGGAGCAGATCATCATAGATAACGCATTGCTCCTGAATGCTGATTAATTCCCCCC
>OGEC01000959.1_pt1 | contig 17226 bp, 13 predicted proteins | sample 1570551 | NCBI WGS metagenome assembly OGEC01 (sample SAMEA2582127, study PRJEB24529) | metagenome | biome: Human gut stool | place: China | collected 2011 | reverse complement strand
GTCAATGCAGCGTTGGCAGACTTACAATTTTTCGATTAGCTAACTATTTCTTGTATCATTAATTATTATTTAAGCCAAAAGCTAGGGTACCTAACTTTTGCTTATAGCATTTCTCGATATTTATGGCTTCATAACTACTAATGCTAATAGATAGTGTTTCAAGGATAGACCAAGAGAAATTATTAGGATAGCTATTGTCTTGATCGTATAATTTTTGTAAGGTTACATTGTTTCCGTGTCCTCCTGTTTTGGCATATTCTTTCCATCTACCCCAAATGCCTTCTTTCCCATATGTTGAACCTATATAATTTTTTCCAGTTTTTCTGTCTGTTATTATATAAATACAGTTTACGGCAGAAAGCATTTTTTTCCATTCAGGATATTCTTTTTCTAATATTATATTTTTTAGCTGTGCGAGGGTTAGAGCTATTTTTTCATATCCGGGGAAAATATGGTCAAATCCTGGAGTAATTTCAATAATCTCTTTATCATTTTTATCATTAAGCCATTGATGCCAAGATATGGTTGAAGGCCCCCAGTCTATAATGATACGTTCTTTTAGTTCATCAAAGCCTTCTACTTCAGTTATTTTATAGCAATATTTGTTAGTGTTGCGTTCGTTGTCAGGACCTTCAATTTTGTAAATACCGATAAAACGGGCAATAGTGCCGTTTTCTCCAATAAAGGAAACAATATAATCGACATTTTTAAATACATCCCTATGCTGCTCACTTTGATATGCTATAAATTTGTCTTTATCATTTCTATACCAGTCATACGGGTTACCTTCTACTTCTACTCCATTTATGAATTGTTTCTGGCGTGCGTCTTTATGTCTTACTAACTTGATTCTTTTATTTATATCTAACCCTCTAAGTTTTAATAGTTCTCCAATTTTGATGATTGCCATAGTAATTTGTTTTTAAGATTAGTAGTTTTAAGATAAGCTTTCCGATTTGGATAGCTTGAGTACAAATATATGAAGAAAAAGTTATAAAGGGAAAAAGAAATTGACTTTTCCCCTTTACGTGGATTATTTTAATCCTTTAATCATTCTATCTATACATTTTTTCTTTTGTTCCATATTGGGATGAACGTAAAGATCAAGTGTTGTACTTATATTAGAATGGCCTAAAATAACACTTACAGTTTTGTAGTCGCAGTTGCTTTCTATGCAACGTGTAGCAAAACTATGTCTAAGACCATGAAATTTTAGTTCTGGAATATTTAGATCTTTCATTAGTTTCTTGTAATAATTGCGATATGTTCTAGGCTCTGTAGGCTTTTCTTCATTTGTTAGAATGTAATAGTTACCGTTCACTATCTTTTTTAATGGCTTTAGAATTCTGATTAATTCTTTTGTAATTGGGATCTCACGAATGGAATTTTTAGTTTTTGGAGTATTGATAATAAGTTCTGTATGTCTTTTCTCTCCATCAATGATATAGATGCGTTCAATTGTCCTTTTAATAGAAATTATTCCTAATTCTATGTTTATATCATCCCATGTTAAAGCGCATACTTCTCCTATTCGTAGTCCGGTACTAAGGCAAATATAAATTCCTAAATTCTTGAATGTGAAATGTTCTTGGATAAAACTCATGATCCTTTTTTGATGTGAGATACTAAGAACTTCTAAATGTTGTTTCTCATCTTCCGTTGGAAATCTGATTTCCCATTCTTTATAATCTAAGTATCCATGTTTTACTCCGAATTTTAATATCATTTTCAATACAATTAAAATATCCTTAATGGATTTTTTACTTAACCCATTATTAATCTTCTGAAGAGCAAATTCCTGTACCTTATTTTCTTCTAACTCATACATTTCTCCAAATGTCGGATAAATGTGATTTTCAAGAATTAGTACATACGCAGCAAATGTCGATTGTTTTACATATTGCTTTTTGTCTTCTTTCCAAAGTACGGAAATTTCTTTGATAGTTTTTTTTTGAATCATACTTATATATTTTTAGTTAAACAAAACAGGGTAAAGCTACGGGAATTGAGGATATAATTGCTATAATGTTCCCCATTTGAGATTCCCGGAATTTACGGGAGAGTGGAAAATGGCAACATTTGGAGATATTGCAAAAGGATTTGACTATGGTATGAATGCTGCAGCCAAATCTTTCGATGGGAATAATAAATATATCCGGATTACAGATATTGATGAAGTTTCTTCTCAATATCTGTATGATGATGTTGTTTCTCCAGATGGAGAACTGGAGGATCGTTATCTCGTAAAAGAGAATGATATTCTTCTAGCTCGTACAGGAGCAAGCACAGGAAAAAGCTATCTTTACCGCAATAGTGATGGTAAGCTATATTTTGCCGGATTTCTTATACGTGCAAATATTTATAAGCACAATTCATATTTTGTGTTTTCCCAACTGCATACACTTCGATATAAGAAATGGATTTCTGTAATGTCTGCTCGTTCTGGACAGCCCGGTATAAATTCACAGGAATATGCTTCTTTCCCTGTTTATACTACATCTTTGCAGGAAGAAGATAAAATTGCCACTTTTTTAAAGTTACTTGACGAGCGCATCATAACCCAAAACAAAATCATTGAGGATTTGAAAAAACTAAAGTCTGCGATTATTGATTATGCGATAAACTCCCTTGACACTGATTTTGCTAAGTTCGGTTCTTTGTATGAAACTGCTGGTGAGGGTGGAACTCCAACAACTTCAAATGCCAGTTTCTACGATAATGGTAAGATACCATTTGTTAAGATAGATGATTTAAAACAGAAATATTTGACTGAAAATAAAGACTTTATTACAGAACTTGGATTGCAAAAATCATCAGCTTGGCTTGTGCCTACACGTTCCATTCTATTTTCAAATGGTGCTACCATTGGGGAAATTACAATAACGACATATCCAGTTTGTACAAAACAAGGGATATTGGGTATTGTACCAAAGTCCAATATAGATGTTGAATTCTTATATTATTTCATGTCGTCAACTTATTTCAAAAAAGCAATTAGTCGCATTGTTACAGAGGGTACTATGAAGACTGCCTATTTGAAAGATATAGCCAATATACTTTGCCCGATACCAACAAAAGAGAAACAACAGGGAATAGCCAAAATGCCATCCGCTCTGAACTCCAAGATTGATTATGAACAAAGTCTATTGAAACTATTCATTATGCAGAAACAATACTTGCTTCGTCAGATGTTTATATAAACATTTGGCAAAGTAGGAATTGCTTTTGTTTTCGATAGCATTCTCCCAACACGATAGCTTTCTTTTCTCTCTCTGTGATAGCATTTAACATTTTGGCGATAACCTTTTGTTCCTCCATAGATGGAAAACGATGCTTGGTGTTGAAGTAATCTGTCATGGATACATTCAACAGACCATGATTCCTTGCCCCTTCACCTGCTATATCAGACAATCCTTTATGCCATTTTGTTGATTCGAAGTAATAGGTAAGAAAATCGGAATCAACTATGGTTTCATTTATTTTGAAGCATATATAAAGAGTTGATAGAACACCTTCGTCACAATTGTCCAATCGTTTGACGGTTCCCCAATCATATCCAGCAGAGTAACTTCTGTTATAAGCAAACTCTCCTTTATGAAGCAAGTAATATCCTGTAAGATTTTCACTTGCAACTGATTTATTGAAGAAAGACCCTTGATTAACTAAACCATATTGAGCAGCGATAGTTAACACTAATGAACACTTGGCATCCATGTTCTTGGTTGCAATGCGAGAGCAAAAAGCATTCATCTTATAGGTTGTCAGTGGTTGTTCAAATCCTTTAATACGACATACAGGTTGTTTTTGGTTTGGTGGGCAAAAGACCTTTTCAATAATCGCAGACCTATAAACTGCACAATCCTTAATCAAGGGAATTGCACAAAATGTAGCTCGCAACAATAAACCCAATATTCGCTTATCGGAATGCTTGGAATGTAGCTCTTCAACGCTACAAGAGAGCGATGTTTGTGAAAACGGCACATACCCTGTGTATGGTGCAAATGGCATCGTTGGCTATCTCGATAATTATAACGCAGAGAAAGAAGCCGTCTATATTATTAAAGATGGTTCTGGTGTTGGGACAGTTTCTTATGTTACTGGCAAATGCTCTGCAACAGGGACATTGAACACCTTACAAGCAAAAGAAGGTTATTCACTTCAATACCTTTACTATATGCTGAAAGTGTTCAACTTTGAACCTTATAAAACAGGCATGGCTATACCTCACATATATTTCAAGGATTATGGTAAAGCCAAAATATTTTGCCCATCATATACAGAACAACTCAAATATGTGGGGGTACTGTCAACAATAGATAACAAACTATCAGCAGAACAGAGTATTTTAACCGACCTTAGTTTGCAGAAGCAATACTTGCTCCATCAGATGTTTATATAAACATCTGGCGAAGCAGATACTGCTTTTGAGAATTATATAAGTCAAGCAGACTCTTCTCTGTTTCTGTTTTACTTTCTATATGGCTCAATATGGAATATATTCGTTTTTGATTTTCCAAAGAGGGCAATTTGATACTTGCCTTTTCAAAATCTACCTTACAAAGGTTGAACCTCGTACTTCCTTGTGCATAAGGATAGATAAATTTGCGAAAAGGAGTTGAAGATACATAGTAAGATAGATATGGAGGGAAAGCTATCTTCGTATTTATGATATGAATACCAAAACAAAAGCTATTCAGATATACATTCTCATTGCCAAGATATACTGAGCCTATACCAACTTCCTCTGGAGTTTCTGATGATAACGTGAATAATACATCACCATATTCTACAACATTCTGTTTCTCACCCTCTTTGATTGCTACATATTGAAAATCTTTCTCATTGATGATATTGTTAGAATACACATTCAAGTAAGTTATAAATGGTTTTCCTGAACCAAAGTCTTGCGCTGATTTGCCAGACAAACCAGAATATGAAAAGCCGAGACTTGAAAAAGAAGTCAATACATCATCACCATATTGGGCATATAAAGAATCATTTAGTCCCTTGATTAAGGACTCATATTTCTCAATGATTTTGTTTTGGGTAGCGATGCGCTCATCTATAAGTCGCAAGAGCGTGGCTATTTTCGTTTGCTCTACTTTGGACGGAATGCCAATAAAGCACTCGGAAAAATTCTTTGTGCTGATGGAATAGATTTTTGTTCCTTGTGCTATTCGTCTAATCTGATTATGAAATGCAGATGACGAAAAAGCATATCCTTTGAAGCCGATAACAGTTTTATTTTTATTGTCACGTCCATGAATTGTATGCAATCCACATACAATGTTTTTTCCTGCAAGGTCAAAGAACTCAATAGGCTTGGCTACTTCATTCGTATCTTCCGAGGCATCTGCAAAAGCCACATCACCCTCTTTACACAATTCAAAGTTCTTGGGCATATTGTCCTCTTTGATATTGGGTAAATTATCTCTTGTCAAATCAACCATAGTAGGAAGCCCAACATGAATTAGTCCATAATGTAAGTTCATTATGGCTTTCGTTCCATATTCAAGTTGCTCCCAGCTTAAAGAATTGGTTGAATAGAAGTCCAATAGCTCGGACACTTTACATATTTCCCACTCTTCACTAAACTCCGGGAATCTCAAATGGGGAACATTACATTTATCTTTATTGTTATTATTTGCCATAATCATTTTATTTTTCTAGAAAATAACATTGAGGATTTGTTACAAACAAAATATTATTGGATTAAGCCTAGCTCTTTCAAATAACCATCTATCTGTTTATCTAGTTCTGCTCGTTTTGCCTCTAATTCTTTAATTTCGGCCATGACCGCATGGATGTCTATTTCTTCTTCCTCTTCAAAAGTATCTACATAGCGAGGTATATTCAAATTATAATCATTCTCTTTAATTTCTTGTAAAGTAGCACAATGACTATATTTTTCTATTTCTTTTCTTTCACGATATGTATCGATAATTTTTTGAATATGTTCAGGACGTAACTTATTCTGTGTCTTTACTTTTTCAAATTCCTTACTTGCATCTATAAAGAGGATATTGTCATCTTCTTTGCGGCATTTTTTTATTACTAAGATACAAGTGGGAATACTGGTTCCATAGAAAATATTGGCAGGCAGTCCAATAATAGCATCAATATAATTTTTCTTTTCAATTAAGAATTGGCGGATTTTTCCTTCTGCAGCTCCACGAAATAATACTCCGTGTGGTGCTACACAAGCCATTGTTCCTCCATCATTGAGATGGTAAATCATGTGAAGGATAAAAGCATAATCTGCTTTAGATCTCGGAGCTAATACTCCAGCCTTACTAAAACGGTCGTCGTTATTGAATTTATCTGCTGCAGTCCAGTCTGCAGAAAAAGGAGGATTGGCAACTACGGCGTCAAATTGTCTGTCTCCAAAAGCGTCAGCTTCTAATGTATCTCCATTTTGGATGTCAAAGTCATTGTATTTTACACCATGAAGAAGCATATTCATTCTACAAAGATTGAACGTTGTAGGATTCTTTTCTTGACCAAAAATAGAATCGGCTTTACCACTTTTAGCTGTACGAAGAAGTAGGGAACCGCTACCGCATGTCGGGTCGAACACATCTTTTAATCGTACTTTGCCTGTTATTACAATTTCAGCTAAAATCTGACTAACTTCTTGTGGAGTATAAAACTCTCCCGCTTTTTTTCCTGCTCCGGCAGCGAATTGACTTATCATGTACTCGTAAGCATCCCCTAGAATATCTATATCTCCGGCTTCTTGTAATCCAAAGTCGATACCATTTAGTGCAATCAATACATCACTAATTAACTTATTCTTGTCGTCAGCAGTCTTTCCTAGTTTGGGAGAAGCTAAATCCAGATCAGAAAATAAACCACCAAAATCATCCTCACTATCCTGTCCTATTGTAGAATCTTCTATTTTTTTGAGTGAACGTTCTAAAGACGGCAAGATATTTTCTTTCTTGCTGATTAGCTCTATGATGGTGGAGTAAAGATATTCCGGTTCTATAAAATAACCTAGATTTTGAATACATTCTTCTTTTACATCCTGTTTTAATTCCTCATCCTTGCCATTCCATACCTCTTTGAAAGTAATATGATCTTCTTCTAATATTTCGTTGGCATAAAGTTCTATTTTTTCGGATAGATATTTGTAGAAAATAAAGCCTAAAGTGAAATACATAAAATCACTAGCAGACATATTTCCTCTTAAAGTATTGGCGACAGTCCATAATTGACTGCGCAATTTTTGTTGTAGTTCTTCGCTCATATATTTAATGTAATTTTATTCCCAGTTAAATAATTCTATTATCGAATGTAGTTTGTCCATTATCCTTTTGAGTAGTGTACGGCGTTCTTTTAGTCCGATTCTTTTCTTTTTGACGGCCTCCTGGAGGATTTCGGGCTTTTCTTTCTGTAAAAAATCGTATTCATTTAGAAACTTAATGAGGGCTTCTTCATCAATTCCTTCTTCTTCTGCCAACTCTTGAATAGCTTTATAACGTTGTTGACTAACATAATTCGTCAGTCTACTTTCTAAGTCAATTGAACCATCAGATTTAGATTTGCTAAATCCATCTTTGTCATTATCCACGTTTTGACGAATAAATCCATCTATAAGTTTGGCTTTGTTACGCATAACAGCATCTTTTATCATGGTATCTAAAATCTGCTGACGTCTTTCTTGATAATCATTGCTCGAAGGATCTAAGTCATTGATTAGTGTTAGGATATATGCTACATTTATCACGTCACTATGAAGGAGTTCCAGACAGAAATCAATATCGTCTAGAGTTCTTTCATCTTTGCCATAAGGAGGCACATCTGTATCTCCTGTATTTTTCTTGTCATCAGGATTGGGGTTAATTACCCCGGTGGTAATATCCAAATATTTACTTCGAAAATCCATGAACTCTTGTTCTGATAAGATGAATTCTTTGTCGTCAGATTCGAAGTCTTCATAGATTTGCATTTCTGCCCGCTTTTTTATAATTTCACGGAAAGCTAATACAAAGTCTCTTTTTTCATATTCACTTTGTAATTTGTCAATACTTTGTACATCAGGATATTTTTCTTTAAATTTCAAAGATAACTCATTAAACTTTTCTTTTACAACAGGAAAGGGCTCACGTAGAATTGTGTCTGCGGGATTATTGTTGCTAAATAATTTTATGGCAGCATCTACATTGTTTTTTAAATCACGGAAACATACAATTTTTCCGAAACGTTTCTTTTCATTTAATACACGGTTGGTTCGGCTAAAGGCTTGTAGCAATCCATGATATTCTAAGTTCTTATCAACATAAAGTGTATTTAGCTTTTTAGCGTCAAAGCCAGTAAGAAACATACCTACAACAAGAAGCAGGTCCAAAGGTTCCATATCCTTCTTTTTTTTCTTCATGCGTAGATTTATGTCATCATAATAGGCACTAAAGTTATCTGTTGTGAAAGATGTACCAAATGTGTTGTTATAGTCATTCATAATGACTTGTAGCTCATCTGCCGTAACTTTATCATTAGCATAGCCTTGGTTCATTCCTGTTTGTTCGTCATCTTGGCTGCTATTTGCTGCATATGTAAATACAGCCCCAATCTTAATTTTAGGATTGAGTTCTTTAAATATTTTGTAATATTGTAATAGCATGGGGACAGATTGGATTGCGAACAGCGCATTGAATTCGCCATCAACTGTTGACTTGTTGAAATTTGTAAGAATGAATCTGGCTATCTCTTTCATGCGAGCTTCATTCATATAATCAATCCCAGATTCATCTTTACCTTTATAATATTCAACTAAGAAACCTAGCACATTTTCATCAGCAATAGCATCTTTTATAAGATAGCGGTGAAGGCAGTCACTAAATACTTCTTTTGTGGTATGCTCTTGTTTGGCATTTTCTACAAATATAGGGGTACCAGTGAATCCGAAAATTTGAAGATTACTGAAGAATTTGACAATATTTTTATGGCAATCACCAAAATGACTACGATGACATTCATCAAAAATCATCACAACTTTCTGATGGCGTACTTCTTGAAGATACTTGTTATAGTAATCTTTGGTAATAGCACAATTCAACTTTTGAATAGTAGTAATTATGATTTTAGAATTACCACTTAATCGTTTGATTAGTTCATAAGTATTATCGGTCCCATCAACAGCACCTGGTTCAAATGCTTCGTATTCTGATTGTGTCTGTGTGTCTAAATCATGACGGTCTACAACAAACATAACTTTGTCTATACCATCAAGCTCTGAAACTAACTGGGCGGCTTTGAATGATGTTAATGTCTTTCCTGCTCCAGTAGTATGCCATATATAACCGTTTTTATTGGAGTTCTGTACTCGTTCTAATATACGTTCTACTGCGTAGAATTGATAGGGGCGGAGTACCATCAAACATTTATCCCCTTCGTGCAATACAATATATTTGCTTATCATTTTACCCAAGTTGCATTGGTCAAAAAAGAAATAAGCAAATTTACTTAAATCGTTAAAAGGTATATTTTCGGCGTCTGTCCAATTAAAAGTAAATTTGTAGCCTCCATTAGGATTGTTGGCAAAATAGCGTGTGTTTACACCATTGGATATGACGAATAATTGTATATAATCAAATAATCCATGAAATGAGGTTTTATGATAGCGTTGAATTTGGTTATATGCTTCTTTTAATTCAACTCCTCGTTTTTTTAATTCTATCTGAACTAATGGTAATCCATTTATTAAGATGGTTACATCGTAGCGACATTTTTTTCTCCCTTCTACTGTAATTTGATTGGATACCTGAAATTCATTTTGGCACCATTTATTTTTATTCAAGAATTCTACCCAAATACGTTCCCCATCTTCTGTTTCTAATGGGTATAGGTCACGCAGCTTTTTAGCTTTCTCAAAACGTGTACCTCCTTCTAAATAAATACAGATCTTTTCAAATTCTTTATTAGTGAAATGTTTTCTCTTGTGTAGGGAGAGTTCTCTTTTATTGTGTTTCTCAAGTTGCTTTTTAAAATTGGCGTACAGATTATCTTCTTCCTTGATGGAAATATATTCATAGTTCATTTCCATTAAGGTCTTTATTAATCCGCTTTCTAATACTTGTTCACTTTGAGTAACCATATGTTGTCGTATTTTTAATCCATAATCTAATAGATTAAGGATAAAAGAGCTCAAAGTTACAATTTTTTTAATGCAGAAAAAGAAAAGATAGTTTTAATATCTTACTTTTCTATCAAATTATGTCGTAAAACATTGATTTTATCGTTTTACTCTTGTGTAATTTAAAACTTAATCTCTCTTTCTGGTTACTTATTTGAAGTATATGGGAAATGATTTTCTAAATTAGGTTGGACGATATTTATTTATAATTTCTTCAAAAGAGGTTATAGTTTCATCTTCTAGAAATTCTTTAGCGAAAAGAAAACCGTCTATTGAATGATTGTGCTTACGTAGGTTCTGCAAATCAACAATATAATTGTTGATGTCTTCTTGGTTGAGCATAAGCTGACGATCTTTTAAGAAATCATATGATATCCCATTCTTTTGGGCTTCAATCATCTTCATATAGGCTGCTTCAAAACGATACAATTTGCGTACTCGGAGATGTACATTTTCACTATCGACTAAATGCGCCATGTCCATAAGTTTCTTTACTTCGTATTTGTTTACTGGTTTTCCTTGCGATCGTTCATATTTCCTAATCTTACGGGCCAGTTTTTCACGTTCTGCACCTAAGCCTTCATTATATCCATTATCAATAATATTATCACGGAATTCATAAAACTCTTCAATAGATATTTCAATATAATCGAAAGGTTTATCAGGCGTACTTATATCTTCTTTGTATATTTCCCAATTAAAAATATGCACTTTACTATGTAGTTTTTTGTAATTGTTGAATAATGCAACAACGTAATCTGCAACTAATATTACGTAGGGACAATGTGGGGTTCGAGTCCCCAATATACCTGAATCTCCTTTAATAATACCATCTTTTACTCTAAAAATAACATATCCATAATCGCCTAGCTTTTCTTTCGAGTTTATAATTTCATTATACGAATGTATATTTTTATTTAATATATCGCGTAGGGCGAATTCGTCTTCTCCATCCATGAATATCCCCATATAGCCAATTGCCATTCGCCAGTAGACAGATAACCAGAATAAATAAGCTATACGTGGATTAATGTCATTTTTCAAACCTTTATAATATTCTCCATATGTGGTCTCTAATACTCCGAAACGATTTTCACATTGATAGCAAAAGATGTTGTCGTAACAAAGGAGATTGGTGTTTTTCTCTAATTCTTCATCTGTAATTTCATGTCCCAAATCTTCTGCTATTTTTTCAGGTGCAACCTGGCTACCATAATATATCGCATTGTCTTCGGGATTGTTTATATGATAGAGTTCTACTATTTCACGATCACGTTTTGTTTTTCCGTCAAATGAGAAAGTTACTGCTGTAAGTAAATTGGACACCATATGACTTCCAGTTTTATCAGCTTCCCTTATTGGGCATAGTGCACATAGACTGTCATTGCGTGGAATTATACAAGATTTCATAATATATTATTTTTATTGTAAGAGGACTATTTACTGGAATAATAAAAGATACAATTGAATACTTATTAAACTTCCATTATTGTGTTTGTAAATGTAATATTTCGTTTAGCTTATCCTCCATAATTTTCTTCTCATTACTACCAATAGTAGACAATCTCACCAACGGAATTCCGTACAACTCTAAAATACGATCCTTTTTAATATCACGTTCTGACTGACTCGTTCCTGATTTATGGAATGTATAACCATCCGTCTCAATAGCCAATACCGGTTGTTTGCTCACACGATTATAAATCAGAAAATCAATGTGAGTATTTATATTTGCAGCATATTTGCTTTCCTCTTCATTCAACAGAGAATAATCCTGAATCAACATATAGAGTGGTAAATGGCAAATGATATTCAAATGACGCATATTGATATTCTCTTTTAGAATATCTTCGAGTAAGGCAAATGTAAGATTCTCGGAATCGTATTCGGATATTTTCTTGTGTTTTTTCAAATAGGCAATTCGGGCATCTGTGTATTGCTCATATAGATAATCGAATATAGAATGAATCTTACTGGTGGAAACAGTGCCATTGTTATATTCGATATAAGCGATCAAATCGCTGATATTGCAGTCTTTGGGTTGTTCGTTTCCCGATACGACTAAATAGAATTGTGACTTAGCCCGCGAAACAGCAACATTGAGCAGGTTGGGATCGTCGGAAAAGGAAGTGATGACATCGTCGACAGTGGTCATAATGATAGCCTCCTTTTCTCTTCCCTGAAATTTATGGACTGTTGCGACATCAATATCCTCTTCAAGTGCGGATTTTACTGCATCTACTTGTTTGTTATATGGAGCTATGACGCCAATTTTATCTGTTTCATAAGATAGACTTGGTAGTACTTCCTCTTTGATAACATCTATTTCCCGTTGATTCATGTGACTGCGGGAGTGATTACCTTTGGCTGTCCGTATGGCACAAATGACATCCTCTTCTCCTTTATCACGTGTCATGATGACAAGATCTCCACCATAAAATTTCTGATTACAGAAGTTGATAATTCGGGGATGGCATCGATAATGTTCCCGTAACAAGGTCTGCGGTATATTCGGAATAACTTTGCAGATGGATTGCAAAAAACTCATATTGGCACAATCATATTCCGGCTTAATCAGGCACGCATTAGCGATAAAGTTTAGCTTTTCCTTATTTTCTTCCGTGACCACATTGGGAAGTTGCATGGTGTCACCGACAATGATTGCATTTTTAGCACATGACAAGGCTAAAGCTCCGGTCTCAACGGAAACCTGTGATGCTTCGTCCATAATGATATAATCATATACGGCATCTCGTTGCAGACTGCTTAATGATGAAAAGGTCGTACTTAAGATAATAGGGTATTCTTTCTGTACCTCTCGCCAATTATTTTTTAGATCAGGGAGCGTAAAGATGGGCTTGTCATGATTATTGCCATAGGTATGAAATAACTGATTCTTTAGATATTTCATTGATGTATCAGCCATTTGTCTAGCCATTTCTGCTGCATCTTTGTTGGCAAGTTCCTTTTCTAATGTGTCTATTTCAACTTCCAGTTCTGCATACTTTGTTTGGTAGAATAAGATTTGGAAGTCGGCGATAATCAAACTCATCTCCCGTTTATAGAAACTTTTATCGGGGATTTTACAAATCGCTTTGCTCCTGAATTTAAAGAATAACCATTTCAACCGTTGAATAAAAGCTGCTATTCCCCGAAGACTTGATGATTGTTCTTTTTCTGCAAATTGCTGACATTCATTCCATAAATTCAGAAGGTCTGCCGAACTGGAATTTTTCCGTTGTTGGAGAGTAAATTCTTTTGTTCCGAACTCTTGCAGATAATGTTGCCACTCTATTTTTAAAGCTTGTATTTCCTGTCTTGCCATGGCAAGGCGTTCCTGTTTGTAAAATATGCTTTTTAGTTCTTCGGTCTGATGATGTATCTGATTGAGAAATTGAGGTTGGTCGGCATCCGCATCATGCCATGACTCAAAGTGCTCCGGATATTGTTTTTCCTCTTCTTGAGTCTCGATGAATTTCTCTTTGTTAGCTGTGCTGCCAAGCAATGCAACAATGAATCCCATATCGTATTTGGATAACTTCTCAAGTACATTGACAATGGCGGAGTTATTATTAGATACTACCTGAACAGTCTTACCACGCACAAGGATATTGGCAATGATGTTCAGAATCGTTTGGGTCTTTCCAGTTCCCGGAGGTCCTTGCACAACACTGATTTGATTCTCAAAAGCTGCCTGGACTGCTTTTTGCTGGCTTGCATTACAACCGAAAGGAAAAATCAAGGTTGAGGCAGTCCGGGTCTGCATTTTATATTTTTGAGGATTCAGATATACAGCAATAGCTCTGTTGTTTGCGATGAAATGAATCTTTTCATATTGTTTTGCCAATAGCTTCGTTCCGTCATCGGCTTTCAATTCGTTCGCATCGGCAACTTTCTTCAAATATTCGAATATACTTTTCGAACGATTCTCTCCCAAGCATGATTCGATAATTTCTAAGTCCTTTTCTCTGTAATCATACTCTTTACCATTCTGAAAACAAATGTGCCAATAGTTGTGTGATCCGGCTTTAAAAATAGATAAGGCTTTAATGTTCGATAAAGCTCTTCTTTTACTGATTATTTGATAATTATTGGGGTCCGGTTTGTCCGGATCAGTCAGCCAAAGGACATTTTCTTCTTTATAAGTATACGTACTAGGAACATTTCGGAATACTATCTTATAGCTGCCATCATAATTCTGGCAGCTTTCTATTTCGGGAGTCTTGATTTGACCTTTTATAATAATCAGATTTTCGGAAGTATCTATCATAGGCTTGTGTGTAAATATAATAAGTCGTGCTGCTGTTTTTATTTATTATTTAGAATATAAAAGTAAGAATATTTTCCAGAATATCAAAGCTGAAGTAGAAAAAACAGTGAATGACTTTATTCAGCTTTGTATTGTTATAAATATAGAGTGAGATTCGGTTTGGGAGTATTGAACGTGATAAAAGAGATTTGTTTTGCCAATGAAATCATTATCTTTGCAAGGTATATATTAATGAACGAGGAGGATATTATGCTTGCATACACATATATTGAACACGGAAAGTTTGAATTGCAGGAGAAAGCAAGACCGGAAATAAAGGATTCACGGGATGCAGTCGTGCGTGTAACACTTGGTAGCATCTGCACCAGTGATCTTCATATTAAACATGGCAGTGTGCCGCGTGCTGTGCCCGGAATAACTGTCGGGCATGAGATGGTAGGTGTGGTAGAACAAGTAGGGGCTGATGTCACTTCGGTGAAGCCTGGTGACAGGGTGACTGTGAATGTCGAAACTTTCTGTGGTGAGTGTTTTTTCTGTAAGCATGGATATGTGAATAACTGTACTGATCCTAATGGCGGTTGGGCTTTAGGTTGTCGAATTGATGGCGGTCAGGCGGAATATGTCAGAGTTCCTTATGCGGATCAAGGTTTGAATCGTATTCCGGATACAGTGAGTGATGAACAAGCTTTGTTTGTCGGTGATGTGCTTGCAACAGGTTTTTGGGCAGCATGCATCTCGGAAATAACCGCGGAAGATACTGTTCTTATCATCGGTGCCGGACCTACCGGGATTTGTACTTTGTTGTGTGTGATGCTGAAGAAGCCAAAACGCATTATTATCTGTGAGAAGTCTCCTGAAAGAATTCGGTTTGTCCGCGAGCATTATCCTGATGTGTTGGTGACTGAGCCGGAAAACTGCAAGGATTTTGTTCTCAAGAACAGTGACCATGGTGGAGCAGATGTTGTTTTGGAAGTGGCAGGGAGTGACGATTCCTTCCATTTGGCTTGGGATTGTGCCCGTCCTAATGCTATTGTCACGATTGTAGCCCTCTATGATAAACCACAACTTCTTCCTTTACCTGATATGTATGGCAAGAATTTGGTTTTTAAAACAGGTGGAGTGGATGGCTGCGATTGTAACGAGATTCTCAAGCTGATTGAGGAAGGTAAAATTGATACTACTCCTCTTATTACACATCGATTTCCGTTGAATGAGATTGAGGAGGCCTATCGTATCTTTGAAAACAAATTAGATGGAGTTATTAAAGTAGCTATATCAGGAAATAAATAAAAATAGAATTTGTGTATGAAGAATATACTGATAGTAAGTAATAATGATATGTGCCGCAGTCGTATGGCACAGGAAATTTTGAACTCCTTCGGTAGAGGGATGAAGATTAGTACTGCCGGTATTTTGGCTGGAAATTCTGTCCCTGACGTTGTTTGCCAAGTGATGGAACAAAATGGATATGACTTTTCGCGTAGAAAGCCCTGTGACGTTGCGACGTATGCCCAACAGACGTGGGATTATGTCATTACCCTTTGTTCGGAAGCGGAGGAAGTGCAAAAGGAAATGCAGGGGGTAGTGAGAAAATACGTTTCTTTCAACTTTACAGATCCCTTTCAGGGAGGAATTCATGTAGAAAATGAGCAGGAAGAACGGGTTAGGGCATTATATGACATCATGCATAAAGAACTGTATGAGTTCTTTCGGAGTGAATTGATGGAAAAGTTATTGCCTCGCTGTTCCTGTGGCGCAAATACGTATTGTAGGTGTGAGTAGGAATTAAGTATCATATATGTACATCATCCGGTAATGGTGGCAGAATTGCGTCATTTTGAACACGAAGTTGCCAGAAAGCAATAGCGGATGCGGCAGCTACATTGAGAGAATCGACACCGTTTGCCATAGGAATGCGGACTACATAGTCCGCCTCATTAATTGTTTCGTTTTGAAGACCATCCCCCTCTGTTCCCATTACGATGGCTAACTTGGGTTCGGTTGCTAAGATAGGATTATCGATAGAGATTGATTTCTCCGTGAGTGCCATAGCGACTGTACGAAAACCCAGTTTGCGCAACTCATAGGGAGAACCGTCCAACCAAGTCCATGGTATCAGGAAGACAGAACCCATCGAAACCCTGACTGCACGTCGGTTTAACGGATCACAAGAATTGCGTGTTAATAATATAGCATCTATCCCCAAGGCGGCTGCGGAACGGAAGATGGTTCCGATATTAGTAGCGTCTACCACGCCCTCAATGACTACGATCCGTCGAGCTTTCCGACACACCTCCTCTACACTTGGTAGTGCCCGACGACGCATGGCACAGAGGACACCGCGCGTCAGTGTATATCCGGTCAATGTGGCAAGTAACTTTCTTTCACCGGTATAGACAGGTATATCACCACAACGTTCAATGATGCCAGCGGCATCACCAGTGATATGCTTCTGTTCACACAAGAGGGCTAAAGGCTCATAACCAGCATTCAGAGCTACATGGATAACTTTGGGGCTTTCTGCAATAAACAATCCTTTATCAGGCTCGATACGATTGCGTAATTGAGCTTCGGTGAGGGTACTGAATATTTCTACTCCGGAGTCTGTTAAGGATGATATTTCTATAATGGGCATAGTGATTTCTTTAAACGATCTATTTTATTGCAGCAATGATAGTATGCGCTTCTTACTTACCGATGCAAAAATGTTGAAAGATATTTTGAAGCACCATATCATTCGTAACCTCCCCCGCTATGTCCGAAATGAAGAAGATACACTCTCGTATGTCTTGCGAAAGAAAATCCCCGGAAATCTGCGAAT
>OGEC01000942.1_pt1 | contig 17387 bp, 14 predicted proteins | sample 1570551 | NCBI WGS metagenome assembly OGEC01 (sample SAMEA2582127, study PRJEB24529) | metagenome | biome: Human gut stool | place: China | collected 2011 | reverse complement strand
CAGATTTAGCGAATGCTGTAAATCATGTACTACGTACACATAACTTCCCTGAAAAATCGCTAGCAGAGGTAAAAGCAGCACTCGGTAATGCAGTAACATATTTAATGCGTCAGTGTCTCCCAAGTACAGTAGCTGATCATGAATTAGAGCCATACATTGAGGAGTTCAAAGCTTACTATGGTGAACATTTAAAAGATACAACAGCTCCTTACCCAGGCATCCTAGATATGCTTGATGTATTGCGTGAACAAGGTTATAAATTAGCCATCGTATCCAACAAAATCCAAGAAGGTGTAACACCGCTCAATAAAGAGTACTTTGACGATCGTTTACCTGTTGCCATCGGTGAAAGACCAGGCTTACAACGTAAACCTGCTCCAGACATGGTGTTACAAGCCTTGAAGGAATTAAACTCTACCCCAGAAGAGTCTATCTATGTAGGTGACTCTGAAGTTGACGTAGCTACTGCAGAAAACTCGGGTCTACTTTGCATTGGTGTTACATGGGGCTTTAGAGAGGAATCTCTTCATCAAGAGCTAGGCGTCACACACATTGCCCGTAAAGCAGAAGATATTGTAAGCATTGTTGGAAACTTAAATAAATAATAATATCCTTTAGGTAAAAGCATATTATAATAGTTTGAAAACTATATAAAATCTTGCACAACAAAAGAGGTTCCTGATGGGCACAAGTTGACTCATAGGAACCTCTTTTTAATTTACTTTTACTATACCCGTTCAGCTAAATATTACAGACTGACTAAAAACATTAGAATAAACAAATATGGGAATCTGATCAAAACACCTTATTTATAACTAAACTGCGCATCCATAATCATCTGGCGCAACTGCTCAATGCGAACACCTTTTGGTAGCTTGTCTCTATAAAACTGCAACTTATAATAGTAACGAGTGTCTTCATAATCAGTAACAAGTACCATATCCGTCCTATTATGTAATGGCCAGCCATACATAAATTCAGCTAGTAAACTGCGCACACCATCATTATCAACCTCTGTTACATCATATTTAATAGGCAATACCATCTTTACAGTAGGTTCAGGAATCGTCCTATCTTTAACAATTTTTTCAATCTCTTTATCTAAAGAGATACTTGTATTATCGATAGATCTAGCCTTCACATGCATAAAGACACCATCAGAGGATCTAAAGGCTCTGCCATCTATATCTTTAGTTTCCCCTTTAGTCTCCACAGAATCCTTCAATACACGGAACTGATACGGTCCATAAAACTTGGTTGCTGTAATAGCATCTAATTCTTCATCATATTGGCCATTATGTACATTCGTAACATGTATGATAGGTCTTATATCCACTGCTTGTGAAAGCATTGGTGCTACAAAACATAAACCTAAAGTCAATAGCATAATATAACGTTTCATATGAGTTTCCCTCTCCCTAAAAACTATTATCTTATTTGTATTGTAACATAATTTATCTATCCTATAATAATAATTACAAAGCGAAAAAGGTTCCTATTGGTCACCTAGGTGACTATTAGGAACCTCTAATCTATTTACTTTTATTATTCACAACAATATATTGAACTTGAGGCCTCTAAATGGGTCCAGCCTTTGCTAATCTTCTAGAGATTGGCGGTGATCAATATGAGTACATTCAAAGTGTTATCGCTGATGATTTCCTTTGGCATACTTGTGGCGACCATTATCATGGCAGCAAAGTGATTGACCTCTAGCTAAAAGCTAGCTTTCTAATCGTGGTATGAAAAAAGGCCCGACATAGAAGTCAGACCGTTTCTTCAATTCAATAAATCTAGAAGCGAAGTCTGGCGTCGAAACCATTTATGACTCACTTTGATATAAATTATATCATATCTAAACAGGGAAAGAAATCGAAGAATTTCTTTTCCTGTTTTATTGTTATTACTTAAAAATTTTCCCAATCAAACTCTTTAATAACTTCTCTTAGCATACTATCAATATTCCGTACCAACTTTATAAACGGTTGCCCTTTATTTTTATCCCAAGAGGCTAACACTGGCTCAATACCAATATGAATCAAGGTATTTTCATAGTAGTTACCATGTTGAGGTCTAGTAACACATTGATTATAAGCACGATTTAATCAATCTATTTAATATTGACTATTTATTTTCTAGTGCTTCAATAAGATCATCTAAAACTATTAAGCGACAATCATAGTCTATTATTTTATGATAAACAAAATATGCAATCGGTAAAAGAAAAGCTAGTAAACTAAATAATAAAATTAGAATAGCAATTAATACATTACTAGTTTCTATTCCAATAGTTAAAAGTAGTGCTACTAAAGACAAGAAAAAAAAGGGTAGAAGATAATAAATTTTATGTTTTCTTAACTTATACTCAAACCACATTGTTATCAAATATAAAATAATCATAGCTCCAACTAATACAAGTGTTGTTATTGTATTATAATTTTCTAAATTTATACTTATAATGCCATTTATAATACTAGGATTAACATTAGATGTTACCGTACTAAGAAAAGACATCAATATTGTAAATAAACCACCAGCTTTAATATAATTTTTCCTTAACTCTACTACGCGTTTCTCCATTTTTACATCACTCAAGGAAAACTTAGCATCCTTATAGCATTTTCTATAATTATTTCGCTGTTCTAATATCCAACCGTTAGATTTACACAATGGCTTAAAGTTACTTTTCATAGATTAGAATTCTCCAAATATAATGTTATATCTCACCTCATAAATTTTAGAGAAGCGACGATAAAAAAAGTAAATACTAAATTATTATACATATTGTAACATAACCTATTGTGACAAAAAAAAGACCTGATAAAAATCAGGTCTTTTTAATACAGACTAATTATCATAAAATTTTATACATCTAGATAAAAGTCATCTAATAAGTATGTTTTAACAGGTGTAATATATAACTCATATTTCATAACAAGCTTAATCAATTCACTACCATCAATAAGTGTTATAGGTTTCCCTTCAGCTGCGGCTTGACGTGCTTGTTCAGTAAAAAGATTATTAGTTATAAATACACCATAATCAGCTTGAAACTTACTCATAGCACCAAGGAATTGGTTGATTTCAGGTTCTCCGACTTTACCTGTATTATAACGCTTACATTGAATAACTACTCGTGTAGTCCTAAAATCATCTTCATCACGATGATATCCATAACCATCTATACCACCATCATTTGAAATTTTAATACTTTTTTCCGTAAACTTAACTCCCATTTCAGTTAGTAAAGCCCTTGAGAATTGTTCAAACTTTGCGGGAGACATATTATTAATAGCCTCTTGTAATTTTGTTTTAAAATCATCAACTGGATCATTACCTATAACATCTGCATCAGCTTCTTCCTCATCTGCTTCTGGATTAGAAATAATACTATTTTTAATCTTTCTTTTTGCACTAGATTCTTCCCAATAAGCTTTTGCTTTATCTCTAACATCCAACTCTACATCTAATTGAGACACATTAAGAGATAGCCCAGCCTGTGTTAATGTAATTTGTGGGTTATACTTCGTATAATTGATTAATTTAACATATTCTAATTCTTTAATAGCAAAGTTAAACTTAAAATCGAACTTCTTATATTGATTCCCTGTTTTCTTAGAAGTATAAATTTTCTGTTCAAACTCAGCAATATGTTCATCCATATCACAAATACGTTCACGTATTTCAGAACGATCCAACCGACCGCCAGCTTCTTGTAATACCGTCAAGATAGGCTTAACCAAATACGATACTTTTGCTTCTGAATCTAATGTGTCAAAAAACATCACTATTACTCCCATTTAATTAAAATTAAATCAATTTATTATAATCATAACTTACATGAGTTGTATTGAGATCATATTTAAAGTAAAGGTATCTTAGACCATACGTCTACAATTTCTTCATCTTGAATCTCTATCTTGATATCCCCTCGAAGTTTTGCCTTTTCTAGTATAGAAATCGCTTTAGGATTTAAATTAAAAGGTACAAGTAAATTGTAATCCATCAAATTACTACTTTGATATAAAACTCCTTTTAATTGAAGGTTCTTTTTAATTCCCTCCATCAACGAAAGTTCCTTCGATAATTTAAATCTATCCTCTTTAACATCATAATAATTATTCACAAGAAATCTAATCTCATCTAATGTAACTTCTTTTTTAAAATATTGCTTAATTAAATACTCTGGTTTATGCGTATATCTATCCCAAACTAAATATAAATACCTCACACCACTGATTATTATTAATGCTAAAGATATGATTAAACCCACACCAATATATGGTCTATACTCATCAATTATTATTAATAAGCCTAGTTGACTTAAAACCTTATCTGGTAAAAATAACATTAAGCTTGAAGTAATACCTAAGCACCAATATATGTGAGGTTTATTTATTAACTCTAAGATCTTAATCCCCCAACTAATATCAGGCATCATTATTGCCTCCTACATTTTCTCATTTATATCTATACAAGCATTATTTTTTATCTGATTAACTATATTTGCAATTTCAACAGCTTCAACTTGATCAAAGAGTTTCCACATATCAAATGGTCTATCAAACGGTGGTTCTACCAATACTTTTGGAGATTCCATATATCCATTAACGGTAATATAGTTAATAACTTGTTTAATAAAGTTAATCTGGTCACTATTCATAGACTTAGTATTAATCAGATCTGAAAAGGCTTTTTCGGCAGCTTCTGGTCTCATTTTTACAATATCTCGAACAACTAGTCCAAACTCTTTCTCTTTAAAGCGTTTTTCATAGTCATCCTTACTTCCTAATGCATGAGTAAAAATGTGTTCCAATGCTTTATAATCTGATTCATCAATCGGCTCATTATTAATGAGTTTTTGAATTGTTGGATGATCTTGATGTGTTAGAAAATATGACTCAACTTTTTCTTGATAACTCTCAAAAACTTCAGGCATAAGAGTGTCACCTTCTCTAGTTAATAATATTGAATCTGTAATTGTTGTTATAATAACTCTACGTTCTGCAACATCAAGAAACTGAACTAGATCTCTAAGATCTTTTCTTAGATCATTTAACCGCAAAGCATCAATTATTTGCCAATATGTATCTTCTTTTATTAACTTTAAGAAATCTTGTTTCTTTCTAATTTGTTCAATACTAATTTTTTGTAGTAAAGCATTGGAAAGATTTATTACACGTTTCTTAAAGTAGTCAAGAGCTTGACCATTAAAGAGATTCAAAATTCCTTCATATACAAAGTTGTCAAATCCTCGTGCCAAATTTTCTTTAACATCAGCACAAATTAAAGGTGCAACATAAGTAATTAAATCATGTTCATCAATATTTGATAAATAATCAAATGACGTTTTTACACTATATTTATCTACATATTTTAATTGTAAACGGACAACCGGTTTTGTTACTTCTAAATCAGTAATTTCTTTATAGCACTCATCTACAAGTTCTGAACGCCAGCTTTGATATTCTTCACTGCCATATTTTTCAGTTTGTAGTCGTGCAATAATTTGAGCACGCTTAGCAAAGATTCTTTCACCTAAGGTGGCACTATTACCTTTTACTTCTACCGTATTTTTTTGATTTCTAAAATACTCAAAATTTTTACAGTAATCAAAGATATAGAAGTACTTCTTGCCTAGATAATCACCATTATTTTTATCAAAAAACTCCACTTCTGGACAGAGCCGAGTGCCACGACCTATCATTTGCCAGAATTTAGTCTTTGATTTTATACGTTTAAAAAATACTAGATTAACACATGCCGGTACATCAATTCCCGTATCTAACATATCTACTGAAATGGCTATATCTGGTTCACCGTCTGAGAATTTGAACTGGTCGATTAAATGCAATGCATGTTGATCAGAGCTAACAATAACACGTGCTTTTTTTCCTTTTGAAGAACGGTATAATAAATTAAATCGCTCTTCAATTAGATAAGCATGTTTTTTATTTTGAGCAAAGATAATTGTTTTACCTAAAGAATCTCCATTATGAGTCTTTATACCATTCTGATCCAGTTCTCTGAGAACATGATCTATTGTATCTGTACTATAAATAATAGAATTTACTTCCGTAGCAGAATAATCTCCTTGAAATTCTCCTGCCTGATCTAAAGCTTCATCTTCTAGTCGTTCTTGGTCTTCTTTTGAAAGCTCATCATAAACAATGCCATCTGTTAAAAACTTAGATTCTATCTCAAAATTATAATATGGCACCAAATAATTATCCTTAATAGCCTCATCATAGCTATATGCATATGTAGGAACTCCATTTTCAACTTCAAAGAAGTCAAATGTATTTCTATCCACCTCAGATTTAGGTGTAGCAGTTAAACCAACAAGAATGGCATCAAAATATTCAAATATGGCTCTATATTTTTTAAAAATACTACGATGGCTTTCATCTACAATTATTAAATCGAAATGCCCCGGTGTAAAAAGGCGTTTTCCATCACCATCAAAAGATTTTTCGATAGCATTTAATATTGTAGGGTATGTAGAAAAAACTATTCGAGCATTTTTATCATCTTTACTTTCACAAAGATTACATAACGATGCAGATGGTAAATGTTCTCTAAATGCATCCTTGGCTTGACTAACCAATGCAATTCTATCTGCTAAAAACAATACATTCGTCACTTGGTTACTACGGAAAAGCACATCAACTAAGCTTACCGAGGTTCTAGTTTTACCTGTACCAGTTGCCATAACAAGTAAGCTTCTTCTAACCTTGTTTTCAAGATTTTGACAAACGGCCCTAATCGCTTCCTTTTGATAATAGCGAGCTGAAATATCATCATTAATTGGAACTGTACTCAAGATAGGCTTAGTTAAATTTCTACGAGTAATCAGTCGTTCTAAATCACTTTCACCATATACACTACTTACACGACGCATATTCCATTCAAGATCATCCCACATATGAGTCTCATACCCATTAGAAAGGAAAATAATTGGACGCTGCCCATATTCACTCTCCAATGCATTTGCATAAGCTAAAGCTTGCGTCTTACCATCATTTATATCGCGACTTGTTTTCTTAGCCTCAATTAATGCAAGAGGCTTACCATCACGTCCCATTAATACATAATCTACACTAAGATTTGATCCCCCTGAAACATATGGGTTTGAAACTTTTAACTCTTCAAACACATTTTTATTGGGACCATCAAATTCCCATCCCATCAATTTAAGATCAACATCGATTATATACCTACGTGTTTCAGCCTCTGTTTCAGGAACTTTAGGTAAACTACGAGTTATAATATGCTCTGATTTTGCAGAAGATAGTAGCTTTGAAAGCTTTTCAATTTCTAAATATAGATTTTCAATTTGTTGGGCATTTTGAGCAATCAAACTTTCTTGCTCTTTGATTTTCTTAATATCTACTGGAATTATAGTTTTAGGAATTGCATTTTCATCAAATGTACGTTCCACATAGTCATAACCATAACAATAGTCAATCCATTCAATAAAATTGAATAATGCCTGTAATGAAATAATAGCCGTTCTTGGCAAAATTTTTGTATTGGAATGGACAGCTAAATTCCCCATTTTTACGATTGGTTGTAATTCGCGCCACAAAGATTCTGGCAACTCATCTTTAAAGGATTTTGCATGTAAAAGTGATTGAAGATTATCTTTATAAGGCATAATCATGCTAGTATCTGCAGTATATACCCACTTAACAGCTAACTCTAACGCCTTACGACAACCAATTGCACACATAGCTGGAGAGGAGTGAAATACACGCTCTGCCTCAATAGCCGCATCTGCAAAAACTTTATATTCAACTATCCCATTAAGAAAATCAAAATTAGCCATATATAATCCCCTATACATATAACTTCATCTGTTTTATATAATACTTAGTTTAATTATACACTATTTGAGCAAATTTCAATTTGTTGATTTGAGAAAGAAATTTAGTAAACTCTTGTTGAATGGCTAAAGGTGGTAATAATACTTTTGTATCTACTATACCTTGTTGAGAAATAGTAGTCATTGTTGCAGTTTTAGAGTTTTTTATTACTTGATTTCTAAAATAAGTTTGTTCTGATTGTACTTGCATAAATTCAGGAATACATAGCTGTTGATCTAGTTTTAATTTAATTATATGACATTCAAAAATACATGATTTATTATTTAACTTTGGTACAATTGACGCTTTTGCAATTCCTGATTGTACTAAAGACGACCGACAGAATAACAAATCTCCATAATCTATTAGATATTTTTCTAATGTGGAGTCATCAACATCTAATTTTGAGGTATCACAAATATTAGTATATAAATGTCCAACAACTTCTTTAACACCAACTAATTTTACTTTTCCATTCTTATCATATAACTCTTTGGATGCAAAAAAACCATTCAAAGGTGAACCAATAATTAGATTCTTAAGATTAACTACTGGATATAATGGATTATGATTTAAATCACCAAACATCTCAACAAATCGGGATTTGATAAGTAAATCATATTGATCTAGAATATTTTTATATGTACTCAAATGGCTATCAATTAACTCCAATGTTTGTCCAATATGTTTTTGTTCACTATATTCTCTAACCTTAACTTTTCTTTTTTTATAATCTTTAAAATATATATGCGGAATTGTTGCTCCGGTATTAGATTTACCTAAATCTAAATATTTAATAAGATAATACAAATACTTCAAATCAACATTTTCTCTTGGGAATAAATATTGAATAGTACCAATAACAGATGAATTGGCAGGTAATTTCATTACTCTACCTACACCAGCACCATCTTTAATAAGTCCTAAATAAGGTTTACTTTGATGAAAAAAATCAACTTTCGTTATTTCACCAGCTGCACCATATACTGGATAAATACCACTATCAAATAATAAGTCTTTTTGAGCTAAACTAGATGATCCTTTATCGCATAATTCAGCCAACATCATAAAACTCATTTTACCCACCAAATATGAATTTGATTATCCGATAAATTTTCTATGGGATATTTTTACATTTGATTGATTAACCATTGCATAATGCATCGTAGTATCAATTTGTTGATGTCCTAATAGTTTCTGTACTTGTTCAATGGGCATCCCTTTATCAATAGCCCTTGTTGCCATAGACCGTCTAAACTTATGAGGATGTACCCTTTGATCTAATAAAGCTAATTGCCCCAACTTTCTAAGCCTAATCTCCACACCACTAATTTTTAATCTTTCAAAAGGACTATCTAATGTAACAAATAATGCTTCATTATAATCATTTCTTTGTTCCAAATATCGTTTAAGATGAACTTTGGCTTTAGCATCAAAATAAACCTTACGTTGTTTATTTCCTTTGCCATAAACAATACATTCTCTTTCTTCAAAATTAATATCACTTATATTAAGGTTTACTAGTTCACCTACCCGAATACCTGTTGAGTACAAAAGATCTATCATCGCTAAATCACGAATATGTAAACATGAGTCCCGAAGCCTTTCAATGCACTCCTCAGATAATGTTTCTTTAACTTTACTCCCAGTCCTTATCTTATGAATTCGTCTAATTGGACTTTTAATTATATAATCCTCCGCCTCAAGCCATGAAAAGAAACTAGAAAGATTTCTTCTAATATTATCTACAGTGGTTTTACTACAATTATTTATTAATTGATATTCCGCTAAATAGGTTCTCAAATCATCAGTCTGAACCTGGCGTAATGGCGTAACTATTATGCTAAGCATATGTTCAATAGTAGCTTTATAATAACCTAAAGTTCGTTCTGAACAACCTTCAATTCTTTTAGCAGAAATAAACATATCCATATACTCAAGATTAGTATATGGATATGTTTGATTATTTTGTGTATTTAATTTCTTTTGTAAAACTAATTGTAAAGTACATAACTCTTTAGCAGACAAAACCTCACTCATATCACTAAGAATATCATTAATTAACTGTTGCATAGGTATACCTCTTTTCCTTTTTATATTAGTATACCAAAAGAATATTAACCAAAATATTCTTGCATCAATGAGTCCATTAATAACTGAGTCTCATTTATAGACTTTTGAACATCAGATTTCAATTTGTTGATTTGAGAAAGAAATTTAGTAAACTCTTGTTGAATGGCTAAAGGTGGTAATAATACTTTTGTATCTACTATACCTTGTTGAGAAATAGTAGTCATTGTTGCAGTTTTAGAGTTTTTTATTACTTGATTTCTAAAATAAGTTTGTTCTGATTGTACTTGCATAAATTCAGGAATACATAGCTGTTGATCTAGTTTTAATTTAATTATATGACATTCAAAAATACATGATTTATTATTTAACTTTGGTACAATTGACGCTTTTGCAATTCCTGATTGTACTAAAGACGACCGACAGAATAACAAATCTCCATAATCTATTAGATATTTTTCTAATGTGGAGTCATCAACATCTAATTTTGAGGTATCACAAATATTAGTATATAAATGTCCAACAACTTCTTTAACACCAACTAATTTTACTTTTCCATTCTTATCATATAACTCTTTGGATGCAAAAAAACCATTCAAAGGTGAACCAATAATTAGATTCTTAAGATTAACTACTGGATATAATGGATTATGATTTAAATCACCAAACATCTCAACAAATCGGGATTTAATTAATAACTCCAACTTTAACAGAATATTTCTAAAATTTATAATATTTTGCTCAAGATAATTTAATATCTTTGATATATTTGCTTGAACCTCTAAGCTAGGATAAGGAATTACTATCTGCTCAAAATCACTTTTAATAATATGTCTCATGGTTGCACCATGAGTTAAATGAAGCATCTTATGGATATTATGTTTAACAGCATAATAAAAATACATTTTATCAATATCACATTTATTAAATTCAACACGAAAAATATGCTGATTTAATAATGCTCTATTTTTTTGCCATATATGTATACCTAAACTACCTGACCAAGCAATTAAAATATCTCCCTTATTAACTTCAAACTTTGGATTATATGGTCCATCAAAATAATTTGGTACAGTATTTTGATTAGTTAAATTTTGAATTCGAATTATAGGTAATCCACGAGTCCCCCAATCACTAGGTTTAAATGCATAACCATTAATATATGTACCTACCTCACCTAAAGTTATCTTCATTTATCTCACCAAATATGAATTTATTCATTTAATAATCGCTCTAGTTCAGCTGTATCAGCCATAATTTGCTCATTTAAAGCTTTAATATTAGCTAATATTTCACTAGTTGGAGGATATTCGACCGGGATATATTCAATCTCTTTATATTTATTAATAGATAAATCATATCCATTATCCACGATTTCTTGTTTAGGTACCAAAAAGCTTTGTTCAGTGCGCTTCCGTTCACTTTCACGATCAATATGTTCAAAACGATCAATAATATCAGCAATATCATTGTCTTTAATAGGTTGTCGTTTATCATCTAAACTAAAACCATCTGCTTTCATATCATAAAACCAAACATTATCGGTTCCACCAGCTTGAGTTTTCGTAAAAATCATAATTGCTGTAGACACTCCTGCATAAGGTTTAAAAACTCCCGAAGGCATAGATATAATAGCACGCAAATGATGATTTTCAATAATTTCTTTTCGTAGAGCTACATGTGCTTTAGATGAACCAAATAAAACCCCATCAGGTACAATACAGGCACATGTACCACCCTTTTTCAAAATTCTTAAAAATAGTGCTAAAAATAAGAGCTCTGTTTTTTTTGTATTATTAGTAATACTGCGTAAATCACCATGAACTGTTGCTGCATCCAAACTACCTTTAAAAGGTGGATTTGCTAAACAAATAGTATATAAATCATGTATATCATTTTGTTTTGACAGACTATCCTTGTAATCAACCTGAGGATATTTGATGGAATGTAACATTAAGTTCATAGCAGATATACGAAGCATTGTTGTATCTGTGTCAAATCCACTAAACATGTTACTTTCATAGTGTTTCCAGTCATCTTTATCCATTTTTTCACTATGATTAGTTCGAACATATTCTGCAGCAGATACTAAAAACCCCGCGGTACCACATGCAGGATCACAAATTATATCCTTTGGTGTAGGCTTTAATAATCGAACCATCATTTCACGTATATGCTTTGGTGTTCTAAATTGACCATTCGTTCCAGCTGTAGATAATTTTGAAAGCATATATTCATACAAATCACCTTGCATATCTAAATTCGCAATATCATGAGTATATAAATCATCCAATCCAGTAATAATTTTTTCAAGTACTTGTGCAGTCGGAACTATGAAAGTAGCTGTAGACATATGCTTAGCAAAGAAATCAAAACCATCCTTTGTTTCATCAGTATCTGGAATTGGTATTAACTTTCCATGTTCATCAAAATCTGGCAACTTTCCATGCTTCATGGCCTTAATCGCTGGGAATACAAAATTAGAAACAATATTATAAATTTCATCAGCATTTCTAAATTTAAAATTACTCCAACGCATAGCTTGTCCAATATCCGACTCTGGGAAAATTAATTCCACATCCGCACCAAGTAAAGTCTTACTGCGAATATTATTAATTTCTTGATCATCCAATGCACGTATAAACATCAAATATGTAATTTGCTCGATTACAGATAAAGGATTTGTTAAGCCTGCAGCCCAGACATTCTCCCATATCTTGTCAACTTTATTCTTAATTTCACCTGTTATCATTTATCCTGCTCCTCACACATTCATTATATAATACATGATTTTCTAAATTCTTAATTAAATCATCAGGCTTATATAGGTTTATACGAATATCCGAATTAAATTGTCTATCTGTATATTCTGGCATCCTATTATTTTTCTCTGTATTAATATTATCCAAAACGCGATTTACCTGTACTCGTTTTAATAATTTTAAGCTAACTCTTATTAATTTAAATTGATAAATATAATATTGTAAATTATTAAATTTTACAATATGCGTATTAAAATACATTATAGACTGATTAATATCATTGATAGCCTCATCAATTATTAAATTAAGTTGACTATCATTACTATTTTTTTGACCAACATCATAAAATCGTATAAACCCTAATGAAGATAAAGTTTTTAAATAAGAAGCTTTTAATGTAAATAAGTCTATTTCTTCTAAATGTAATGTAGATTTATATAAATGCTTATATGCTAAAATTAAATAACAATATAATACACTATTTAATTTATATAGACTAATTGAATCACATAATTTAACAAAAAAATTCACAACGGATGTCTTTAAAATAGGAGCCCTACTTAAAGAGTTGAAATATGTCCGTACAAGTTTAATATACTGTAACTGTGTTTCATTATCCGACCAATTATAAGCTATAACTTGAAAAGATTTTAAATATAGGTCCCATAAATCTAACCCTACCATACTATTAAAATTCGATAATCTCATATCAATCATATGCTTTTCAAATATATTTCTTATATCTTTATCCCATTTTTGAGATTTAAGTATATTAGTAAGTAAAATAGCAGTTTTTTCATAGTCAATATAATAGTCTAATCCTAAAAAAATAAAATGATATAAACCATATTCAACCCGTTTATCATGATACCATTTTTTTAAATTAGAATCATCTTCTGTTAACTCCCTATCGATGCCTAATAGTAAATAAACAAGCATCTTAAGAAAGTTATTTTTATTATATTTTAATGAAACTATATTTTTATCAATAATACCTAATTCTAAATTTGCCTTTATACTTGATATACTATCCCAAGAATTATCATTATCAATTTTTAAGTTATCCCATAAAGAGATACCAGGTATAAAATTATTATATATATCTGGAATAAAATACTTTATATAACATGCTAATATTAAAGATTCCCTCAATTCATGTCTATTTTTTAGATTAATAGCTTGTGACTTAGCTAACCCTTCAAGTTCTTCTAAAAAATACTTAATTGCTCTAATGTTATGGTGAATAGTTAAATACTGATTTAATTCCTTTTTATCAAAAAAAATAGAGTCCTTATCTTCAATTCTTTCTATAATTTTATCAAGTAAAAATCTATTTTCATTTATAAATTTATACTTATTACCTTCAGAAGAAAGAATAGTATTAACAGTATCTATAAAAGTAACATTAGTCAGTCTAAGCTTATTAGGTATATACTTTTGTAAATATAGTGAATCTAACCCTTTTTTTTCAAATTCTAGAGAATTATATTGTACGATAAATTTTATCTTACCATTACTACAATTACTTAATTTTTCAATAATATAAAATAGTCTTTTTATATCTGAAATTCTATCTACACGATCAACATCATCTAAAACTACAATTATCGATTTATCCAAACGCCTAATATCTGATTGTATAGATGTAAAAATATCATAATAAGAATCATCACTATTTAGGAAAATATAATAAAACGGTTTATACTTTTTTTGAATAATAGATAGTAGACGACTAGCATTAAAATTATAAATTCCATCATCATATAAGTAAGAATTAATTTTATTAATTAATATATCTACTATATTATCTAAATTCATAGATAATAAATCAATGACTATAAAACGATAGTTATCTTTTTCATAACGAATAAATTGCTTAACTAAATATGTTTTCCCCATTCCCCATGATGCATCTATCCCCAATATATTAGAGGTATTATTTTTTATAAGCCCCCTAATATTATCTAAATCAATCTTCCTAGCATCAAATAGATTATTATCATCTATATTATAATAGTCGTGTTTACTTTTTAATTGAGCTACAAAAATAATTATAGCAACAGTAGCGTTAGCATAAATCAAACTGCTATAACGGCTCATCAATATATCATACGTAAAGATATATACATCTATACTGGGTAATATAATTTGTGTTACACACAAAAAAGAGATGACTAAAGAAGTATATAGCAATATATACTTTGGTATATTGAAACAAAATCCGTTAATAAGAACTAATAAACTAAATAGCATCATTTTACTAATAATATCAGTAGTATTTATAATAATAGTATTAATAAAAATAAGTATTGATACTAGTAAAATCAATCTTTTTATATATCGCTCATATATTTTTAAATAGTAACCAACTTGTTGAATTAAATATCTAATAAGTTTCTTTATCAAAAATATCATACGAATCTCCATTGTATAAAACTTGGAAGTATTTTGTACACTAGTTATACTAATTTCTCTTATTAATTTACTAGTCAGTTTTAACACTATCCTTATAGTTTTATATAAATATAACACTACTATTAACTAGTGTTATATTTATATTAATTTGATATCTAGAATAATTTTCTCAATCCTAAATAATCGCTCGAATATTATATATATAGAATATCATATTTTATTTGACTCATAGTAGTATAATATATTTATAGGAACAAGGAGATGATATCTATGAAATTTACAAAACGTATAATTGTCATGACATTTTTAGCCGTTACTGCTGCTGTATCTACAGGATTTGCTTACGATTATGTATGCAATAACTCTCAATACAATTGCAACACTAACACACAATACAACTGCAATAACAATACTAACTATGCACCATGCAACAATAACAACCAAAACTATTGCGGTTCAAACTCTAATACTAGAGGATGCGGCGGATATAGAAGATAATTTGGTAAGTATATTAAAAGCCTATAGTACTAAAAATGTACTATAGGCTTTTGTCGTATGTTACAAGAATACTATTTAATTCATCAAAATACAGTTAGGATCAATATGGCAACATACTTTTATCAGGAGTTCATTCTGTTAAAGTATTCAATGGCTTTTGGTGTAAAACCAATATAGGTATTACCAGCTGCGTACGGTCCTAGTTCATATGGTTGATAAACCAAATCTATATTCCCCCTGCCGCGTAAGCAGTAATTATCTGTCACATATTTGACACTCCACCCACTTGGAATATAGCTCTTTGTATGATTACCTGTATAATAACTTAATACATGAGAACGTAAGCCGTTATCCAATTGTGCTGCATTCGCAATTTTTATATAGTTATATAATGGAATGCGTTGACCTGTTACTTTATTATATACAAGACCTCTTGTATTATACATACCATGAGCAGCTCCGGCGTAGTAATAATAGGTAGTTAGTAGGATTGAAACAACTTGACTATCCTCATAGGTAACCTTATAGTTTTGAGAAACTTGATAAATATGTTGGTTGTAATACATATCCTTTGCTTCGAGTACATAATTTGCAATATCTGTATTAATAACTCTTTGAGCATAAGCATGATCTGTATAAACTAAAGGATACTTTAAATCTAAATTTACATCTGATTGACTGCCTGTAACAACAGTTGCATACGTTGGTACAGTTAACATAACACCTAACATAGAGGTCATACATAGCTTTTTAAAGATTCCCATAATAATGTCTCCTTTTACAAGCACCTTAAATAGATTTATTACTATGTTAGTTCTACAAGCTATAATAAAACTCCTCTTTTATATTTTACTTTTTTGATAGTTTATTTCACTTTATAAAACAGCTAAAACGATTTAGTATTTTACACTAAAATATAAATGTAGCTATATCATACTTTCACCATACAAAAAAGGCCCCTCCAAAGAGAGTCCTTAATCTGTATTATTATGCTATTAAGCGTTTTTAGCTACTTTCATAAACTCATTTATCTTATTTCTTATGAAGAGTCATATTTTCAAAAGCTGTACCATAAGCTTCTTTAAAGATATAGTTACCTACAACATATTTAGGATCACGCAAAGCTACATCAACATATTGTTGTGGAATATTACCGAAATTCCCCAAAGCCACACCTTCATAATTAAAATCTTCCACACTATTTATTGTTAATTTCATACCAGAGTTAGCTTGTTTAGCATATATGAGACGTGAATAGTCTTGTGCATACTGTGGAGTACGTAATACGCTGGCTACAGAATGATTTATATCATATTTATAAGTAACTAAAACCTTGTGAATATATGAGTTAGTTTTACGACTATTATTATTTTCAACCTCATATACAACGGCCTGTACTTTATAAATAAACTGGTTCTCTTCTACTCTTTTAATGGAACTCTTATCTACAAAATACGTAATAGTATTTCTTCCCCTAAGAATAGGAACATTATTCTTATCATTTTTAATAGCTTCCATTGATATAGCTTGGATCTGTAATGGTATTACTATACATACTAACAATAACATAGAAAATAACTTTTTCATTATTTTAATTCCCCTCTTTCAATATTTATCACACACATTCTATGTATAGGATATCATATTATATAAGTATTGATAATCTATTACTTTCACCACATAAAAAAGGACCCTCCAAAGAGAGTCCTCAATGTATATTGTTATGCTATTAAGCGTTTTTAGCTACTTCAACAAGTTTAGCGAATGCTGCTGCATC
>OGEC01000937.1_pt1 | contig 17436 bp, 4 predicted proteins | sample 1570551 | NCBI WGS metagenome assembly OGEC01 (sample SAMEA2582127, study PRJEB24529) | metagenome | biome: Human gut stool | place: China | collected 2011 | reverse complement strand
ATTAATACACATGATGTAGAAGCTCGTACAGATGTGTATGCTACTACTTATAACGGCAATAGCTGGTACGTAGATCAAGACTCTGTGAAGAAAGTAGGGGATGTACTCAACTTTACAGTGTACACTACGTCTGGCCTTAGCTATAAGGTATCATCTAGCGATAGTAACTATTACAATGCAGATGTATTCTACTATAACAATAAACTCGTTTCAGACAATGGCCAATCCGTCTGGAAATCTCCAGGTATGATGGCAGCTATGCGTGTGGCACGTAGATAAAGAATAAAGGCAGCGATTCGATCGCTGCCTTTTGGTCTGTATAAGTGTACTATAGTATCGTTTATCCGTATTTGACGATATATAAGATTAACCCTATAATATAAACAGATAGCCAAACGAGTAGATCCGTCGGGCTCATCTCAAAAGGGTAAATAATTGATGAAATGGCCTTTCAGTTATCCAGTTATTGGTAACGAAGGGCTATTTGTCTTTTCCAAGACAAATAAGCGCCACGAGTGCACCAAAAGCAATGACTACAGTCATTACCTCTAGGATTAGCATGATTAACTCATAATCACTCATAGACAACCCTCCCTTCATAGACGAAGAGAGGCCCAACCTCGCTTAACTATCCTATATCAATTATATGGCGAACATATAAGCGAATCAATAAGAATCTATTTATAGAAATATACAAAAATATATATACATATACGTTAGCAGTAACTATAATTACTGCTTTTTTATTTTTAGTAATTTTATAGTTATGTGGCAAATTTCCCTCATATTTACAAGAATATGATTATTAAATATAATTAAATTATTTAATAATAAGTTTATAGTATGTAAATGAGAGAGGGTTTTTATGAAACGTGTGTATAAAGCAAACCTATCTTTAGCGATTGCTCTGACGATTGCTAGCTCTGTAGTGCCCTATGCAATGGCGGGGAGTACATTAGTTACTACACCTAATGGTGCAAATATTACGGCAAATAACGGTGGGAAGTTTAAGGCTGGTGAAATGACAAACTACATATCTACCATTGAGGCAGATACTGGTAGTACAGTCAGCATTGATAAAGCTGTTGCTAATATTGGCTATAATAACAAGCCTTTTATCAGCAGTAAAGGTGGCAGTACAGTTAGCCTTAAGGAAGGTGTTTATGATGTTCAAAATGTAAGCACTCCTATTGCAGTGGCTCAAGGTGGCACCGTTAATATTGGTGTAGACGGCAATAAAGGTAATTTTACTGGCAATGACTTGTCTTTAGTAGGTGATGTTATCGTTAAAAGCGACCCAAATCATGCGTCTGAGATCAATATTGGTATCATTGGCAAAGAATCTCTTTGGGATGGTTTAGCCTTTAACTTAGCAGACAGAGACGCAAAGAATCCAAGTCATATTAATGTATTCCTTGGCGACTATGGTTCTTGGGAGCTTTTCTATCAAGGCGGCTTGCATGAAGGAACATTAGATGGTGGTACGCAACCTAGCCATGTACATCGACTTGTAGGTTCCAAGAATCGCAACTATGCGAATATGGTAACCCAAAGTGAGCATAATAAGCTCTATGTAGATAAGCTGGAAGGTCATGTAAACTTTATTTACGACCCTAATGATGAAGGTGGCGATACTGAGGATCCAGATTATAAACCACCGACTACAACCTATAATGGTTTGACTCCAGATTCCTTCTGGGGTGGTGATATTCATATTACAAGTGCGGCTCCTGGTGCAGCGGCTCATGTGTACACTACTCAACGAGGCCTAGATATGTCCTCTGAGGCTAATGTGAACAAGATTTTAGATAACTTGGCTCACAAGATGTACTATCATAATTATGTAAATGGTGAAAGAAACCTTCAAGGTACAGTAGCTATTGCATCTGATGGTTCTGAATCTGGTCGTTTTACAGTAATTACATCTGGTCATGCTAAAGAAGGTGATATTACATGGCAAGCCGATAAAGATGGTCAAGGTAAATACGTATATGGTGAAAATAAACCTGTACCAAAACCTCAACCTAAGCCAGAAGTTAAACCAACTCCTAAACCTGAGGTTAAACCAGTACCAACTCCGACTCCTAAACCAGAGGTAAAACCTACTCCAAAACCTGAGGTTAAGCCAGTACCAAAACCAACTCCTAAACCAGAAGTGAAACCAACTCCAGCGCCAGAGCGTAATTCTCACATTCATGTTATCATGGGTGATTTTGATACACCTCATATGCGCGGTGCACGTTCTTCTATCATGAGCAATATCAACGGATGGAGAACATTGACAGATAATATGTATCGTCCACGCGTATTGCAACAAGGCGAACCAACAGGTATTTGGGCTCGCGTTGGAGGCGGTAAATATAGCTATGACGCAAAAGGTATTGATACAGATACAACATATACACGCATTCAAGGCGGTTACGATGCTAAAACTGGTAGCGGCTGGACTGTAGGTGGTCAAGTATCCTACCTTCGTGGCAATGATGACTACGTATTCAACGGTTCTGGTAAGGAAAAAGCTTTTGCTGTAGGTGCGTACGGTGTGAAAGATCTTGGTAAAGATCAATATATTCACCTTGAATCCCAAGTAGGTCGCGTTTCTAATGCTTTCACAGCTCGCAATGAAATTGGTGAAAGCATTTCTGGTGATGCTAAAGCAAATGCCTATACAATTGGTGCACGATACGGTAAAACTGTGAAATTCCAAAATGGTACATACATCGAACCACAAGCGCAATTGAGTTACACTCATTTCGGTGGGGATAGCTTTGATGCGGGTCGTATGCATGTTAACCAATCTGGTGTGAGCAGCACAGCAGGTGGCCTTGGCCTTGAAATCGGTAAAACATTCGGCGCAGGTAATATCTATACTCGCGTTGGTGTAAACCATGCCTTCTCTGGCACTGTAAATACAGCGTACACAACTGGCAATACTACAAAATATACAAAACAAGACCTTAAAGGTACTTGGACTGATCTAGCATTCGGTGGTCGCTATGGCTTCAATGCTAATAACAGCATCTTTGCTGACCTTAGCACAGGTCTATCTGGCGACTATAAAGCAGGCTGGTCTGTAAATGCTGGGTTTACACATAAATTCTAAGGATCAATTTAATAAATTATTCTTTGTAACATAGCCAATATATAAAGCCTCCTAATAGTAGAGTAATAACTTTATTATTCGGAGGCTTTTATAATATATTTCGTATATTTCTATTAATAGAATCTTATCTCATATATATCAAGTTTTAAATATTTTTAAAATAAATGAGTGTAATTCATTTACAATTCACTAAAAATAGTGTAATATTTTATACATATTTTAAATGTGTTAGTATTAAGTTTCTTTAATAAGTGAGTATATATCTATCTTTTACCGTATATAAAGACTAATAAATCAACTCATAGATATATATTCAAGTATGAAGGAGCTTTCACAAATGTGATTGTATTGTAAGTGAAGTATTTATTGAGGTATAAGAGGATGAAAGGTAGTAATAAGATTTTATTGTCTGCTGTTATGATGACCTTATTGTCATCTACGATGGCTATGCCTAGCACATGGGCTGCAGCAGGTCTTAATTCTGATGGACGTATTTTTGCAACTACTGCAGATAGCAAATTTGAAAGTACAGGTAATACGACTGCAAATGGTGTAGTCGCATCTGATGGTGGTCAAGTTACCATTGGCTCTTTGGATACTCCTGATGCATCTCAATTGCCTAAACGCTATCGTCAACCAGCTTTCATTACAGGCATGCTAAATAACAGTTCCATTCAAGTAGATGGCGGGGTTATGGACGTGACTACTGCACCATGGAAGTCTCCATATCCATTGGCATTTGCATATAATAGTAAAATTAATCTCGGCATTGATGATGCGGGTACTGTAAAGCACAAAGTGTTTAATATGCAAGGTGATGTGCTGGTATCTGATAAAATGATGCCTCCTCATCAAGAACAGCAATCATCTGTTATTAACATTGGCCTAGGCCGTGCGCATAACAGTCCTAACCAATTTTCCGGTAAGGCTGTGAACACCTTAGAGGATAAGGGTGGCGAAATTAACATGACCTTTGATGGTGGCATGTGGAGCCATGATTACATGGGCGGTTTGGAATCTTTCAAGATTGATGGTAAAACGGAACGCAGTAGTATTAATAACCTCACAGGCACTCGTACGCGTGAAGGGTTCAGCCGTATTGCACAAGATTCTCGTAGCGACATTCATGTAAATAAATTGGACGGCCATATCAACGTTATTTATGACATGACTAGTGGTACTGGCTTAAATTATGCTAAACCAGGTTCTAAGAAAGACGGCCTTGATCCGGCTGACATCGAGGGCGGTAACTTCATCGTGAAATCCGCTGCGACTGGCTCTGGCGTGCATGGCTATGTAACAGGTGATCATCTTGATACTTCTTCTGAAAGCAATGTAAACAAGATTTTAGATAACTTGGCTCATAAATTCTATTATGAAAATTATGTAAAAGGTGAAAGAAACCTTTCTGGTACCGTATCCATCGCTTCTAAAGGCATCGTGTCTAGCTTCCAAAAAGCATTGACTACAGACCAAAAAGAAGGGGATATCACTTGGAAAGACGGTAATGGCCAAGGCTCCTATGTGGTGCCAGAACCAAAACCTACACCAACTCCAGATCCAAAACCAGTTACACCAGTAACGCCGGATCCTAAGCCAGTTACGCCAGTAACTCCAGATCCTAAACCGGTTACGCCAGTAACTCCGGATCCTAAACCAGTTACGCCAGTAACTCCAGATCCTAAACCGGTTACACCAGTAACTCCAGATCCTAAACCGGTTACACCAGTAACTCCGGATCCTAAACCAGTTACACCGGTAACTCCGGATCCTAAACCAGTTACGCCAGTAACTCCAGACCCTAAACCGGTTACTCCTGTAACTCCGGATCCGAAACCAGTTACACCAGTAACTCCTAATCCTGTTGTTCGTGGTGCGTACGATACACCTCATATGCGTGGTATTCGTTCTGCTGTAGTAGGTAATATCAACGCATGGCGTACATTAGCTGATGATATGTATCGTCCTCGCGTATTGCAACAAGGTGAACCAACAGGTATTTGGGCTCGCATCGGTGGCGGTAAATATAGCTACTCCGGTAGCGGTATCGACACAGCTACAGATTACACACGCATCCAAGTCGGTTATGATGCTAAAATCAGCCGTGGATGGACTGTAGGTGGTCAAGTATCCTACCTTCGCGGGTCTGAAGACTATGTATTTGATGGTTCCGGTAAGGTTAAATCCTTCTCTGTTGGTGCCTATGGTTTGAAAGACCTTGGTAAGGATCAATATGTGCATGTAGAAACGCAAGTAGGTCGTGTATCTAATGACTTTACTGCGCGTAATGAAATTGGTGAAGCTATGTCTGGTGATGCAAAATCCAATGCGTATAGCATCGGTGTTCGCTATGGCAAAACATTGAAATACGCTAATGGTTTCTATGTAGAACCACAAGCACAATTGAACTTCACACACTTCGGTGGTCGTAACTTCAATGTAGGCAATGTATCTGTTAACCAATCTGGTGTGAATAGCACTTCTGGTAAGCTTGGCCTTGAATTGGGTAAACAATTTGGCCATGGTAACCTCTATACACGCTTTGCCGCAGGTCATGCTTTCACAGGCAATGTGAAAACTGCATTTGCTAGTGGCAGTGTTGTGAAATTAACAGAACAAGACCTCAAAGGTACTTGGACTGAACTTGCTTTCGGCGGTCGTTATGGCTTCAATAGCAACAATAGCGTATTTGCTGACGTTGCTACAGGTTTGTCTGGTGACTACCAAGCAGACTGGGGCGTAAACGCAGGCTTCACGCACAAATTCTAATATATAGTATATAAAGGTATATTGATATCTAAGTATATTAGGTAAAAGTATATAAATATATATACAAATATATGTACAGATAAAAGAATAGTAAAAGACCCATGTATTGGAAAATAGCTAATACATGGGTCTTTTTTAGTGTTTAAAGAGAGTTTTGATCTAGTAGTAATATTTATTTATACAAATCATAGAGTGCGTTTATATATAACATCAGTAATCATAAGAGTTATTAATTTATATCGTGGCCTAGCATATACCATAATACAAGGTATTATAGGGTTTAACGGCATTTCTTTATAAATATTTCTTATTAATAAACCAAAAATGATAATTTTAAATTGTAAAATTTTTTGCCATTAAATTATGAATAGATATTTGGTTAATTATAAAAAATGCATAAAAAATAGATCGATTATTATATAGTCTATAGAAAAATAAGGGATAAATAAGAATAATTTACATTGAAAAGCATTATTTATGGATAATGCTTATTTTTATGCGGTGGAAAGTGTACATAAATGGTATAAATTTATAAACTAAGTGAAGATGAATATAAAATGAATTTTTATTTACCATATAGAAATATTTTGATATTATTAGGACAATCAACAATGATGAAGTTTTAGTGAAATTATTGTGAGAAATGAACTTATCTGTGTGTATTGTAAGCTAGAGGGAAGATTATGAATCGAATTTACAATGTAATTTGGAGCAAGACAAAGAAGTGTTATGTAGTAGTTTCTGAGATCGTGAAAAGCGGTGGTGGTAAGGTTAAATCCTTGCATACAGACAAAACACATGCTCGTATGGGTGCTGTTATGGCCGTAGCTGCGCTATTGGCAGGTGTGAATATTACATCTGTAAATGCAGCGGCAATCATGATTAATAATGTAAATAATTCTGGCTATGCGACAGGACAAGCAGGCGGTGATAAATGGAGCTATTTATACAATTATAATAACCCTGGCAATCTGTATGCAGTAGATGGTACTGCTACTACAGGCTATTACTCCGGTAGTGCATTAAATGGTATTTCCATCGGTCATAATACGAAGATTCGAGAGGACAGTGATCCTAGCTATTATTCTGGCGTAGCCATTGGTGACTATGCACAGGCTACAGGTGGTTTATCCTTCTCTCTTGGTAGTTATGCACAATCTACGAAACCATCTGCTATGGCCATTGGTACATCTACCTTATCTAGTGGCTTCAACTCATTGGCGATGATGCGCCAAGCGGCAGCAACAGGTAATTTCTCCACAGCTATTGGTACAACTGCTTGGGCTAATGGTACAGGTAGCTTTGCCATGGGTTATTCTGCACAAGCAAAGGGCGATCAATCTATTGCTATCGGTGCAGCAGAGCCAATTACTGTAGCAGGTAGTGGTAATGAACCGAGTGCATCCTATAATGGTGATACTAATACTGTAACAAACGGGGCACGTTCTTTGGCTTTTGGTACAAAAGCGCGTACTGAAGCAGCGGCAAGTGACTCCATGGCATTCGGTTCTAATGCTAAAACTAAGGCAGCCAATGCAGTAGCAATGGGTAATTCCTCTCGTGCTACCGCTACAGATGCTTTTGCCTTCGGTAATACGGCGTATGCTACAGGTGCTAATGCCATTGCTATGGGTAGATCAGCACAAGCTAGACAGTTAAATGCTATCGCTTTAGGTGGTCAAGCAAAGGCATTAGAGGCTAATGCTCTTGCTATCGGTGGTAAGGCTGAAGCTAGCAAAGCTGGTACTATGGCTATTGGTACAGAAGCTAAAGCAAGTAGTAACAATGCTACAGCTATCGGTAATGGTGCAGAGGTTACTGGTGAAAACTCCATGGCATTAGGTGCTGGTGCGAAGATTTCTTCTAATAACTCCATCGCCCTTGGTGCAGGCACAGAGTTCAATGATCCTCTAGTAAATACCTATGCTGCTTTCACCAATGAAATGAACCCTGCTGAAGCGGGTGTAGTAGCCGTTGGTAATACAGGTACACCTCGTCGTATTGTTAATGTTGCAGGTGGTCAAAACGATAATGACGCAGCTACGATTAAACAATTGCGTTATGTAAATAATAACTTGGCTATGACCATTGCAGGTCCTACATATACAGGGTATCAAGCGAATGGTTCTACCTATCAAGCGCCTGATTTCAGCATTAAAAATAGTACATATCATACTGTAAAAGAAGCTGTAGAAGCGGCGCAAACTAACTTCTTCAGCACAAATGGTGTATCTACAGATGCTAATTATGATAATACAGGTGCTACAGGTCGATATGCTACCGCAGCAGGTGTGGCCGCAGTGGCAACCGGTGAAGATAGTGTCGCATTAGGCCATAACTCTCAAGCTACGGTCTATAGTGGGGTAGCCCTTGGTTCTAATTCCGTTGCGTCTACACAAGCTGGTGAAACTGGTTATAATGTAAAGACTTCGGATAACCGTGCTAATGGTTATGCTGGCTTAACAGGTGCAGCGGCAACATCCACATTGGGCGCTGTATCCCTTGGTGATAAGAACGTATCTGGTGGTACGAACTATACGCGTCAAATTACAAACCTTGCAGCTGGTAAAAAAGATACAGATGCAGTTAACGTGGCTCAATTGCGTAATGTTAACTTGAAAGTAGCAGGCAATACGAATGAAAATAATGGTAAAAATGATGTATTGCTAGATAAACAGACATTAACTGTAAAAGGCGATGGCGCGTATGTAACAACTACGGCTAACAACCAAACAATTGATGTAACTTTAACAGATGCAACTAAGAAGAAAATTGATAATGCAGCAGATAAAGACCTTTCTAACATTACAAATGTAGGTAAAAAGAATATCACTGCATTGGGCACAATTGTTGAGGCTGGTAATAATGTAACGATTGCTGCACCTACAGTAGACAGCACAACAGGTCAAAAAACATATACTGTAAATGCTATGGATACAAAGGTTTCCTTAGGCACTAGTGGTTTGATGACCCTTACAGGTGGTACACCTGACGCAAGTGGTGTTCGTAACTATACGGTTGACGTAGATCCTACTAAGGTTGCGAAAACAGATTTGTCCAACATTAATAACGATGGTAAAACTGTTATCCGTGAAGAGGCTCAAAAGGCCGTAAAAGTAATTGCTGGTCAAAATACAACAGTTACAGAAGGTACAGACGGCACATATAAAACATATGCGGTCAATGTAGCGGCGGCTGGTGATTATCGCTTGGTAGAGAATAGTGCAGCTGCTGATAAAGCATATACTGTAACTGGTAATAAAGTTGATTTAACTGTACAAGATACTAGTACTCCTGCGAATACGAAGACTGTAACAATTAAAGACATCGCTTCTAAAACAGAGTTAGATACTACAAAATCTGATTTAACAAATAAAATTAGCGATACTAAAACTGAGCTCATCAACAAAGGTTTGAAATTCAACGCAGATAATAATGACGTTAAGACAAACAAACTTGGTTCTATAGTAACGGTCGCTGGTGATGCGAATATTACAACAAAAATCACGCAAACTGGTGATGACTCCACGATTGCTGTTACTTTGAATAAAGATCTTAATGTAAATACTGTAACTGCTACAAATACTGTAAAAGCTGGCACTGCTACTATGGGCAACCAATCTGCTACTGATAACAAAGCAGCTACACAAACTGGCAACTTTGTAACTGGTTTAGACAACACATCATGGAACATGGCTGATCCTGTCTTCGTTTCTGGTCGTGCAGCTACAGAAGATCAATTAAAAACTGTTAGTGATGCGGTGAGAGCAGCGAATGCCGGTTCTAGTGATTATCGCTTGATCGAAAACGATACAGCTACTGATAAAGCGTACACTGTAACTAGCAATAAAGTTGATTTGAAAGTAAAAGATGATAAATCCGGTACTACAAAAACAGTTACTATCAAAGATATTGCGTCTAAAACTGAGTTCGACAAATTAAACGATCGCGCTGTTAAATATGATGTAGATGGCTCTGGTAATGTAGATAAATCTAAAGTAACTTACGAAGGCCCTACGTACAATAGCACAAACAAAACTGGTGGTACTCACGTAACTAATGTGGCATATGCAACTGGTAACGACGGTAGCGAAGCAGTTAACGTAGACTACTTAACTGACAAAATCAAAGACAGCTCCGATGCGTTGATTAACAAAGGCTTGAAATTCGATGCAAACGTTGGTGGCGTTCAAACTAATAAATTGGGCTCCACTGTGAAAGTTCAAGGCGAAGGCGCAGAAGCTGATGCTAACTACAGCGGTAAAAACATCAAAACTTTCATTAAGCAAGATACAGCAGGTAACACAACAATCGACGTTAAGATGAACAAAAATCTTGAAGTTGAAACAGTGACTGCTACGGGTGCAAATGGTAAAGATGGTAAGATCGGTATTAATGGTAAAGACGGTGTTACTACAAATCTTTCCATTACTCGTGATGGCCAACCTGGTGTAGATGGTGCGGCTGGTACAACTACAACTCGTATTGTTTATGAAAAACCAGATGGTACTAAAGAAGAGGTAGCTACGTTAAATGATGGCCTTAAATTCAAAGGCGACATGGGCGCTACATCTAATGTAAAACTCAACAAACAAGTGGATGTAAACGGTGGTGTTACAAACGCGGCTGACCTTGCAACAGGTAATAACATCGGTGTTACATCTGCAGCAGTTGATGCGGATGGCAATGCAAAACTTCAATTGCAATTGGCAAAAGATATTACAGGTCTTAAATCTGTGACTGCTACAGATACTGTGAAAGCTGGTACTGCGACAGTAGGTAAACAAACTGGTACTGATAACAAAGGTGGCACTCAAACTGGTAACTTTGTAACAGGTTTAGACAATACAAATTGGAACATGACTGATCCTGTATTCGTACCTGGCCGTGCGGCAACAGAAGACCAATTGAAAACTGTTAGTGATGCGGTGAAAGCTGCGAGTGCAAGTGCATCTGACTATCGCTTGATTGGTGATCCTGCTAACACAACTGACGGTTCCTACAAGGTTACAAACAACCAAGTAGACTTGAAGGTTAAAGATGATAAATCTGGTACTACTAACACTGTAACTATCAAAGATATTGCGTCTAAAACTGAGCTCGATAAATTAGAAGATCGTGCTGTTAAGTATGATTTAGATGGTACAGGTAATGTAGATAAATCTAAGGTGACATACGAAGGTCCTGCGTACAACAGCACTAATAAATCTGGTGGTACGCACGTAACTAATGTGGCATACGCAACAGGCAACGACGGTAGCGAAGCAGTTAACGTAGACTACTTAACTGACAAAATCAAAGACAGCTCCGATGCCTTAATTAACAAAGGTCTTAAATTCGATGCTAACGTTGGTGGCGTTCAAACTAACAAATTAGGCTCTACTGTAACTGTAAAAGGCGAAGGCACTGCAGCTGATGCAAACTACAGCGGCGAAAATATCAAAACATTCATCGAACAAGATAAAGCTGGTAACACAACTATTAACGTGAAGATGAATAAAGACATCATTGCTGATTCCATCAAAGTTAACAAAGATGGTAGAGATGGCAAAGATGGTGTATCCATTACTGGCCCTACTGGCGTAGCTGGTCAAGACGGCAACAATGGTAAGGTTGGTATCACAGGTGCTGATGGTAAAGATGCAGTTTCCATCTCCGGTAAAGACGGCGTAGGTCACATCGGCTTAACAGGTCCTGCTGGTACAAACGGCAAGGACGGCACAAATGGTATCGACATGTCCGTTAAGAATGGCTATGACGATGCTGCTAAAGGCGTTAAGGGCGAAAAAGGTGTAGATGGTGTTGATGGTATTACACGCATTGTGTACACAGACAATACTGGTGAACACCAAGTTGCCACAATGGATGACGGCATGTTATACGGTGGTGACACTGGTACTGTAATCAAGAAAAAACTTAACAATCAAGTAAATGTTAAGGGTGGCATTACAGATCCAGCCAAATTTACAGCTGACGATAATATCGGTGTTGTATCTGATGGAACAGATACGTTGAAAGTTCGTTTGGCAAAAGATCTTAAAGGTCTTAACACAGTAACTGCTACTGAAACAGTTAAGGCTGGTGATGTTGTGATGGGTAAACAATCTGATGGCACACCTGCAGCTAATACTGGCAACTATGTAACAGGCCTAGATAATAAAGATTGGGACGTAACAAATCCGACTGCTGTTAGTGGCCGTGCTGCTACAGAAGATCAGTTGAAAAAGGTTACAGAGGCTATCAACAATCAAAGCTCCAACTCCACAGATTATCGTTTAGTTCAAAACCAAACAGCTGGCTCCAATGGTGATTACACAGTAGATAGCAACGGTGATGTGGCGTTGACTGTACAAGATAAAAATCATCCAAACCAAACTGAAACAGTAACTATCAAGGACGTAGCATCTAAATCTAACCTAGATAAATTAGATGATCGCGCTGTTAAGTACGACTTGGATCCTGCTACAAATACTGTAGATAAATCTAAGGTAACTTACGAAGGCCCTACTTACACTAATAAAACTGGTGGTACTCACGTAACTAATGTGGCGTACGCAACAGGCAACGATGGTAGCGAAGCAGTTAACGTAGACTACTTAACTGATAAGATTAAAGACAGCTCCGATGCTTTGATCAATAAAGGCCTTAAATTTGATGCTAACGTTGGTGGCGTTCAAACTAATAAACTTGGTTCCACTGTTCTTGTAAAAGGTGAAGGCAATGAAGCAGATGCAAATTACAGCGGCGAAAACATTAAGACTTTCATCAAACAAGATAATACAACTGGTAACACAACAATTGATATTAAATTGAACAAGAACCTTGTAGCCGATTCCATTAAAGTCAACAAAGATGGCAGAGATGGCAAAGATGGCGTATCCATTACTGGCCCTACTGGCGTAGCTGGTCAAGACGGCAATAATGGTAAGGTTGGTATCACAGGTGCTGACGGTAAAGACGCTGTATCTATCTCTGGTAAAGACGGCGTAGGTCACATCGGCTTAACAGGCCCTGCTGGTACAAATGGCAAGGATGGTTCCAACGGTATCGACATGTCCGTTAAGAATGGTTACGACGATGCTACAAAAGGCGTTAAGGGTGAAAAAGGTGTAGACGGCGTTGATGGTATCACACGCATTGTGTATACAGACAACACTGGGGAACACCAAGTAGCCACAATGGACGATGGCATGTTGTACGGTGGTGACGCTGGTAATGTGATCAAGAAAAAACTTAACAATCAAGTAAATGTTAAGGGTGGCATTACTGACGATACTAAATTGACTGCTGATGACAATATCGGCGTAGTTTCTGATGGTACAGATACGTTGAAAGTTCGCTTGGCAAAAGATCTTAAAGGTCTTAACACAGTAACAGCTGCTGAAACTGTAAAAGCAGGTACAGCGACTATGGGTAACCAAGAAGCGACTAAAGCAGATGGTACTAAAGAAACTGGCAATTATGTAACAGGTCTTGATAACAAAACTTGGGATGCTGACAACATCGTAACTGGTCGTGCTGCTACAGAGGATCAGTTGAAAGATGCATTGGCTAACCAATCTAATGCAGGTCTTAAATTCGACGCTAACGTGGGCGGCACTAAGACTAATAAATTAGGTTCCACTGTCATCGTAAAAGGCGAAGGCACTGATGCAGATGCTAACTACAGTGGCGAAAACATTAAGACTTTCATCGACCAAGATACAACAACTGGCAATACAACTATTAACGTTAAATTGAATAAAAACCTTGTAGCTGATTCCATTAAGGTCAATAAAGATGGCAAAGACGGTAAGGATGGCGTATCCATTACAGGTCCTACAGGCGTAGCTGGTCAAGACGGCAACAATGGTAAGGTAGGTATTACAGGTGCTGATGGTGAAGACGCAGTTTCCATCTCTGGTAAAGACGGCGTTGGTCACATTGGTTTAACAGGCCCTGCAGGTACAAACGGTAAAGATGGTAAAAATGGCATCGATATTTCCGTGAAAAATGGTTACGATGATGATGCTAAAGGCGTTAAGGGCGAAAAAGGTGTTGACGGTGTAGACGGAATCACGCGTATCGTGTATACTGATAAGACTGGTGAGCACCAAGTAGCTACTATGGACGACGGCATGTTGTACGGTGGCGACAGTGGTACTGTAATCAAGAAAAAACTTAACAACCAAGTGAATGTTAAGGGTGGTATTACAGATGCAGCAAAACTTTCCAATGAAGATAACATTGGGGTAATTGCTGACGGCACTGATACATTGATGCTCCGTCTTGCGAAAGACCTTAAAGGCCTAAATTCTGCTACTTTCAACAATGGTACAGATGGCAACACTGTTGTAAACAGTGGTGGCCTCACTATTAATGATGCAGCAGGTAATCCGTTAACATCCGTTACTAAAGACGGTGTTAAGATTACTGATGGTCCATCTATGACTAAGGACGGCGTTGATGCTGGCGATAAGAAAATTACGAATGTACAAGATGGTACAATCGCAGCTGGCAGTAAAGATGCTGTAAACGGCGGTCAATTACATACAGCGGTGGAAGACCTTAAAACTAAGGGCTTCGGTTTAACTGCTGAAGATGGCGCTTCTGTTAAGAAACCTCTTGGTGATACTGTGACTGTGAAAGGTGACGGTGCGAACATTACTACATCTGTAGATAATGGTGCTGTGAAAGTAGCATTGGCTAGAGATCTTAATGTAGATACTGTTACAGCAAACACAGTAACAACAGGCGACACTAAGATGGATACAAATGGCGTAACTATCAAAGATGGCGCTAATGAAGCGACTAAGTTGACTAAAGATGGCTTGCAAATCAACGATGGTGGTAACAAAGCTGTTACGATCGACAAAGATGGTTTGACTATCGAAAACGGTCCTAAGGTAACAAAAGACGGCATTAATGCGGGTGATAAGAAAATCACTAGTGTAGAAGATGGTACAATTGCTGCAGGCAGCAAAGATGCTGTAAATGGCGGTCAATTGCATACTGCAATAGAAGACATCAAGGCACAAGGCTTCGGTCTTAAAGCAGAGGATGGTCAATCCGTGAAGAAACCTCTTGGTGAAGTGATCGATCTTAAAGGCGACGGCAACATCAAGACTTCCGTTGACGGCACTGCTGTTAAGATGTCCTTAAACGATACAATTACACTTGGCACAGATCCAACTAAACAAGTTACAGTTGATGGATCTACTGGTACGATTACTGCGGGTAATGGGGCTAACCAAGTTACAATCGACGGCAGCACAGGTTCTGTTACAGCAGGTAACACTGTGAAAGCTGGCGATGTCATCATGGGTAACCAAAACTCCGGTGGTCAAAACGGTAACTTTGTGACTGGTTTGGACAATAAAACATGGAATCCTAATAATCCTGTAGCTGTTACAGGTCGTGCTGCAACAGAAGATCAATTGAAAGCTGTTAATGACGACTTTAACGAAAAAGCTAAAAATGGTCGTGTATTCCAAGGTGACCAAGCTGGTAATGATGGTAAAGTTGTTCGCGGTTTAGGCGATACAATGAACCTCAAAGGTGGGGCTGATGTAAATCGTTTGAGTGACAACAACCTCGCTGTTGTGAAGAATGCCGCTGGTGATGGCTATGATATCAAGTTGGCTAAGGACCTTAACTTAAAAGATGGTTCTACTACGTATACAAAAACTGTACCAGGAACTAATACAACAATTCCTTACACAGTAGATACAAAAGTAGATGGTGGCGGTATCACAATTACTCCATCCATCAACGGTCAACCTGTACCAGGTCACACTGTAAGCCTTACAGAAAATGGCTTAAACAATGGTAATAATACGATTACTAATGTGGCGCCAGGCATCAACGGCACTGATGCGGTTAACGTTAACCAATTGCGCAATGCTATGCATAGTGTAGATGGTAAAATCGCTGATGTTGGTGCAGCTAGCGCAGCCATGGCAGGTCTTAAACCATTGCAATATGATCCATTAGAACCTACACAAGTATTGGCGGCTGTTGGCAACTATAAAGGTAGTACTGCTGCTGCTATTGGTATCGCTCACTATACAAATGAATCTACAATGCTTCATATGGGTGTTTCCTTAGGTGGTCATGATAATATGGTTAACGCTGGTGTATCCTATAAATTCGGTACATCTGATGCTAAAAAAGCAATTCCAGCACGTTATAAAGCGGGCCCAATCAGCTCTGCTTATGTAATGCAAGATGAAGTAGCTGCATTGAAAGCTGAGAACTTACGCATGAAACAACGCGATGAGGAATTATCTGCTAAGTACGAACAAGTACAACGAGATAATGAAGAGATGAAAGCTCAAATTGCAATGCTTATGAAACAAGCTGGGTTAACCAAATAATCATTCACTTGAGAGTGTATTGAGTATTTAAAACATAGGAAAGCCGCCCTGGGGAGGGCGGCTTCCAATGAGGGGACTTATGAAACTAATTAAATTATTACCAGTTATGGCAATTGCTTCTGTATGTGTTGCTGGCCAAGTACATGCGGCACAAGATCCTTTGATGATGCCTGAACAACCTGCGGCTCCTTTGACTGCAGAACAACAAGAAATCTCTCTTGCTGTACCTAGCGAAGAGGTAAAAGCTGTAGTATCTGAATTCGCAGCATTCCAATTGGGTATGAGCAATGCATTAATCAAAGACGACAACCGTGTAATGTCTGGTCAACAACGCTATACTAATAACGTGTTGTACTACATGAACGTTCGTCGTAGCTGGTACATTACAAGCCATCGCTATAAAAAAGATAGCTATGCTCGCGTAGCTTTAGATCGCTTGTACTTAGATTATAAAGAATTCTTTGAAAATCACACAACTGTGTCTGACATGAATAAAGCTGAATATGAAAACCAAATCTTGGCAATTCTTGAAAAGAATACAGCTAACATGTCTAACGATGAATTGCGTTTCTACATGAACGAAATGGTAATCTACAGCTTGCAACAAGCTATGCGCGATGGTAACAACCGCGTTAAACGCATCCGCTAATCGGTATAATTATAAATTTATACTTATGAAAGAGGTAACGGTAAAAGCCGTTGCCTCTTTTAGTTTTTATGGTTGCTTTATTTCTAGAAAATGTGAGGTAAATCACATAATAGTACTGTTAATAATACTATACTAGTTCCATGACCTTATAGCTGTTTATATATAGGTAAGCCCTTACATACTATACATAAATTTACATAATAGTATTCAAGCATATGCAATTACTCCTAGTTACAAAGCAATTACAATCCTTTTGGATACTATGTTCTCTCTCGCAAGCTATAGGTCGTACTAAAACAAATGGCCCCCGTAGGATTCATTCCTACGGGGGTTTGTTTGTTAATTGTACTGGCTAATCTGGTCTTTATGAATTATTATTTATGTTATTTACATATTTTTTCGATAGCAGTATAATTTAATCGTAGTAATCATGAGGGTAATATGAAGGGGAAGTGTTTTGTAGTATAACAAGGGAGGCGTATGATTATGAATCACGCAAAGAAACTACAATTATTAGCAGTACTCGGAGTTTTAACCATATCTTCTGCTAGCTTGGTACA
>OGEC01000932.1_pt1 | contig 17477 bp, 10 predicted proteins | sample 1570551 | NCBI WGS metagenome assembly OGEC01 (sample SAMEA2582127, study PRJEB24529) | metagenome | biome: Human gut stool | place: China | collected 2011 | reverse complement strand
GGGGATTCGGCCTTTGGAACAGTATCCGATACGAGGAGTAATCTGGTATCAGGGAGAATCGAATGCACATAATTGGGAAGCTCATGAAAAATTATTTAAACTGCTCGTGAATAGTTGGCGGAAGAATTGGAATGATGCCTGCCTGCCTTTTTATTATGTACAATTATCCAGTTTGAATCGCCCTTCCTGGCCTTGGTTCCGTGAGAGTCAGCGTAGAATGTTGAATGAAATTTCTCATATCGGAATGGCTGTATCCAGCGATCATGGTGATTCTCTGGATGTGCATCCTATCTGTAAGAAACCTGTGGGAGAGCGTTTGGCGCGAGGGGCTTTGAATAAAACGTATCAGAAAAATGTCATTCCTTCCGGTCCTTTATTTCGTGGTGCAAACGTTCGCGGTGGGAAAGTCTTTTTATCTTTTGATTATGGAAAAGGGATGCGGAGTTCAGACGGAAAGCCTTTACAATGCTTTGAAGTAGCGGAATATGATGGTATCTATTATCCGGCAACGGCTGAGGTTGTAGGAGACCAGGTGAAGGTGTATAGTAAAGAAGTGCCAAATCCCCGCTATGTACGTTATGGCTGGCAACCTTTTACGCGGGCTAATCTGATCAATCGGGAAGGACTGCCTGCTTCGACATTTCGTGCCGAATTTTCGATGAAATGAGATATTTTGTAGCTTCAATAGGAAATATTTAACAAAAAAGCAATATCTTTACTCCGTTAATATCTAATGCCCCCACTATGATCTTAAATTTGACAGGAAAGATAGCCCCGATAGCATGTGGATTGCTATGTTGCTGTAGTATGGTTTATGCTCAAGGTAATGACACTTCGGAAGTCATGCTACTGGATACCGGTTGGGAATTTTCTCAATCAGGGACTGAAAAGTGGATGCGAGCCACGGTTCCTGGTACGGTTCATCAGGACCTGATCAGTCATGAATTACTGCCGAATCCTTTTTATGGGATGAATGAAAAGAAAATTCAATGGGTGGAGAATGAGGACTGGGAATATAGAACCTCCTTTATAGTCTCCGAAGAGCAATTGAATCGTGACGGAATCCAACTTATTTTTGAAGGTCTTGATACCTATGCAGACGTATATCTCAACGGCTCATTACTGCTGAAGGCTGATAATATGTTTGTGGGGTATACACTTCCTGTAAAATCTGTGTTGCGGAAGGGCGAGAATCACTTATATATTTATTTCCATTCACCTATTCGGCAAACGTTGCCACAATATGCTTCCAATGGCTTCAATTATCCGGCGGATAACGATCATCACGAGAAACATCTTAGTGTGTTCAGCCGTAAGGCTCCGTATAGTTACGGTTGGGACTGGGGCATCCGAATGGTGACAAGTGGTGTCTGGCGCCCGGTTACTCTTCGTTTTTACGACATAGCTACCATATCTGACTACCATGTCAGACAATTATTGCTGACAGATGAAAACGCTCGTCTGTCTAATGAACTGATTGTAAACCAGATCGTTCCTCAGAAAATTCCGGCTGAAGTAAGGGTCAATGTATCGTTGAATGGAACTACCGTTACAGAAGTAAAACAGCAGGTGACACTTCAACCCGGGATAAATCATATCACTCTTCCTGCTGAAGTGACGAACCCTGTACGATGGATGCCAAATGGTTGGGGAACTCCGACTCTGTATGATTTCTCGGCTCAGATAGCTTGTGGAGATCGGATTGTTGCGGAACAATCTCATCGGATTGGTTTACGAACGATTCGTGTGGTAAATGAAAAAGATAAGGACGGAGAATCTTTTTATTTTGAAGTCAATGGCATACCGATGTTTGCCAAAGGAGCTAATTATATTCCTCAGGATGCACTGCTGCCTAATGTTACTACGGAACGCTATCAGACTTTGTTCCGTGACATGAAGGAGGCCAATATGAATATGGTTCGTATATGGGGCGGTGGGACATATGAGAATAATCTTTTCTATGACCTTGCCGATGAGAACGGGATACTTGTCTGGCAGGATTTTATGTTTGCGTGTACTCCTTATCCATCCGATCCTACTTTCCTGAAACGGGTAGAGGCGGAGGCTGTTTACAATATTCGCCGTCTTCGGAATCATGCCTCTTTGGCGATGTGGTGTGGTAATAATGAAATACTGGAAGCTCTGAAATATTGGGGTTTTGAGAAGAAGTTTACTCCGGAGGTTTATCAAGGATTAATGCATGGTTATGATAAACTGTTCCGTGAGCTGTTGCCTTCAATGGTTAAAGAATTTGATTCGGATCGTTTTTATGTGCACAGTTCGCCTTATCTCGCTAACTGGGGGCGTCCGGAGTCATGGGGGACAGGAGACAGTCATAATTGGGGAGTCTGGTACGGAAAGAAGCCATTTGAGTCTTTAGATACCGATTTGCCGCGTTTTATGAGTGAATTTGGTTTCCAGTCATTTCCGGAAATGAAAACCATTGCTGCTTTTGCTGCTCCTGAAGATTATCAGATTGAGTCTGAAGTGATGAATGCGCATCAGAAGAGTAGTATTGGTAATTCGTTGATCCGTACTTATATGGAACGTGATTATATTATTCCCGAAAGTTTCGAGGATTTTGTGTATGTCGGATTAGTCTTGCAAGGACAGGGGATGCGGCATGGACTGGAAGCTCACAGACGCAATCGTCCTTATTGTATGGGGACATTGTATTGGCAGTTGAACGACAGTTGGCCGGTAGTATCCTGGTCAAGTATTGATTATTATGGTAATTGGAAGGCATTACATTATCAGGCAAAGCGTGCTTTTGCACCGGTCTTGATCAATCCTATACAGCAGAATGACAGTTTGAGTGTTTATCTGATCTCAGACCGGCTTGATACAATGGAGCAAATGACATTGGAAATGAAAGTCGTGGATTTTGATGGAAAAACGCTGGGTAAGAAGATACAAGTACATTTGTTGGAAGTTCCGGCAAATACTTCAAAATGTGTTTATCGTGCAAAACTGGATGGCTGGCTGACTCCCGAAGACTGCCGACGTAGCTTCTTGAAATTGATACTCAAAGATAAATCGGGACATCAGGTGGCTGAGAGCGTCCATTTTTTCAGAAAGACGAAAGATTTGCAACTTCCTCCGACATCAGTATCCTATCAAATGAAGCAGACGGATGGTAAATGTGAATTGACTCTCTTTTCATCAATGTTGGCAAAAGATATTTTTATTGAGACTCCATTGCAAGGAGCCCGTTACAGTGACAACTTCTTTGATCTCTTACCCGGAGAACGTAAGAAAGTAATTATCACTTCTCCCCGGATAAAGAAGGGAGAAGAATTACCTGTCAATATCAAGCATATTCGAGAAACCTATAAATAAAACTAATTTATTAACTACTAACACCTAATTTTTATTTTATGAAACAACTCCTAAAATTAACAGGATGTGTGGCACTGGCAGGACTGATGAGCTCTTGTGGCTCGGTACAAGAAGAAGCCAATTATCAGATTATCCCATTGCCACAAGAAATTGTAACATCGCAAGTAAACCCCTTTATTTTGAAAAGCGGTGTGAAAATCCTTTATCCGGAAGGAAATGAGAAGATGCAGCGTAATGCGCAATTTTTGGCTGATTATCTGAAGACTGCAACCGGAAAAGACTTTTCGATTGAAGCCGGAACTGAAGGTAAAAATGCTATAGTGCTGGCGTTAGGCTCAGAAGTAGAAAACCCTGAATCTTATCAGTTGAAAGTCACCGATCAAGGTGTCACGATAACTGCCCCTACAGAAGCCGGAGTTTTCTATGGTATTCAGACTTTGCGTAAATCATTGCCTATTGCTTTGGGTGCTGATGTAGCATTGCCTGCTGTTGAAATTAAGGATGCTCCTCGTTTCGGTTATCGTGGTGCACATTTCGATGTTAGTCGTCATTTCTTCACAATTGATGAAGTGAAGACTTATATTGATATGCTGGCTTTACACAACATGAACCGTTTGCACTGGCATATCACTGACGATCAGGGATGGCGTCTGGAAATCAAGAAATATCCGAAGTTGACGGAAATAGGTTCTCAAAGATCGGGAACGGTCATCGGACGTAACTCCGGTGAATATGACAATACACCCTATGGTGGATTCTATACACAGGAACAGGCTAAGGAAATTGTAGATTATGCCGCAGAACGTTATATCACTGTTGTTCCTGAGATTGACCTTCCGGGACACATGCTGGCTGCCCTTGCCGCTTATCCGGAATTGGGTTGTACCGGTGGACCGTATGAAGTTTGGAGACAATGGGGAGTAGCCGATGATGTACTTTGTGCCGGCAACGATCAGGTTCTGAAATTCCTGGAAGATGTATATGGCGAATTGATTGAAATCTTCCCTTCAGAGTATATCCATGTAGGTGGTGACGAATGTCCGAAGGTAAGATGGGAGAAATGTCCGAAATGTCAGGCACGTATCAAAGCGTTGGGCTTGAAATCGGATAAGAATCATAGTAAGGAAGAACGTTTGCAGAGTTTCGTTATCAATCATATAGAGAAGTTCCTGAACGATCACGGACGTCAGATTATCGGTTGGGATGAGATTCTCGAAGGCGGACTTGCTCCTAATGCAACAGTTATGTCATGGCGTGGCGAAAGTGGAGGTATTGAAGCTGCCAAGCAGAAACATGATGTGATCATGACCCCGAACACTTATCTGTATTTTGATTATTATCAGGCTAAAGATACTGAGAATGAACCTTTCGGTATCGGAGGTTATTTGCCGATGGAAAGGGTGTACAGCTATGAGCCGATGCCGGCTTCCCTTACTCCGGAAGAACAGCAGTATATAAAAGGTGTACAGGCTAATCTCTGGACAGAATATATTGCTACTTTCTCTCATGCTCAATATATGGTCTTGCCTCGTTGGGCTGCTTTGTGTGAAGTCCAGTGGTCAACACCTGATAAGAAGAACTACGAAGATTTCTTGTCTCGTCTTCCACGACTGATTAAGTGGTATGATGCAGAAGGATATAATTATGCAAAGCACGTATTTGACGTAAAAGCAGAATTTACTCCGAATCCGGCTGATGGTACTTTAGACATTACACTTACTACAATTGACAATGCGCCAATCCACTACACGCTAGATGGTACAGAGCCGACTAGTACTTCTCCCGTTTATGATGGCGCTTTGAAGATTAAGGAAAATGCAGACTTCTCGGCTATAGCTATTCGCCCTACTGGAAATAGTCGTGTCGTTTCTGAGAAAATCGATTTCAGTAAATCAAGCATGAAGCCGATTGTTGCTAATCAGCCGGTGAATAAACAATATGAGTTCAAAGGTGTCTCTACGTTGGTAGATGGCTTGAAAGGAAATGGTAACTATAAAACCGGACGCTGGATTGCATTTAGAGGAAATGATATGGATGTGACTATTGATCTCAAACAACCAACAGAGATTTCAAGCGTTGCCATTTCTACTTGCGTAGAGAAGGGAGATTGGGTTTTTGATACAAGAGGACTCTCTGTAGAAGTTTCAGAAGACGGCACAAACTTCACGAAAGTGGCATCTGAAGCTTATCCTGCAATGAAGGAAACTGATAAAAATGGTGTTTATGACCATAAACTAACATTTACACCTGTAACTGCACAATATGTGAAAGTTATAGCTTCACCCGAGAAAAGTATTCCGGAATGGCATGGTGGTAAGAGTTATCCAGGCTTTTTATTTGTAGACGAAATCACAATTAATTAATGAATATAAGAAAGAGATACACTAAAGTTTGTCTTTTCTTATGGGTAATCGGGATGTGTCTTTGTGCACATCCCATTAATGCACAGTCCGTAATTCCTGTTCCCTTAAAGATGGAACAGGGTACGGGCTCTTTTTTACTCTCTGAAAAAACAAAGCTTTATACAAACTTACAAGGAGAAGAAGCTATTCTTCTAGGCGACTATCTGAAAACTGCATTACCTGTACAATTTAAGGAAGGGAAAAAGAAAGATAAACAGAATGTCTTGTCTTTATTGATAACAGAAAAGAATCCTCAGTTGGTGTCACCGGAAAGTTATATATTATCCGTTACTCCTGAACATATTCTGATTCAGGCTTCTTCCGGTGCTGGGTTGTTTTATGGAATTCAGACACTGTTGCAATTATCTCAGCCTTCGGGCACGGGTTATTTTATAGTTTCTGTTGAAGTACAGGATACCCCTCGTTTTGCTTATCGTGGGATGATGCTGGATGTCTCCCGCCACTTCTTCTCTAAAGAATTTGTGAAGAAACAGATAGACGCATTGGCATTTTATAAACTAAACCGTTTGCATTTGCATTTGACGGATGCGGCAGGATGGAGACTTGAAATAAAGAAATATCCTTTATTGACGGAATTTGCCGCCTGGCGTACTGATGCCAACTGGAAGAAGTGGTGGAATGGCGGACGGAAATATCTCCGTTTTGATGAGCCCGGTGCTTCCGGTGGTTATTATACTCAGGATGACATGAAGGAGATTATTGCATATGCGCAGCAGCATTATATCACAATCATTCCTGAAATCGAGATGCCTGCTCATTCAGAAGAAGTATTGGCTGCTTATCCGCAACTCTCCTGTTCGGGTGAACCTTATAAAAACGCAGATTTTTGTGTTGGAAATGAAGAAACATTCACTTTCTTAGAAAATGTGCTTACTGAAGTAATGGAGCTTTTTCCATCGGAATATATTCATGTAGGAGGCGATGAGGCTGGTAAGGCGGCTTGGAAGACTTGTCCGAAATGTCAGAAAAGGATGCAGGATGAACATCTTTCTAATGTAGACGAGCTACAAAGCTATCTGATTCATCGTATTGAACTGTTTCTGAATGCACATGGACGTAAGTTGCTGGGTTGGGATGAAATTCTTCAAGGTGGTCTGGCTCCTAATGCTACTGTAATGTCATGGCGTGGCGAAGAGGGAGGTATTGCTGCTGTCCGTTCCGGTCATCAAGCAATTATGACTCCCGGTCAATATTGTTATTTGGATAGTTATCAGGATGCTCCGTATTCTCAGCCGGAAGCCATCGGAGGATATTTGCCATTGGAGAAGGTTTATTCATATAATCCGGTTTCAGATTCTTTAACTGTAGAACAGGCAAAACTTGTTTATGGTGTGCAGGCAAATCTATGGGCAGAATATATCCCCACTCCGGAGCATATGGAATATATGATATATCCTCGTATCCTTGCTTTGGCAGAAGTGGCTTGGTCGGCTCCCGAACGTAAATCATGGACAGACTTTCATAATCGTGCATTGAAAGCAGTTGATGATTTGCAAGCGAAAGGATATCATACTTTTGATCTTAAAAATGAGATAGGAAGTCGTCCGGAGTCTTTGAAGCCGATAAGTCATTTGGCTGTGGGGAAAAAGGTGATTTATAATGCTCCGTATAGTCCTCACTATCCTGCGCAGGGAAATACAGCTCTTACTGATGGTATTCGTGGCGACTGGACTTATGGAGATGGATCCTGGCAAGGTTTTATCGATAAAAAGCGATTGGATGTTACCATTGATATGGGTACGGAAACTGCTGTCCATTCTGTCTCTGCTGATTTTATGCAAGTGGTAGGGGCAGAGGTCTTTTTGCCTGAATCTGTCACTATTTCCATTTCTGATGATGGAGCAAACTTCACAGAATTGAAACAATATACTTTTGAAGTAAATAGAAAAGAAGCTATTAAATTTATTAGTATTTCATGGGAAGGCAGTGCTGAAGGACGGTATATACGTTATCAGGCTCGTGCCGGAGAAGAGTTTGGCGGATGGATATTTACAGATGAAATAGTAGTGAAATAATCAGATGTATAATTTATGACTATAAATATTAGATACTTATTAGGAATAGCCCTCCTTTTTTCTTTCTCTGTGATCAGTGCACAAGTACGAACCTCGTATACTTTTGAGAAAGGGTGGAAGTTTACACGTGAAGATAATGCTGATTTTATTCAGCCTGACTATAATGATATCAAGTGGCAATCTGTGGTAGTACCCCATGACTGGGCTATTTATGGACCTTTTGGTATAGATAATGACAGGCAATTGACAGCCATTGCGCAAGACGGACAAAAAGAAGCGATGGAACATGCCGGACGTACAGGTGGTCTTCCTTTCGTCGGAGTGGGTTGGTATCGGCTGAATTTTGATGCTCCCTCTTTTGTCAAAGGGAAAAAGGCTACATTGATTTTTGACGGAGCTATGAGCCATGCTCGTGTGTATATTAACGGTCAGGAGGCTGGTTATTGGCCTTATGGATACAATACCTTTTATCTGGATGTAACTCCCTATCTGAAAGAGGGGACAAAGAATACTTTAGCTGTTCGTTTGGAGAATGAGACAGAATCTTCCCGTTGGTATCCGGGAGCCGGACTTTACAGAAATGTACATCTGGTAGTAACGGAAGATGCTCATATTCCGACATGGGGTACACAGTTAACTACTCCGGTAGTGAAGGATGATTATGCGAAAGTGAATATAAAAACGACTTTGGTCGTACCTTCCGGAAAACAGTTTGATGCATACCGTATAGTGACTGAACTTAAAGATAAGGATGGAAAAGTAGTAACTACTGATGAAAAACAAGGTTCCCGTTTTGATGATAATATCTTCAGCCAGGAACTTGTTGTTAGTCGTCCGGCTTTATGGAGCCCGGAAACTCCTGTTCTTTATCAGGCTGTCTCTAAAGTCTATGAAGGCAATATACTGAAGGATGAATATACAACATCTTTCGGTATTCGTACTATTGAGGTCATTCCCAATAAGGGCTTTTTCTTAAATGGAAAGAGAACTTCATTCAAAGGCGTATGCAATCATCATGATCTCGGCCCCTTGGGAGGCGCTGTGAATGATGCTGCTATTCGTCGTCAGATTCGTATTTTGAAAGATATGGGTTGTAATGCGATTCGTACTTCTCATAATATGCCTGCTCCTGAGTTAATCAGAGCTTGTGATGAGATGGGAATGATGGTGATGGCGGAATCGTTTGATGAATGGAAGGCTATGAAGGTTAAGAACGGCTATCGTCATGTTTTTGACGAATGGGCAGTAAAGGATTTGACGAACTTGCTACGTCATTATCGTAATAATCCGAGTGTGGTGATGTGGTGCATCGGAAATGAGGTTCCCGAACAATGGGATGGAAATAAAGGACCTAAGATGTCTTATTTTCTACAGGAACTTTGTCATCGTGAAGATCCGACACGTCCTGTCACACAGGGGATGGATGCGCCGGATGCTGTAGTCAATAATAATATGGCGGCAGTAATGGATATTGCGGGATTTAATTATAGGCCACATAAATATCAGGAGAATTATAAAAAACTTCCTCAACAGATAGTCTTGGGTAGTGAGACTGCTTCTACGGTTAGTTCGCGTGGAGTATATAAATTCCCTGTTACCCGGCAATGGATGAAGAAATATGATGATCACCAGTCTTCTTCTTATGATGTGGAGTCTTGTTCATGGTCCAATCTGCCTGAGGATGATTTTATTCAGCATGAGGACTTACCTTATTGCATAGGAGAGTTTGTTTGGACAGGATTCGATTATCTGGGTGAACCGACTCCCTATTATACAGATTGGCCCAGTCATTCTTCACTATTTGGAATTATCGATTTAGCAGGGCTGCCCAAAGACCGTTATTATCTCTATCGTAGTCACTGGAATAAAGAACAGGAAACACTTCACATTCTTCCTCACTGGAATTGGGAAGGACGAGAGGGAGAGATAACTCCTGTCTTTGTATATACCAACTATCCTTCAGCCGAATTATTCATCAACGGAAAGAGCCAAGGGAAACGTACCAAAGACCTTTCCGTAACCATTGATAACAGTGCTGACTCTGTTTCCATCATGAACCTGAAGCGTCAGAGCCGTTACCGCCTGATGTGGATGGATACAAAATATGAGCCGGGTACGGTGAAAGTCGTGGCTTATGATGCTGACGGGAAAGCTGTAGCTGAAAAAGAACTCCATACAGCCGGTAAACCGGATCATATTGAATTGGTAGCCGATCGTAATGTAATCAAAGCGGATGGAAAAGATTTATCTTTTGTGACAGTGCGAGTGGTAGATAGAGACGGTAATCTGTGTCCGGATGCCTCACATGAAATCAGTTTCAAAGTGAAGGGAGAGGGTAGTTACCGTGCAGGAGCTAATGGTAATGCAGCTTCCTTGGAATCTTTCCAGCATCCGAAGATGAAAGTCTTCAGCGGTATGATGACTGCTATTGTATCTTCGACAGAGCAACCGGGCAAAATAACCCTTGAAGCTACGGGCAAAGGCTTGAAAAAAGGAGCCTTGATCATTGAAAGCTGTCAGGAAGCTAAGAAGTAAGAAATATCGTTGTAATATGTGTAATTCCTCTAAGTGTTTCATTGCGATACACTTAGAGGAGTTTTTGTTTAAGCAGGCAGGAGTTTAACATCTTTGCAGGCAAAATAAAAGCTGTAAAAGTATGTTCTTTTATTAAATTGTATTACTTTTGCATCGTTTTAGTACTGTATCCGTTTCTCTATGAACCTTGGTTCTTATATGGAGATAAGATAAAAAGGCTAAATCCTTAAGAGATGCGCTACTGCTTCATAAATGGATTTCATTTGTGAAAGTCAGGGCGCTTTTGTCTTTTAAGTAAGTGATGAAATAAAAAACAAGGGGTAATGGGTGATAATGAATGATTTGGACAAAGAACGACAAACAGAGGGAAGGAAGGCATGGTATGCTGTACAAACCTTCTATTGTAAAGAAGAACATTTGGGGAAATATTTGGAAAAAAAAGGGGTAAATTATTTTATTCCGATGCGATATATCGAGCATGAGACGCTTGATGGTAAAAAGCATCGGAAACTGACTCCAGCTGTACACAATCTGCTGTTTATCGAGAAAGAATTTACGGAAAAAGAACTTTTAGAAAGGGTAAAAGATTGTACTATACCTTTTTTGCTTGTTCGTGACCGGAGTACACGGCGGTGTTATGAGATTCCAGACTGTGAGATGTTGGAATTCCGTGCCGTATGCGATCCTAATTATAAAGGAACTCTTTATGTCGATACAGTAACAGCAGAAGCCCGTCCCGGACAAGCAGTTCGGGTGATCCGTGGCCCGTTTGCCGGACTTGAAGGCAAACTCACGCAATACAAGAAGAGCTATTACGTAGTTGTTACGTTAGCTACTATCGGCGTCATGCTACATATTCCCAAGTGGTATTGCGAAAAAATCAACTAATCATAACATTACGATCATCTGCTCAACACCTTGTTGTCGGACACTTCATGTCTGACCTTTAGAACTGTTTTTTTAATCTCGGAAGGTAATCTATTTATTTAATAAAATATTCAATTTTTTGAGTGGAAGGATATATACCCTGCCACTCAAATCTTGAGTACTAATAACAAATCAATGCAAGGTATTGTTTTAGCCGGTGGTTAAGGTACTCGTTTGTATTCGATCACAAAAGGAGTGAGCAAACAACTACTCCCTATCTTTGACAAGCCAATGATTTATTATCCTATTTCGGTATTGATGTTGGCTGATATACGTGAGATTCTGATAATTTCGACTCCTTATGATCTTCCGGGCTTTAAACGTCTTTTAGGAGATGGCTCTGATTATGGTGTACGTTTTGAATATGCAGAGCAACCTTCTCCGGATGGATTGGCTCAAGCATTTATTATCGGAGAAGAATTTATCGGTAACGATTCCGTTTGTCTGGTACTAGGTGATAATATTTTCTATGGTCAGGGTTTCACCCATATGCTGAAAGAAGCTGTGCATACTGCAGAAGAAGAGAATAAAGCTACTGTTTTCGGATACTGGGTTGCCGATCCTGAACGTTATGGTGTTGCTGAATTTGATAAAATAGGGAATGTTCTGAGTATAGAAGAAAAACCTGTTCAGCCAAAATCTAATTATGCAGTAGTCGGTCTTTATTTCTATCCGAATAAAGTGGTGGAAGTAGCTAAAAATATCACACCATCTTCGCGTGGTGAATTAGAGATTACGGCGGTGAATCAGCAATTTCTGAATGATCAGGAACTTAAAGTGCAGCTGCTAGGTCGTGGATTCGCTTGGCTGGATACAGGAACTCATGATTCTTTATCCGAAGCCAGTACTTTTATTGAAGTTATTGAGAAACGTCAAGGGTTGAAGGTAGCATGCTTGGAAGGTATTGCCTTACGTCATGGATGGATTACTACTGATAAAATGCGCGAACTGGCCCAGCCTATGCTAAAGAATCAGTATGGACAATATTTGTTAAAGGTAATTGATGAGTTAACACAGAAATAAACTTAATACTTAATTTTCAAAATAATCACAGTGGAAGTTATTAAAACAGCTATAGAAGGTGTGTTCATTATTGAACCTCGTTTGTTTAAGGATGATCGTGGCTATTTCTTCGAATCTTTCTCGCAACGGGAATTTAATGAGAAAATTCGTAAAGTGAATTTTGTACAAGATAATGAGAGTAAGTCTGGTTATGGGGTGCTACGAGGTTTACATTTTCAGAAGCCTCCTTATGCACAAAGTAAATTAGTTCGTGTTATTAAAGGTGCTGTTTTGGATGTTGCGGTAGATATTCGCAAAGGCTCACCAACGTTTGGAAAGTATGTATCTGTAGAACTGACAGAAGATAATCATCGTCAATTTTTTATTCCTCGTGGTTTTGCTCATGGATTCAGTGTGCTGACGGATGAAGTTATTTTTCAATATAAATGTGATAATTTCTATGCTCCGCAAAGTGAAGGGGCTTTGGCATGGGATGATCCTGATTTGGGTATTGATTGGAGAGTTCCGGCAAATGAGATTGTTTTGTCTGAGAAGGATAATCATCATGAATTATTGAAAGATGCTTCTTGGTTGTTTAACTATAATGAAAGTCTATATTAAATAATGAATATTCTAGTAACTGGAGCTAATGGGCAGCTTGGTAATGAAATGCGATGCATAGCAGCTACAAGTTTGAATAATTATATATTTACTGATGTTGCAGAGTTGGATATTACAGATTTAGATGCTATTCGTAATATGATACATTTGGATAATATAAAGGTAATTGTTAACTGTGCTGCTTATACGAATGTAGATAAAGCAGAAGATGATTATGATATGGCAGACTTATTGAATAATAAAGCTGTAGAGAATTTGGCTATTGCTGCAAAAGAAGTTAATGCTACTTTAATTCATATTTCGACTGATTATGTATTTCAAGGTGATAAGAATATGCCATGTGGAGAAGACTGTGAAACTAATCCTTTAGGTATTTATGGTAAAACAAAAAGAGCAGGAGAACAAAGCATCCAACGTGTGGGCTGTAATTATTTGATTTTTCGTACAGCTTGGCTGTATTCTCAATTTGGTAAGAATTTTGTTAAGACTATGCGACAGTTAACCGCTGATAAAGATAAATTGAGAGTTGTTTTTGATCAGATTGGTACACCTACATATGCAAAAGATTTGGCTGATATTATTTATAGAGTGATTGAGGGGGATCAATATCACAAACAAGGTATCTATCATTTCAGTAATGAGGGTGTTTGTTCATGGTATGATTTTGCTAAAGAAATCTGTGAATTGAGTGGAAATAGTTGTGATATTCAACCTTGCCATAGTGATGAATTTCCTAGTAAAGTAAAACGTCCTCATTTCTCAGTATTAGATAAAACAAAATTGAAGCTGGCTTTTGGTGTAGAGATTCCTTATTGGAAAGATTCTCTTGTGAAATGTATTAATGAACTTAAAGAAAATAATTAATCATGAAATTCTCAAGAAATATAATGATCACTGGTGGTGCTGGTTTCATTGGTAGTCATGTTGTCCGTCTGTTTGTGAATAAATATCCCAGCTATCGTATTATCAATTTGGATAAATTGACTTATGCTGGAAACTTAGCTAATCTGAAAGATATTGAAGATAAGCCTAATTATGTTTTTGTAAAGGCTGATATCTGTGATTTTGAAAAAATGATAGAGTTGTTTAGTGAGTATAAGATAGATGGGGTTATTCACTTGGCAGCTGAAAGTCATGTAGATCGTAGTATTAATGATCCTTTTACTTTTGCTCGTACGAATGTAATGGGAACCCTTTCTCTGCTTCAAGCGGCTAAATTAACTTGGGAGTCTCTTTCTGAAGGTTATGAAGGCAAGCGTTTTTATCATATATCTACAGATGAAGTTTATGGTGCATTGGATTTAACGAATCCTAGTGGCAATAAGGACGGTAGGGGACCTTATGGTCATGATTTTTTTAAGGAAACCACGAGGTATAGTCCACACAGTCCGTATTCTGCTTCTAAAGCAAGTAGTGATCATTTTGTACGTGCTTTTCACGACACTTATAATATGCCTACAATTGTAACGAATTGTTCCAATAATTATGGCCCTTACCAATTTCCTGAAAAACTTATACCATTATTCATCAATAATATTCGCTGTCGTAAACCATTGCCCGTGTATGGCAAAGGAGAAAATGTTCGTGATTGGTTGTATGTAATCGACCATGTTCGGGGCATTGATCTTATTTTTCACAAAGGTAAAATAGCAGAGACATATAATATTGGTGGATTCAATGAATGGAAGAACATAGATATTATTAAGGTTCTTATTAAAACTGTTGATAGGTTACTAGGTTATCCCGAAGGTTATTCCTTAGATTTAATTATATATGTTTCTGATCGAAAGGGGCACGATCTACGCTATGCAATTGACTCCGCTAAGCTGAAACAAGAGTTAGGCTGGGAGCCGAGTTTGCAGTTTGAAGAAGGTCTCGAAAGGACTGTGAGATGGTATTTAGATAATGAGGTATGGATGGACAATGTGACAAGTGGTGATTATCAGGAGTATTACGATTCCATATATAGGAATGAATGAATATTCTCTTTTATATAGAGCCTTTTTATTCACATAATAATTAAAGTACTAATATGAAAAATAGCTTTTGATGTTGTAAACATCTAAAGTTGGAGTTGGATACGAAGTTCCGGATATTTACTGAATAATTGTTTTATATTTGATAACTACTAATTACAATAATAAGCGAATAGCTAAGAATACTTTTCTTCTCTATTTCCGTATGTTATTTACCATGATGGTATCATTGTATACTAGCCGTGTGGTACTAGCTACGTTGGGGGTTGAAGATTTTGGTATTTATAATGTGGTAGGGGGAGTAGTAACTATGTTTGCTATTATATCTACCTCATTGTCTTCTGCCATTAGTCGCTTTATAACTATTGAGTTGGGCAAAGGTGATCTACGAAGACTGAAGACGGTATTTTCTACAGCAGTAGTTATACAGTTTTTAATGGCTTTAGTGGTCGTTATACTTGCTGAGCTTATAGGAGTGTGGTTTCTTAATAATAAAATGAATATACCCGAAGTTCGTATGAATGCGGCAAATTGGGTGCTTCAGTTCTCAATTTTTACCTTTGGAGTCAATTTGATTTGTATTCCCTTTAATGCTTTAATTATTGCACACGAACGAATGTCTGCATTTGCTTATGTTAGTATTCTGGAGGTGTCACTTAAACTCTTAATTGTTTATTTATTAGTATTAATGTCAGTAGATAAATTGATTGTTTATGGGGCTTTGTTGTTGGTGGTAGCAATTGTTATAACCTTTGCTTATTTTATATATTGTAGGCGACATTTTAAAGAATGTAAATGTTTTTGTCGAATCGATAGATTCCTATTGAAAAGAATGTTGAGCTTTTCGGGTTGGAATTTTATAGGGGCATCTTCAGCAATCCTTAGAGATCAAGGCGTAAATATTGCTATAAATCTTTTTTGTGGTCCAACTGTCAATGCTGCAAGAGGGATGGCTGTACAGGTTAATCATGCAATTAATAGTTTCGCTCAAAACTTTATGACAGCATTAAATCCACAGATAACAAAATCATTTGCTGTAGGTGATAGTAAATACATGTTTACTTTGATTTTTCAGGGGGCAAGATTATCTTTTTATATGTTACTATTTTTGTCATTACCAGTACTCATGAGTACAGAATATATATTATCAATATGGTTAAAAATTGTTCCTGATTATACAATCATATTTGTCCGTTTAGTCTTGATCTTTGCCATGTGTGAATCAATATCAAATCCTTTGATTACTGCGATGCTGGCAACAGGCAGTATTAGAAATTACCAAATAGTTGTAGGCGGTATGCAAATGATGAATTTTCCTATTTCATATATATTGTTAGAACGAGGTTATGCACCAGAAATTACTCTTTATGTGGCTATTGGTATATCATTATGTTGTTTGGCACTTCGTTTATTTATGCTTCGTAGTATGATACAATTGCCTGTTAGAAGCTATATGAAGAATGTTTTCTTTAATATATGTGCTGTGACGATATTTTCAGTTGCAATTCCCTATTTAATCTCATTACGATTACAATCATCATTTTATTCGTTCTTGATCTTATCTTTCTCATGTATCATATGCTCATTTATGGCTATCTTTTTTGTGGGTTGCAAAGCAAGTGAAAGAGTATTTGTCGTTGATCAAGTGCGTAAGCTTATAAAAAATAACTTGTAATCATATCAAATAAGCTGTTGAGGATCATGATAAAAATAAAAAAATCAGAGGATTGTTGTGGATGTTCTGCATGCTTGTCAATCTGCAATCATAATGCGATAGTTTTTAAGGAAGATGTGGAAGGTTTTAAATATCCTATGATTGAGGAAGGTAAATGCATCAATTGTGGACTTTGTGAGATGGCTTGTCCTATTCTTTATAGAAAGGTGAAGGATATAAGGCCAACTCCAAAAGCATATTTTGCAGCTCGCCATAAAAATATTGTAACGTTACGGAACAGTTCTAGTGGTGGTGCTTTTACAGCTATTGCAGGATCTGTAATAGAATTGGGAGGGGTTGTTTGTGGTGTAGAATATGATAACGATGGAGTAGTGAGACATAGCTTTTCGGAAACGATGGAAGGTATAAGGAGTTTTATGGGGTCAAAATATGTCCAGAGTGAAATTCAAGGTGTTTACAATCAGATAAAGACTTATTTAAAAAGCGATCGCTGGGTTTTGTTTACAGGTTCTCCTTGTCAAGTAGAAGGGCTTAAGCTTTTTTTACGTAAACCATATGAGAATTTACTAACGGTTGATTTAGTTTGCCATGCTGTTCCTAGTCCACTTATATATAAGCAATATATAAATATGTGTTCGACGAAACTTGGCCAAAAGGTCATGTCTATCAACATGAGGTACAAACAAACTTATGGGTGGAGTCATCGCTTCTCTTATTGTTTTTATTTTGAAAACGGCCAGAAAGCTGTCGATCCTGTTTGGGTAGTTAATTGGGGAAAAATATTTTTTTCTCAAATGATAAATCGTCCTTCTTGTCACTCTTGTAAATATTCTAACTTGGACCGTCCTGGAGATTTTACAATAGCTGATTTTTGGGACGACAAGAAGAATCGCCCGGATTTGTATTCATGTGAAGGTACTTCATTATTAATGGTGAATACTAATATGGGGTTAGACTTGATAAA